>Ga0247727_10009106_pt1 | contig 18144 bp, 20 predicted proteins | sample WisWelCaveWW1625_FD_202498 | JGI IMG/M metagenome (GOLD analysis project Ga0247727, IMG submission 202498) | Biofilm microbial communities from Wishing Well Cave, Virginia, United States - WW16-25 | ecosystem: Environmental > Aquatic > Deep subsurface > Groundwater > Cave microbial mat | place...
TCCGACCGAGCGCCTCGACACACTCGGCCGCGCGGTGGAGCTGGTGCGCGAGGAGTGTCGCTGACGAGCGCTGGATCTTGGCGCCCCGGGCAGGAATCGAACCTGCGACCCGCTGCTTAGAAGGCAGTTGCTCTGGACTTTTCGCGGGTGTTCGCGCTCGATCGCATGCACGCGCGGGACTGCGATAAGCATGCGAGAGCACGAAGTATTTCTGCGCTGATCTGTTGACGGAGCGCATGCCGACCGTACGCTCGGATTCGTGTGCGCCTGCTTACGTGGCGCTTACGCGAGAGCGACTCTCCGATGCGCAGCCAACTGACCAAGCGGACCCTCGATGCGTTGCGCCCCGAGCCTGGCCGTGACGTCGTCGTGTGGGATGCGGAGCTCCGCCGCTTCGGCGTTCGCGTGACGCCCTCGGGTGCGACGAGCTTCATCGTGCAGTACCGGAACGCGTATGGACGTTCGCGCCGAAAGACGCTCGGCCAGTACCCGCCGCTCACCGTCCAAGAAGCGCGTGCCATCGCCCGCGATGCGCTCGCCGAGGTTGCGAAGGGAATCGATCCGGCGGAAGAGAAGCGGAAGGCGCTCTCGATCCCCACCGTGAAGCAGCTCGGCGAGCGCTATCTCGCCGAACACGTGAAGGTCCACTGCAAGCCGAAGACCGAGCGCGAAGCAGAGAGCGCCATCGAGAAGCATCTGGTGCCCGCGGTCGGACACCTGGCTGTGACCGACGTGAAGCGGGCCGATCTCGGGAAGCTTCACTTCCGTATGCGAAAAACCCCGGTCCTTGCGAACCGGGTTCTGAAGGTTGCATCCGCACTCTTTTCGTTCGCCGAGCGGGAGGGAATCGTGGGACGGCCCGAGGACAACCCCGCTCGGGGCATCCAGAAGTACAAGGAAGCTAAGCGTGATCGCTTCCTTTCTCCGGCCGAGTACCAGCGCCTCGGCACCGCCCTCGCCGATCTCGAGCGCGATCGCGAAGTCTCGACCGCAGCCGCGTCGGCGATCCGCTTTCTCGCGCTCTCCGGACTCCGGGTGGGGGAGGTCCTGGCGCTCGAGTGGTCGAACGTGGATCTCGGCGGCGCTCGCATCACCCTACGAGACTCGAAGACCGGGCCGCGCCAGGTCGTGATCAGCGTTCCCGCGCGCGACGTCCTCGCGTCGATCGCCGAGCGGTTGGCAAGGGGTACGTGGGTGTTCCCGGGCCGCGTCCCTGGGCAGCCGCTCGTGAACATCGCGAAGCCTTGGGAGTTGATCCGCACGAAGGCCGAGCTCGCCGGCGTCCGCCTCCACGACCTCAGGCACTCCTTCGCTTCGGTGGGCGTCGCCTCGCACATGGGGCTCCCAATCGTGGGTGCTCTCCTGGGCCATGCTCAACCCGCCACGACGGCGCGCTACGCCCACGTTTCAGAGGGGCCTCTCCGCCTAGCCGCCGACGGAATAGGCGAGGAGATCGCCGCCTCGATGCGTGGGGGTCCCTCGGGGGCGTCCTGACGTCGGCCCGTCGGGTGGGGCGGTGCCGGCAGCGAACCAAGAGTGCGCGCCTTATCAAATGGGCCCGGGGGGTGTATATTGTGCACGTAGGCAGGTGGAGTTCTCGCCCTCGCCGGGCTCCAAAAAACGGGGCTCAAGGCAAAGTCGCAAGAACCAGCCCGAGGACAGCCTCCGCTGCCGCTCATCGGCACACCCAGGAGGCTTCTCGTGGCTAACGCATTCGTACCCTGCGATTCGTCAAATTCGTTCCCCTCCGATAGCGCGGCTTTCATCACGCGCTGGAATCGCGATGTGGAGCGCGCCACCCACCGCGCGGCGGTCGGCGGCCATGCCGAGCCTGCCGACATCGCACAGGAGGTGCGCGTTCGCCTCACCACTGCGCTCCTCTCCGTCGGACCGTCCATGCCGGAGGGCTACGTCCGGCTGGTGATTCGGAACGCAGCGTTGAACGCACGGCGCGATTTCGTCCGTTCCAGCCGCCCCGACCTGCGGGATGAGTTCCCGGAAGACGTGGGGGCAGCTGAAGACGAGGGTGCAAAACACCTGACGTCGGACATCGCGCGTCGGGTCATCAGCTGGGTGGCCTCGCTTCCCGAGTCGCTGCAGCGAGTCTACGACGCCCTCTACGTCCGCGAGTTCACTCAGCGGGAAGCAGCTCTTGCCATCGGCATTAGCCAACCGCGGATCGCACAGCTTCACGCGATTCTCCTCAAGCGCGGCGGTTGCGACCTTGCTTCGCTGACTCAATAGCCGGCGCCCGCCGGACCCGCAGGCCGAACGAGTTCCGCGGCTTCCGGGTCCCTGTTACGGAACTCACCCACCACCGGCTTCAAAAAAGGAGGCCGGGCAAGGAGCAGAAAAATGGAAAACCACGACACCATGACGATCGAAACGGTCGACCGGCAGCGCCGCTACGTGGAGGCGCAAAAGGAGAAGGGCCAGGGGCTGGGCCTCGTTTTCGCCGACGCATTCCTGCGAGGGATGCGCGACATCGGATACAAGAACCCGGCCTGGGCTTTGGCCGAGGAGATCGACAACTCGTTCCAGGCAGCCGCGACCCTTGTCTCGATCCGTCTGGGTTTCGCAGCCGACAACAAGAGCCAGGCCAAGCCCGACCTCCTCGCCGTTTGTGACGACGGCAACGGGATGATTCCCGAAATGATCAGCTACGCCGTACGCTGGGGCGGCACAGACCGTGAGAACGATCGGAACGGGTTCGGTCGTTACGGCTACGGGCTGCCGAGTTCGCTGGTCAGCCTCGCGAAGCGGTACACCGTTTTCTCCAAGGTTGACGGGACAGACTGGCACGCCGTGACTGTCGACATCGAGGAACTCGCCAAGGCGGCGGGCGACATCTCCAAGACGGAATCGATCCTCAGCCCGCGAAAGCGACCGCTACCCGCGTGGCTGGTCCGCGCCGAGGACAAGCTCGACCTCTCGTCTCTCAACTCGGGCACCGTGATCGTCCTCGAGGATCTCGACCGGCTTCGCCGCCTCTCGGGCTGGATCCAGACGAAATCCCTTCACGAGAAGCTGCTCAAGCACTTCGGAGTGATATACCGTCACTGGATTCCCGAGCGGCGCATCTTCGTGCACGGAGTTCAGACCCTGCCGGTCGATCCCCTCTTCCTGATGGAGCACGCGCGATTCTACGATGAGACGTCCGTCCGCGCCGAGCGGGTCGAGACGCGAACCTTCGAGGTCGAGACCAGTCGGGGAACGACGGGACGTGTGGCCATTCGCGCATCGGTCCTGCCGCCCAACTTCCAGAGTGCGGATCCGATGGAGAAGAGGCCTGACAGGCGAGGCGCAAAGACCAACAAGCGCTGGATGGTGATGAGGGAATACAACGGTTTCCTCGTCTGCCGCGAGCGGCGCCAGATCGACTGTATCTCGCCGCCTTGGACCAAGTTCCAGAACGAGGACAGCAACGTCAAGATCGAGATCGACTTCGATCCCGAACTCGACGAGTTCTTCGGCATCACAACGGCGAAGCAGCAGATCGAGATCGACGAGGACATGTGGGAGAAGCTCAAGCAGAGCGGTCGGAACTGCGGCGGTCTCCACGATCTGGTTCACGACATGCGAACTCGCTTCCGCAGCATGAAAGAGAAGCTTAAGGCTGAGGCCGGCAATGAGGAGGCCGCCGCGAGCCCGCCGCCTAGCGCAATCGCGATGGAGCAGTCCGCGAAGTTCAAGGGATCCGTGCCCGAGCCCACCACGGAGCAAAGGCGAGACGCGCAGCGCAATCTGGACGAAGCCGCACGCGCGCGCGCACGCGCCGCGGGCAAAACGACGGAGGAGGCGCGCAACGAGCTGGTTCGAGCAACCAGCATGCAGCGATGGGCGGTTGAGTTCGACGCGATCCCGGAAGGGCCCTTCTATCGACCGATGCGTCTAGGCGAGCAGAAACGAGTCATCATCAACACCGAGCACCCGTTCTACACCAAGCTCTACGAGAACGGTGGCCCCGACGTACAGGCCGGTCTCCAGGTGCTCCTGTTCGTACTCGCCGAACGGGAACTCGAGGTTCAAGGCGACGCAGAGACCTTCTACAAGGCGGAGCGACAGAAGTGGTCGGAGCGGTTCCGGAACGCGCTCAACGAGCTGCTCGATGACGACTCGCTCGTCGACAAGGCGGCGTCGGTTGCGGAGCAACTCCACATGGCGGTGAACTAGAGCAAAGCGCCTTGCGAAGCGGCCTGCTTCTAGTCCGGGCGGAGTTCGGCTCAGTCCCGAGCTCCGCCCGCTTTCGCATCCCCAAAACTGGGTCTTCTTCATCGGAGCCAAAAGGATGGCAAGCCCCCGAACTCGTCACCGCGACTCCGATAAGACGATCCAAGCATCATCCATTATCAAGCTCGATCACTTCATTCTCGCGACGAGAGACTCGGGCTATAAGGGGACGACGAGTGCCATAGCCGAGCTTGTCGACAACGCACTCCAAGCCGGAGCCCAACAGGTCCACATTTGGATCGCGAAGGATCCCGAGTCGGAAGTGCATCCTCTCATGATCGGAGTTCAGGATGATGGGGACGGCATGGACGCGCCGACTCTTCGACAGGCTCTTCGTTTCGGAGGCACGACCCGCTTCAACGACCGCTCGGGCACGGGTCGGTACGGCATGGGGCTCCCAAATAGCTCGCTTAGCCAAGCCCGGCGCGTCCTGGTGCACACGTGGCGCCGGCCCTCCCCAATTCTGATGACCTATCTCGACGTAGACGAGATCGCTTCGGGAAAGATGACGGAAGTTCCCGAGCCTCGTGTCTCGGACCTACCTGACTGGTGTCCTCCGCTTGCTAGCAAGACCGGTACACTCGTCGTTTGGCAGCGGTGTGACCGACTGGATAATCGCCGTGTCTCGACACTTGCCAATAAAATCGAGGACTTCCTTGGACGCGTATTTCGCTACCGGCTCTGGAAGGACCTGAAGCTCACGGTCAACGGTAGCCGCGTGCGTCCGCGCGACCCTCTCTTCCTTCGTGCCGGCACAACTCCAGCAGCAGCGAAGCTCTTCGGCGACGTCATGGAGTACGAGCTTCAGAGCATGACATCTAATCGTTCCGGTGGCCCTACCGGGAAGGTCTGGGTTCGCTTCAGTGAGCTGCCTATCCAGGATTGGCACGATCTCTCGAACTCAGAGAAACGTGACCTCGGAGTAGTGGACCAACCGATCGTTTCTGTTGTTCGTGGCGATCGTGAAATCGATCGCGGATGGTTCTTCATGGGTGGCAAGCGGCGCGAGAATTACGACGATTGGTGGCGCTGTGAGGTGCGCTTCGATCCCGTGCTCGATGAGTGGTTTGGAATCACTCACACCAAGCAGCAAGTCCGCCCAGTACAGGAGCTGCTTGGAGTGTTGGCGAACGATCTCGAAACCCAGGCGCGCGCTCTCAACCTGCGAGTGCGTGCCGCCCACCAGGGCTTGAAGCTGCGAAGCCAAACCGCCGCGTCGGAGCAGCGTGCGAGCGATCGGGAGCAGGTGCTCGCTCCGCTGCCGCGCCCGAACGAGAGAGAACGGAAGGCATTCGGCTCGGCGGTCGCGCATCATCCGACCCTCAAGAAGTGGTCCGCGGACCCTGTCGACCCGAAGAGTGCCCGGCGCTTCGCAATCGTAGACGGGACACCCGATCGAGATATCTTCTTCGACGTAATCCGAGATACGGGTCGCCTCGCAGTCATCCTGAACCGTGGACACCTTTTCTTTCGGAGGGTCTACGCACCTCTTGTGGAGTCCGATCGGTTGGAGGACAAGGCCCTGAAGGCGAGCCTGGAACTCCTCCTCCTCGCTGCCGCTCGTGCCGAGTCGGTGCTAGTGGGCACCAACGCGCGAGCGGTGCTCAAGCGGTTCCGGCGGGAATGGAGCACCGTACTCGCCGCCTACCTCCGTGCGTAGTCGGTTCACACCGAAGCAAGGATGGATCTCGTTCGCTCCCGATCTCGCCGACCAAGAAGGTGAGACGCTCCTACTGAGATCGGCCCGGGCACTCAAGAGGGGTGATAGCGATAGCGGTGAGAGACTCGCTGCCGATGCGTCTCGAGCGGGGAACCTACCTACCGAGGCAGCGATCCGAGTCTTGCTCGATCTCATCGCCCACGGATGGCAGATCCGTGTCGTCAAGCGCGGTGTTCAGCTTCGACGTCCTCTTGAAGCCGATCTGGGCGAGGCAGTGCAACGCGAACGAATCCGAGCGCAGCATCAACGTGCGAGAGAAGAACAGATTCGAACGCCTGCCGTCCGGAGCTTTATCCGCTCACTAGAGACTCGGAGTCTATTCGCCGGCCGCTTCGTGTCGATCTTCGACCTGATGCGCGATGGGCGCGAGTTGGCTGCTTCACTTCACGAAGCACGACGGGCGGGCGCGACGGTCCAAGCACTGAAGAGGTGTATCCGACCTGTTCTTGAGATGGTTCGAGAGGGCGAGAGCTGCGCCACGACCGGCCTAAAGCTGGGCGAGATCTGGAGATACTTTCGCCATACTTGGGCGAATGCTTACGTGAGTGTTCCGGGCAGATCGATGATGGTGCTCGTGCGAGACGATGCGCATGCGTCTCGTCCGATCATCGGGATTGCGAGTCTCGGCAGTCCGGTCGTGCAGAGCACCGCACGAGATCGCTGGATTGGATGGGAACCAGACATCGTTCTTGACTCGGCCGCGAACAATCCGTCGGCCGACACTGCCAAGTGGTTCGCGAGTATCATCGATCGCGGTATCGGAGAGCATTCTGTCGATGACTTCCTTGCAGAAGGGGTGCTCAAGCTGCGCGATCTCAAGGAACCAACACCCGACGTGATTAAGGCGCTCGACGAGGTAGCGCGGCTAGCTCGGGATCAGCATTTCCGGGGTGACCCTCGCGAGAGAAAGCGTTTGACCGAGGGGGAGCTCGATGAAAACCGTTGGGAACGGGAGGCGCGCTCGGACCTTTTTCGAAGTAGGCGGGCTGCGGGACTTGCGTCGCTTCTCCTAGCGAGACTTGTCCTGAATGAAGCGTTCAAGGGCTCGCCCTCGATTGAAGGACTTCGACGCCTCCTCGCTTCTGCCTCGGGCCGACGTATTGCCGCAACACTCGTCCGACGGGCCAAGTCTGAAGCAGTGGGTATCTCGCTCGCAGATATCATGGTTTGCGGTGCTGTACCCCCGTACAGTCATCTGCTGGGCGGGAAGCTCGTCGCCATGCTTCTCACAAGTCCGGAGGTCGTTAACGCCTACTCCGAGCGCTACTCGGGAAGCGAGAGTGTGATTGCTTCTTCGATCGCCGGTCGGCCTATTTGCCGACCGGCACGTCTAGTTGCGCTTTCCACGACGTCTCTTTTCGGAATTCCTCTCAATCAGTACACAGGAATCAAAATTCCGACTCGAGTCACCGGCACATCCAGTCACGAGGCGATCCGATACGAGCGGCTTGGTACGACTCTCGGCTTTGGTTCATTCCAATTCAGCAAATTGACGAGCAAGCTTCTCATTGATGTGCAAACCCGAGCTGCGAGTGCGTCTCCGGTAAACTGGGTCTTCGGTGAGGGAGTTAATCCACGGATGCGGGCTATTCGCGAGGGCCTTGACACCCTCAGCCTGCCGAGCGACGAGTTTCTAAACCATGGCAGTCCGAGAGTCGTCTACGGCGTCAGCCTGGCACGGAACATGCGGAACGTGCTCCTCGGGATTGATCGCGACGTGGACTACTTCCTCCCCCCGGCCGAAGGCGCGGCCACGACAGCGGCGATCGCGGATTGGTGGCTCGATCGGTGGCTGGCGAAGCGCGTTCAGCGGGACGACGTTCTTGAGCGCGTGGCTCAGGAACGCGTTGTCTTCCCAATCAGGCACGGCGCGCGCGTGAAGCAACCCTTGAGCGAGGAACTGCCCCTCCTACCGGACGAGTAGCGGCGGGTACGGTCTGGTTGCCCACGGTTCCTACCGCGGTACCGCCCGAACCCCCGTGGGAATCTGGGGCGTGTGACCTAATCTGTCACACGGGGGGGCCATTCTCCTCCCGGAGTGAGACGGCACAAATCCATGACCCTCTCCAGGGGAGTCGGACATATGAACTCTCACCGTGGGCATCCCATCGCGTTCCTCTCATCGGGGCTTCGCACCCAGTATCTCGAGGACATGATTCGGGCGACTGCGATGCCTGCCGGAGCTCACCTTAGGTTCCGGTACAGGAAGAAGGACCTGCCGGGGCCAATCTCGGACGCAGCCTCTCGGAACAAGCTGGTGGGCCGCGAGGCCGTCCTGACGTTCGCAGCAGATGCCAAGCGAAAAATCGGCGAGCCCACACCGATCCCGTGCAGGATCGGATATGTCGTCAAGACGCGCGACGCTGGCGAGTACGTAGTCATCTACTTCGAGCTCAGGGAGTACGCTGTCGCCGACGACCTTCCTGCCTTCAGAAGCGCCCTCTCCAAATCGGGCTGTGACTTCCCCACCTGGACCGCCCCTCCTGACGAAAAGCTTAAGGGTATGTTTGCTCATGAAGTCCCGGGACTTCGAGACTTCTACGAGAAGAGCCTCAGCAATGATGCGTGGCAGAAGGTTGTCACTCAGCTGAAGGCAACGCTTGACTTCGCAGCTGAGCCGTTCTTCTACAGGGTTGAGGGGCTATTCGAACTTCCGGATGAGGATCTACTGCAACCCACCTCTGGTGCCTACTCGCTGCGTCCCAGCTGTAGTTACGAGTTTCGCGTTCTTCACTTTGATCCAGGAGACGTGTCTCCTCCGATTCAGACAATGAGGCAGTCGTTGTGGCTGATCGTTGAAATAGAGGGTAGGGGGATGGAACGTCTGACAAGTGCGATGCTGCCGATCGAATCGCCATACGATGTGAAATGTGTCGAGTTCAGGAGTCACAGTCTTACCACGCAGGAGCGATCGCTTGTCACCTTCTACCGGATACCTGCACCAGGAGTTGCGCCAGCGATTGAGGACTCAGTCAGAGACTTCGACTTGCGACTCGAGGTGCGCGGGCATCGCCTAAGGCCGATAGCAGTTGGTCTGTTTATCGGGGTTCTGCTTACTGCGCAGCAATTGGTCGCAATGAAACAGGGGCTCGAGCTCTGGCAGCAGGTTGTCGCGATCTTCACTGCTTCCTTCGCTGCCGCAATTGTCGCTGCTTTCGGTCTCCGAAAGCCTAGTTGAGGATCATCGCCATGGGGCACAGACTCTCGGGAATGGCGGAGCTTAACGAAGAGCTTTTTGTGATACGCACTCGCATGGAGAAGGCGTTCTCACCGGACACGGCGCTCCCAGGCTCACGCGGGTTTGGGCCGAGCGCCGGCCACTGTGCAGTAGCGGCCACTATTGTTCATATCGAGTTGGGCGGTGATTTGGTGTCTGCGCCACTGGAAAGCGAGAGCCATTGGTTCAACCGGATCGCGGTCGGTGGTTCTCTCTTCGACGTCGACCTAACGGGCGATCAGTTCGCGTACCCCGCTATCCGAGTTCGACCGGCCAGCGAACTATATGCCAACACGCGGGTTCGGTCGGCGGACGAGCTGAACGACGAGACAATCCGACGTGCGACAGTCCTCGCTCGTCGGGCCGGATTCACCGCGGCGGTCCGGGCACTCACGTCAGGCCAGGCAAAGGAGCTCCCGAGGCGCTAGCCACGATCCCAGGTTCGGCCAACGCGGATACTTTGGGGGCTGCATCGCAGTCACCTTGTTCTATGCGCCCGCATTTCGACCAGAAGAAAAGCCCCAAGAGTGTCTCTTGGGGCTTGAAGGGGATAGGGGAGCGCCGAGCGGCACTTACCCGAGCGGCCACGGTAGGCGCGACGGATAGGACAGTGGCCTCGAAGTCAGCATGACCCCGCGAAGCCGTCGCATCGTTGGGAGCTTCCCCGGGAAAACCCCGAGTACTCCTCGGTGGCTTCTCGGCGCTCCCCGGATTCCGACTGGCTACGGTCGTCGTGCGTGGGCAGCCCCTCGGGCTGCCTTTCGTTGTCTCGGATGGCCAGCCGGCGCGCTCTCTCGCGTGAGCGCTTCGCGAATCGCGAAGTCTCGCGCGAGCTTGGTAGCGGCCTCTCGGAAGGGAAGTCCTTCGAGCGCTGTGACCAGGTCGATCACGTTCCCATGGGCGCGGCAGTCCTTGCCGAAGCAGTGAAAGCCGCGTCCAGAGGGTGTCCCCCGGAACTGCCGCGGGTTGTGCCCCTTGTGAATGGGGCAGGCCGCGAGAACCGTTCCGTCTGGGCGTGATGTGAACGGATGGCCGATCCGCTCGAGCACGGCTCGAACAGAGACGGCCTCCTTCACCTTGGCGTAGTCGATCCAGACCGAGCCCATCTTATTCCTCCCGAAGTGCGTGCTGGAGCACCACCTCGAGAGGGTCGTCGGGCCCGTAGGCGGCAATGAGTGTCCGGATGGCGTTCGCAACGTGTGACGCCGCCTCGTCGTCATCGGCGAAGCGTGTACACGTGTCGCAGCGCTCGATTCCCCGGTCACCGGGAGACCAGCCGTCGATGCAGTCGCCGCACGGGATCTGATCCCGAAGGACAGCGAGCATCTCCTCTTGGACTTTCGTCCAGTCGATCGCCACGGGCGGGAGAAGCTCCTTGAGCTTCCACACGAGAGCCTGTGCCGCCGGCGGAAGGCGTCCGTCAGTGGCGCTCATGGAACTTCCTCCTCCTTGAGCTCGCGCACCTCCGTGCGCGAGCTCTTCGAGAGGGAAGTGACCCCCGGACCGAGGGCTGCCTCGATCGTCCGGGGATCCGGGTCTTGCTCCATGAGCACCACGCGGGCACCTGCGGCTCGAAGTTTCTCGACCCCGCAGCGTCCCGGAAGGACCACCACGTCGAAGGCCGAGAGCGGAAGCCGAAGAGCCTCCGCCACGGTCGGGCACCAGGCGACGTCGATGAGCGGGGAAGCCACGAGGTGGCTCGACATGAGCCCCTCGCAGCCCCCCACCCAGACGACGCTCCTCGGCGAGGGCGCCGCCATCACTCGTCCGCCTTGGGCGGACGCATCTGGACGGTCGTCCCCGTCGAGGTCGGGACGTAGTCGAACAAGAGGTTCCAGGAACCGTCCTTGTTCTCGAACGCGGTCCCGATCCGTGTCCAGAAGTCCCGTTCGGAGCCCTTTCGGCGCACTACGCCGTAGAGCTCCATTCGCTGCTTGGTCGGTTGCGGTTCGTTCATGGCGAACTTCTCCTTCTCGGTTGGTGGTTGGTCGTTGGTCGTTCCTCTTCACAGCTCTCCTGCTCGGGAGAACGAGAAGAATCTTCCCGCGGCCACGATCACGTGATCGAGGAGCGGAATCCCGAAGAGCGCTCCGGCCTCCTTGAGGCGCCGCGTGACATCGCGGTCCTCCTGGGAGGGCGCGGGGTCGCCGCTCGGGTGGTTGTGGATCAGGACGAAGGCGCAGGCGTTCGCGAGGACGAGCCCCTTGAACACCTCCCTCGGATGAACGAGGGATGCCGTCGCCGTCCCGACCGAGACCTCTTCGAGCCCGAGCGCTCGGTGACGGCCGTCTAAGGCCAACACCAAGAAGCGCTCGCGGTCCCACTCGGACACCTCCTCGCGGAGGGGTCGCCAGACATCGTCGGGCTCTCGGATCGCGCGGCCGAGGTAGGGCAGTCCCGGAACATCCGAGACCGTCACCACCCGCACGCGCGGTGCGAGCTGATAGCGCTGGGTCATGCGTATCCCCTTGAAAAAGAGCAAACAAAAAAGGGCCTCGGAGAGCTCTTCCCCGAAGCCCTTCGAACGGACCGAAGTCCGCTCCTCTAACTCGTATCCTACGCAGGGGACCTTTCTTGTGAAGTTGACGAGCGATCTCGTTCGTGGCGTGCTGAGGTGCGGCTCCGACACGACCACCGAGAGGGAAGGCAGCTCCTCCGGAAAGAAAAAGGCCCCGCACATAGGCGGGGCCTTCGGGCTCGCTAGTAGTCCTCGGCGAGCATGATCGTGAGAACACGACGGGTGCGCGTGGAATCGGCCGGATCCTCGGACGCGAACTCGAGGTTCGGGTCGTAGTAGTCGATCTTCCAGAGAATTCTGCGGCCGTCCATCTCGAGCGAGGCGCAGTCGTGCTCGCCCCACGGATCGTTGTCGGGCGAGAAGTCCTTGAACTCTCTCACCGCAGCGATCGCGCGCTGGAGCTCGGCCTCTTCGAGTGCCGCCAGCGTGCTCGTCATCATGGTCTGGCCACCTTGGCCCGTAGTTCTCAACTGGTCGTTGAGCACGCGAATCCGCGCTCGTCGGTCGTCATCGTCCATTTACTTCTCCTCCGAAGGCCGGCCGCGGTCAGTTCCGTGGCAGGCCGCCCGAGGAGGAGCTCGGTCAAGGCGACGATCTCGCTCAAGCTGAGGGATCGGGTCGCGTGGCGTTCCGAGATCATCCTACACGAGAACGTGTAGGAGTCAAGAACCTGCGGCACCGGACGCAGCAGTCGACGTCCTGGTCGCGAGGGAAGGGAACGAGGCGAGGCTCAACAGAGCCACATTCTTACGTCGCACAATGTAACTTTTGCGACCCTACGGAGTAACCAGAACGACAATGTCGTCTATCCCGGAATGCACTGGAGGATTATTAGGAAACTCCGCGGCGAACGGCTCGATAACTTTCCACGATAGTCGATTCCCTGAACTTCGCACTTCGTCGGGAGCCGGAAACTCATGCCGCGTCAGTGTGTTTCCAAGACTATCGACTACAGCGACCGCGACGCGATTATCCGGGTAGAAAACAATCAGGCACGTGCCATGGCAGCTTTCCCTTCCGCTTACGCTACGAGCGGAACTCGCGACGCTCGACGCGCTTCGGGACTGCGGCGAGATTGACGGGCGGGACCATCGGCTTGCCTTCTTGGCCGTCATGAAGGAGATCGAGTCTCTCGAATGACGGCTGGCTGGATCCCGCTACTCGATCGGGGCCAGCGAGATCCTGTAGTACCGCCCCGGGTCTGCGTCGTACTTCCTCAGGTAGTCAACCCAGAACTTCCGCTGAGGATCGCTCTCGAGGATCCCGATGCACTTCTCGGCGTAGCAGCTGAACCACGTGATCCGCCCGTTCGCCTGACTCCCGTTCCCGCCCCACCGGTAGACGCCGGTGTACTCCCTGCCGTTCATCTCGCGAGAGTGAAGCGAGAGCGCCCCCTCGTGCACATACCACTTCGATTGGGTACCGACGAGACTCGAGTTCCAAACGAGCTCGATCTGACTCGAGTCGAAGAGACCCCTTGCGCCGAAGCAGTAGGCCCCGACTGAGATCGAAGGAAGATCGTCGTACTGCTCGGTCTTCTCCCCGGTTTCGGCGACGCAGAATCGGTGCGTCGCGCGCCGCGCCTCCGCCTTGGCTCGGGCACGCTCTTGCTCCCGAGCGGCCTCCGCTGCCTGCCGCGCCTGATACCCAGAGCACATGCCCAGGACCAACCAAGAAACCACGAGACTTCCGACGACCTTGGACAAGCCCTGCCAGGGGACCTGACGTCGGCCCGGTACACCGAGCGGCATGATGGGTCTCCCTCCTCACGCCCGAGTGGCGTCGCCTTGGCCGAGAAGATCGATGTGGTCTCGGAGGATCTGAGCCTCCTCCGGGGTGATGTCGCCGGCGGTGAGGTCCGCTTCGAGTCGCGCGAGGAGCTCACGACGTTCGAGAAGCGCCTGACGAAGCGCCTCGAGCTCGACGGCTCGAAAGCGAACGGCGTAGCGTGACGCGAGTTCCTTCGAGCGAAGTTCCCGTTCGAAGGGCCGCTCCGGCGAGTCTGCGACGAGCTCCCGGAGGTCGCGCTCGAGCACGAGGCGCCGCTTCGAGAGCTCCCCCTTCTCGATGTCGCGCTTCGCGCGGAGGATCGCCTCCCCGTCAGCATCGGGGAGAGCGCACTGGAACTGAATCCCCGGGCCGTATCGAAAAGGCCCTTCGAGATCGAGGGGCCTAAAGTAATGGGTGAGGCCGTCCCGCGCGGTGGCGGGACGCCGCAGCTCGAAACGGTAGAAGTAGACGGAGCCCGGGGCGAGCCCATGGTCCCGTCCCTCTCCCTCGGGCTCGGTCGTCTGGAGGACCTGGAAGCCCGCGTCGCTTCGCCTTGCTCCGAATCCGTCTGCCCTCCGGAATCCCACGAGCTGAACGTCCCGGCCGGGCCACTCGTGCTTCCAGCGAAGCTCGAGGGCCCGCTCGGAGATGCGGTGCGCGATCGCGAGGGCGGCATCACGCTCGACACTCCAGCCCTCGTAGGTCGCCAGCGCAAAAGCGCCGACCCTCTCGAGCTCGGCTCTCGTCATTCGATGGCTCCCCGGCTTCGCCTACTCGGCTCCCGCCGCCCGCGGCTCCCGCATCTGCACGGTCGTCCGTGGGTCGAGCGGGAAGAAGTTCAGGCGGAGGTTCCAGCTCCCGTCGCGGTTCTGGAACGCGGTTCCGATCCGAGTCCAGAGGTCCGCCTTCCCTTCCCCGCGCGGGACCGCTCCCCAGAGCTCCATCATCTTGGTTGTCTCGACACTCATGTCCATCCCTCCATCTAACACCAATCGGTGTCGGTTCGTCAAGCTACGCGATGCGGAGGTCGTCGAGTGTTCTTCCAGAAGCGAGCGCGTCCTTCACCCACTGCGGGCGACGTCCACGGCCATGCCAGGTCTCGCCCGCGTTCTCGGGATTGGCAAAACCGCGGCCGTTCGAATGCGCGCTGCGGCTCTTGGATACGCACGCGAGCACCTCCTCGAGTGTGAGCCCTTCGGCATCAGCCTTTCCGCGAAGGTCCGCGAGCAGCTCCTCCGCGCGTTTGCGGCGGCGTTGGGTCGCGGCTTCCTGGGCCTGCTTGGCAAGCGTCTCAAGCTCGCGGACGGAGAGCCCTTCGAGGCGATCGGCAGGCCGGGATTCCGGAGACGTCATCTTCACCTCCCGGGGCTTGCGTACTGCGAGGTCGAGCCGTGCGTTCGCGCCTCGATCCACGCGAGGAGATCGCCACGCCGGTAGCCGACGGCCCGAAGCCCGCAGCGGACGAAGGAGGGTCCCCCTCCCACGCAGCGCCAGCGCTGGAGCGTTCGGTGCGAGACGCCAAGGAGACGCGCGGCCTCGCGCTCCCGCAGGATCTGGTCGGGGCTTCCCTCCATGGGCACCTCTCTCTCTAGTCGATGAGCCGCACGCGCTCGCCTTGGCCGTTTGTCCAGGGGACGTCGAAGACGGAGGTCTCGAGTCGCGCGACGCGCTCGGCGTGCTCCGCCTGGGCAGCGGTCCAGGCCGCGCTTCCGGGCCCCACCCCTCCCCTTCGAAGCGCAGACCTCCGGAGCCGCCAGGCTTGCTCTGCCACGTGGATCCCAGCCACAGCTCTCGACACCTCCTCTTCGGTGGCGAAGAGGAAGAGGCGCGAGCCATCGGGCACGACCAGACGATTGGCGGCGAGCATGGTCTCGATCCGCTGCCGGCTCGTTGTCACGAACAAGACCCGGAAGTCGACGAACCCGAAGTCGGGTGTTCGCTCACCCGTCTTCCAGCGCCGCCAGGCCTCGCGGTAGACATGCATCTTGCGAAGCGGGCTCGCCGGGGCAAGCGAGCTCGGGATCACGCTCTCGGTCCCCCGGTCGAGCTCGAGGAGAAAGAAGGCGCGGCTCCTCTTCTCCCACTCGTGGAACTCGAGCCCGAAGACCCCGTCGGGCTCGGACGCGGTCCTCGTGGTCTCACCTCGGAAGGAGACGTCAACCTTCAGGCGGAACGGACGCTTCCTCTTCTGGGTAGCGGCCGAGCTCCCAGCCAGGATCTCGCTCCGCTCGATGAGGCGGATGTTTCCGCGGCGCTTCGCGGCGAGGCCCACTGCAACCCGGAAGTCGGCAACCGACAGCGTGTGCTCGAGGAACAGGCGGTCGCGCACGACCTTGGGAGAGCGCTCGAGGCCGAGGCGCGCGGCGCCCCGGGGGCCGAGCGCGTATGCCATCGGCTCCGAGCCCCCGCGTCCGTAGTAGGTGATCTGCGCGCGCGGGCGCTCGAGGTAGCCGGCGTGGTAGAGGCGCTGAAGCCGATGGAGGAGCGCCTTCCGGCTCCCGCCGACCAGGCTCGCGAGGTGCGTCGAGCGAAGGAGCCGGTGGTGGGCGATCTCCCTCAGAATCACCTCGTCGCGCGGCTGGAGCTCGACCTCGGGCATCGAGGTCTCGCGCTCGAACCGGGCTCGTCGTTGTTGTTGGATGTTCATGGTTAGATTATACACCTTATGGTGTCACTCTCGGAACCGCTTCGGCTCGCGTGGGTGTGCATAAGCGAGGGCTCGCTCCGCAAGAAGGCGCCTTCGCGCCGAGAGCTCTTCATCTGCATCGACTGCAGACCGGATGAAAGCCGTTCGGGTCATCACCGCATCGACGAAACGCCGGATCGCGTCCGGAGTCGCCTTCGGTGACTCGAGCTGCGGGATCTCGACCTCCTGGCTCCCCTGCCCGGGGGTCTTCACGACGGCCGCTCTGTCGTGAAGGTTCATGAGCCTCGCTGCCGCACAGTCCCGGAGCTCGTCGAGGCTGTAGCCCTGAGTCGGAAGGCTCTTGAGGATCGGCGCGAGCGTCTCGGCCGAATTTCGGCTCCGGCTCTTTCCGACCGTCTCGCTCTCGCTCCTGGCCATCGAGGTCTGACCTCGGCTCGACAACGATTCCCGCTCGTCATCGCCGGCGGGGTCGTAGCTTGTCCCCTCGGTCCAGCCCTCGCTCTCCGTGATCGTCTCGCTCGAGCTCCGAGACACGCTGTCGCTCGTGCTCTCGCCGCGAAGAAGGACGCGGCGGTGACCCACCACGGTGGGCTTCATGAACCTCCGCTTCGGCGTCTCGTAGTCGAACTCGCCCGCGAAGAGGGATCTTCCGAAGAGCTCGGCGTCCTCGGGGTCGAGGCCGCCGAAGACGACCTTGGTGCGAGCGGTCCCGAAGACAGCACGGAAGACGCCCTCCCCCGCCTCGCGGAGCTGCCCGAGGTTCTGGTGCGCAAGCACGAGATGAAGACCGAACTTCCGGCCCTCGTTGAGAATCCGAGATACGTCGTCGTTCAAGAAACGATGGCACTCGTCGACGTAGAGCCGGAACGGCCGGCTCCCCTTCGGGCGGTCGAAGGAGCGGAGCACAAGATCGTTGACAAGGAGCGCCCCGAGGAGACTCCCCGCGTCAAGAGAGAGCGCGCCTCCTCCAAGCCGGACCAAGACGATCGCGCCCTCGTCCATGAGCGCCCCGAAGTCGAGGACACGCTCGCGCTGACCCACGATGCGCTCGACGAGTGGGTTGTGGAGGAACTCGACGAGGCGGTTGTTCGTGCTCGCGAAGAGCTCCTGGAAGTCGCGGGGGCGAAGGCTGTTGAAGTCGGCCCACTGGGCCGCGAAGAGCGGATGCCGCACGTCCCGCGTGAGGAAGCGCCGAAGACCCGCGGTGTCCTCGGCGCTCATCAGCGGGACCGACTCGGCGAGCGTAAGCCCCTGCTCTGCCAGCACTTGAAAGACTGCGCGCAAGCACCGGCGAAGTAGCGGCGTGCGAGCGGTATCCTCTCCGCCCCAGACCTGGGCACAGGCCTTGATCATGGCGTCCACCGCTCGCGCGATCTCCTCGGGAGCGGCAGTTACGAAGCGAAGAGGGTTGAAGCCGAAGCTCCAGGCGTCGGAGCTTGCGTCGAGGAGGACGATCCTCCTTCGGCCGAGGAACCTCCGGCCGGCACACCAGGCGACGAGGTCGTCGTAGAGGTAGCCGTGGGGATCGAGGAGACAGACGCCGCGGCCCGCGAGGATGTCCTGGCGGATCCAGTACTCGAGGGCCTTGCTCTTCCCTGTCCCCGGTGAGCCGATCACGTGGACGTGACGGGCGCGTTCTTCCTCACCAAGATTGACCGCCTCACCGGCCCTCGCGTGGCCGAGTAGGAGGGGACTCGTCGCGCGACAGCTAATGGGAGGCATGGGCCTTCCCCGTGTCGCTCTGGCGTTTCCGCCATTCGCGCATGTACTCGCGGTGGTACTTGCGGCGCGCTTCGTCCGGCGCCCAGTCGCGCCAGTACGGATCGCCTCGGGCCTTGCACTCGGCTCGGAAGCGACGCTTCCAGAGGGCGCTGGCCCGCGCGGCACACTTCGCGCAGTAGGCCCGACGCCGTAATTGAACCTGCCCCGATTCCGCGGACACCTGAGTTATGCCGAAATCTCAGGGCTCTCCTGATTCCGGTCCTTCAGATTTGATCTTGGGGGTGCGGGGGCGAAGCCCCTGCTTCCCGGGATCTCGGGCT
>Ga0247727_10009107_pt1 | contig 18144 bp, 14 predicted proteins | sample WisWelCaveWW1625_FD_202498 | JGI IMG/M metagenome (GOLD analysis project Ga0247727, IMG submission 202498) | Biofilm microbial communities from Wishing Well Cave, Virginia, United States - WW16-25 | ecosystem: Environmental > Aquatic > Deep subsurface > Groundwater > Cave microbial mat | place...
TCACCTTCAACACTCCATGGAGTAACTGTGAACTCGTCGCCTGACATTCATCATTCAGATAAGTTAAGGTTTAAAAAGTCTTTTCTGCTTTTTGTGATAATGTCGAAAGTTCTTCATCCGATTGAACATAAAATAATCAAGACCCTAAAAGAGACACCTAACATAACTTATGATGAGATTGCAAAAAACACACAACTTGCTATAGATCAAGTAAGAAGGGGTGTTGAGTGGCTCAAATACAAAAATTTAGTAGAAATTCATGAATCAGAAGTGTTCTTTGCTAGTCTTGGAGAAAATGGTAAGGAGGCTGCTGGGAAAGGACTTCCTGAGAGAAGGCTTGTCAATCATCTTGCAAAACACAAGGTCTGTACTTTTGAAGATGCAAGAACTGCAGTCTTAGAGGAGGAATTTAATGCTGCCATCTCAAACGCAAGACAAAATGGATGGATTGAGATTACAAAAGATGAGACTTCAAACATTATCACACTAAAAGATAACATAAAAAATTCTTCAGAAGAAGAATTACTTTCTATTCTAGTTAACAGAACGCCTGTTTCAAAGATAAAAAATAAATCCGCATTTGAGTCTCTTAAAAAAAGACCAGATTTTATTCTTCTTGATTCAAAAAAAACTACAGTAATAAATCTAACAAAAGAAGGACTAGATACTACAATAACACAAACTGAATCCCATTCTACTAATGCCATATTGGTTAGAGCCATTGACGTAGAAGCTCCTGCACCAGAAGTTTTTGCAGCGAGATCTCATCCACTACAAGACGTTATAAATGAAGTAAGAGAAATTTTTGTTAGTCTTGGATTTACAGAAATATCTGGTAATCTTACTCAATCAAGCTTTTGGAATTTTGACGCACTTTTTACTCCACAAGATCATCCAGCACGAGAAATGCAAGACACATTCTACATAAAGGATACTAGTGCAAGCAAAATTGCTACACCTAATCAAATTGCTAAAGTATCAGAATCTCACAAAAAGGGATGGCACTATAATTGGAAACTTGAAGAAGCAAAAAGAATGGTTTTACGTACACATACAACATGTGTTACAATAAGACATCTGGCAGACAACAATCCAGATGAGGCAAGAATATTCTCTGTTGGCAGAGTGTTTAGAAATGAAAAGGTCAGCTACAAACATCTTGTTGAGTTTAACCAGGTAGAGGGAGTTGTTGTAGGAAAAAACGTCACACTTAGAGACTTGATGGGTCTACAACGTGAATTTTACTATAAGATGGGTCTAAAAAAAGTCAAGTTCTGGCCAACATTCTTTCCTTATACTGAACCATCATTACAATCCATGGTCTATAATGAAAAACTTGACAAATGGGTAGAGCTCTTTGGTATGGGAATTTTCAGACCAGAAGTTACTAAACCACTTGGAATTAAAAATCCAGTGCTTGCATGGGGAGGAGGCATTGAAAGAATAGCTATGCTAAAATTTGCATTAGGTGATGTTCGCGAACTTTACAATAACAATTTGGGTTGGTTAAGGAGTGTAACAAAATGCCCGTAGTAACTTTGTATTTCAACAGATTGCAAAAACTTCTTGGTAAAAAAACATCGCAAGAAAAAATTATCTCGACCCTTCCATTTATCGGACTAGATATTGAAGAACAAACAAAAGATCACATTTCTGTAGAATACAGTCCAAACAGGCCTGATTATTCAACAGATTATGGAATAGTATCTGCGCTACAAGGACTTCTTGGAATCAAAACAGGAATGCCAAAATTAAAAATCAAAAAAGGAAAATATTCTATTAAAGTAGATCCGTCGGTCAAAAAAGTAAGACCGTTTATCACATCTATAGTAGCAAAAAATGGAAAACTTGACAATGAAACAATAAGACAGATAATTGCCATGCAGGAAGACCTTCATAATGGAATAGGAAGAAGACGAAAAAAGACATCGATTGGAATCCACGATCTTGACAAAATTAAATTTCCTCTCATGTATACTACAGTGAACAAAGACCACAAGTTTATTCCAATGACATCATCGTCCGAAATGTCCATTTCTGAAATATTACAAAAAACCGATGTTGGAGCAAAATATGGCAACATCCTTGGCACATCGCAAAAAATACCTATTATTTTGGATTCTATTGGTAACACTATTTCTTTTCCGCCCATCATCAACTCAAATCTTACAACAGTTTCCAAAACTACACAAAATCTTTTGGTGGAAATTACCGCCGTTGACAAGAATGCTGCTGAAGATGCACTTGCAGTAGTAGCTAATACACTTCAGGATGCTGGGTTTTCAATTTTCTCAACAAAAATTTCTGGAGCAAATAATTCTACACCATCATTGAATTCAAGAAGAATGGTTCTTGAAGTTGATCTAGTAAACAAAATACTCGGCCTTAATCTTTCCACTTCTACGATTATTTCTTCACTAAGAAAAAGTAGATTAGACGCAAAATCACAAGGAAATAAAATTATATGCACAATTCCAAGATATCGAACAGATATTTTTGGAACCATGGATCTGGTAGAAGAAGTCGCTCTTGGTTATGGAATACAAAATCTAGAACCAACAATTCCACAATCTGTTTCCATTGGACAGAAAAATAAGATTACAAAGGCATTGGACTCTATGAGTACAATCATGGTTGGTCTTGGTTATTTTGAAGTACTGAATTTTGGTCTTTTAAGTAAAGAAGTTCAATATGATCTAACCAAGAGAGACTCATCAAAGATGATCTTTGTAGATGATTCTAAAAGTCAAGGTCATACTATATTACGTGATTCTATGCTCCCAGGATTAATTGATACTCTTTCAAGAAACATACATGAGACGTATCCTCAAAAGCTCTTTGAAACTGGTGTCGTGTTCTCAAAAGTTTCCAATGAAATAAGAGAAGAGATTCATCTTGCTTGTGTTTGTGCATATAATGATGTCAGTTTTAGTGAAGTAAAATCAATCTTACAATCCCTTTTCAAAACAGGATTTGGTTTACATTGTACAACACAAATGACATCTACACCAATGTTTTCAGAAGGTAGAACTGCTAATATTGTGATGAACAACAAAACAGTAGGCGTAATAGGAGAAATTTCACCAGAAGTCATTGATAATTTTAAGTTAAGAATCCCTGTTGCTGGTTTTGAAGTAAAACTGACTGGGTTAATATTTGACTGATAACCAAATTATTTTGCCCATAAATGCACGCAGACGGACTGGAATGATAAAACATGATTTTTGGTCCACCCAGCCGTGCGACAGGGCACCCCGGTGTAAGAACAAAGATGAGGGTACGCTAATGCTACCAATGACTTTTTGTGGGTCAGACCCGGGGAACATTTTCCTATAAACAAAAAAGTCATAAAGAAAATGATTACAAAATCATTAAATGGTAAACTACTGGTTAGTAAAACAAGAACCATCCATATACAGCTACGCTGCTCTTGAAAAAGAAAAAAAGACAGTATGGGATGGCGTACACAACAACTTGGCTCTAAAATATCTAAACTCAATGAAAAAAGGAGACCAAGCAATTTTCTATCATACAGGAGATGAAAAGCAAGCTGTTGGAATTATTGCGATAACATCACACCCTTATCCTAATCCTCGAGAAAATGACAAAAGATATGTTGTTGTAGATGTTAAACCCATAAAACCACTCAAAAAACCTGTAACCTTAGAGGAAATGAAAAAAGAGTCCCTGTTCAAAAACTGGGATCTTTTACGCATATCGAGGTTATCAGTAATGCCTGTACCAAAAAACATCTGGGATGTAATTATAAAGAAATCAAATAGTTAATCCGACTCTGTCAAAATTCGCTTTACAACAGATCTATTGATATATTTGATTTGTATAACTAACCCATGGCAACAGCATATGTCTTAATAAACTGCGAACTTGGCTCCGAAGAAGCTATTATAGGACAATTGAAATCCATTGATGGTGTAAAAGAAGTACATGGCACATTTGGTGCATATGATATTTTAGCCAAGATCGAATCGCCATCAGTAGAAGCGTTAAGAGAAGTGATCACTTGGAAAATTCGTAAGATAGAAAAAATTCGCTCTACTTTAACTCTGATGGGAATAGAAGGACAGAGTTAATCACTTAACTTTTTTGATTAACTGCAGAAAGAATCAAAACCTTCCACGGAAAAATAATTTTTCCATTTTTTGTAAATCTTCTAGTATTTTTTTGCGCCATCTTCTTCATGGCTACAAATTGACGCGAATCAAGAGATTTGAATTTCTTTTTTAGAGGGATAGTAAGACTAGTGAAAAAATCTCTCCAATAATCTTCGAATATTCCAGGTTTATATTGAAAATTAAATTCGTAAACATTGATTTTTTTGAATCCAGCTTTTTCGAATTCCGTTCTCAACAGATCCTTTGTTCCGAATCTATGTACGGTTGGAGTTCCTACTGGAAGAAAGTCTGGTATGAATTTTAGTACTGCGTTTGAAATACAGCTAAAATACGGAGCTGCACTTTTACTCCCATGAACTGCGACAGTGATTCTACCGCCTTTTTTTAGAAATTTGCGAACTTTTCTTAACACAAGTTGTACGTTTGGAAAAAACATCAAACCATATTGACATGTTACCGCATCAAACTCTTCATCAAATTTCATTTTTTCAACATCAGTAATAAAAAATTTTACATTTTTTTTTAGGTTCCATTTTTTTGCAATCTCTATAGATCCTGGAGAAATATCAATGCCGACTACTTTTCCATCAGTGCCTACTTTTGAAGAAATTTTTTTTGTGACTACCCCTGTTCCACATGCCAAATCAAGAACGGCATCTCCCTTTTTAATTCTAGAAATTTTTACTACTTTTGATGTACTCTGAAACGGACCTATGTCCTTACTTGCCCAATCTGAATGATATTTTGGTGCAAATTCATTCCAAGTAACTATGATTCTTTTTTTGTACGCTCTTGGATCAAATTTTGGCATATTAATTTCTCAAATACGAAGAGCTTTTAACTCTAGCTTTAATTCTTGCACCTATGCTTGTACATTTTATTTTTGTAGTAAAGAAACAAGATCTAGACAAAAGAACTTGGGAGTTTGAGTATATAGTACAAATGGCGCAATTTTATAAGATGTGGATTGAAAAAACATTCTCCAAAAAAATTGAGGTACAAGCTGATCAAATGCCTGTTACCCCCTCTCTGTTTCATCGAATTAACATGGGTTCATTACTAAATGATCATAGGAAAAGGGGGGAAGGTGTCTATCATTTTTACCTTACATATTTTAGGCCATTTTGGACAGATTGTACATGTGAGGGTTATCACGCAGAAAACTTTAGCATGATTTGGTGGCAAACTGGAATCAAAAAAAATGATATCGTATTTTTGGCAGAAAAAAATTGCGCTGTAATCTCACATGAATTATCTCATGAGTTTCTTAGGCAAGCAGGTAACAAAAATTATGTTGATCTTGTTCACGAGATCTGGACAAAACATCTTTTCGCATCATTGCCTTTTGAATACTACGGTAACACTTTTAAAAAAACAGAAAAGCCAGCAACTTTTTCAACTATATATACATCGGAATTTCGGTTATAGTAGAATTACCAGTTTCTTTTAATCTTGAAATTCTAAATTTGATCTGTGTTAAGTTGTAAAGGAGATTGCAAAACTACTTTTAGGCAATCACTTGGTAAAACAACGTTTCGTTATATGAATGGACAAAAAAGATGTAGTATATGCAGTGTTTATTTTAGATGGTGTGGATCAAAATGTCCTTGTTGCAATGCTGTATTGCATATTAGACCCAGACATTCTCGTGCAAAAGAAAAGTATTATGAAATAGCTGGCATAAGGTGGCTGTAAAAGACTATAAGTAGGTCTATGTGGATTTTTTTCATGCCTGAATTTATCTGTCCAGATTGTGGAAAACAAATGTTTCATGAAAATGAAACCACTTTAAATATGGAAAAAGGGGTACACTCTAAATTTTGCTCAAAAAAGGAAAAATAATCTAGCACTTGGTAACTGAATATATTCTATTTTCAAAACTCGCTGTCTTGAAGTCTACCTTATTTTCTGGATCTTTTTTACGAGCCTTACTTAGATTCTCAAGATTTACAAGCGCCTCGCCTTCAAAACCTACTGAAGATCCGTAAATTCCATCAGTCAAAAGAGTACCGTGCTCGCCTTTCTTAACGTCGTCTACTATATCATAAAATTTTATGGCCTCTTTTTTGTTTATAGGGCCACCTGTTGACTTGTTAAAGCCAACTGCTACATACATTCCATTATTTTTTACCGCAACAGGTATTTTGTGTACCTTGCCAGAACTGCCCTGGATTTTTTCATTAAGTAAAATTTCACACTTGTGGAACATGCTTGAGATATAGGCACAAAAACGATAATTAGCAAAAACACCAGCGACGTCTTCCTCACAATCAACAAAAACCTTGTGAAGAAGTTCAAGAGCAGAATCATTCATACTTTGCAACCGATCTTCAATCCTGCCCTTTTTGACTAGATCGGATTCGCAATCTTCTGCTACTTTTTCAAGAATGAAATGTGGCAGGTTGTAGTTTTTCAGTGCAGAAACATATGTTCCTGTTTTTGAAATGCCAAAACTGGGAAAATTACCACGACTCAATTTGATATCACTCCGAAATACTTGAAAGTGAATTTAATTATAATCATGCAGGATCTCATTGTATCGCTTTTCGCTTATAACTGTTCGCTAAAATATGGATTGAGATGGTGGGGCCGACCGGAGTTGAACCGGTGACACACGGGTCACTACAGCTCCAAACTGTACATCATCCTCTCGTCAGTGAAGCTTGTGAAACCACTGGAGCCCTTAGCGGTGATCATGTGATCTATCCTGTCGCCATGCCTGGCTAGGCTACGACCCCACGCAAGTGAGATAAATACACTAGAATTTTAATTTACTTAACTGCCGAAGATTTATTTGTCTTAATTCAATATTTTTAATCAAGACGACAATACAAAATTTAACTCAACAAATTATTTCAAAACATCATATAGGAAAGATTAATTCTCAAGTTAATATGACAATAAACCTAAGAAAAAACGGAGATTGGTAGAAAACAATGGTCCGACCCATAATGATTTTGATTGGTGCAATTCCTGTTGTTATGGCACTCCTAATAGTAATTCCACAACTCACTAAACCAGAAATTCCAATTACTGCAGCAGATTCAAACGATGTAATTTCAATTGAATATAGCACACAACACCTAAAGAAAGTACCGTTTGGAATAACTGATACAATTGGCGCCACAAAGACTGAATTATTATCGATTCAAAATGATGGAAATGTAAGATATAGCGTAACGATAGATGGTAAGCCAGAACCTGACATTAAAGATGTATTAGAAAAGGGCATGATGAAAAAACTCAAGGCTCTGATAAAAGAAACCGGATTTATGCAAATTCCAAAAAATTCTTTCACTATAAAAAATGACGTTTCTGAATATGATAAATTTGGAATTAAAATAACTCTTAATGGCATAACAAGTAACATTCAATGGCCTGAACAGAATGCCACTAGTGAATTCATTCCTCCATTAATTGTTCATGTAAAAGATGAACTTGATGGAATAATTTCTGAAATAATAGAATAAATAACACTCGTAATGATTAACAAACATGATACCACTTTCTGGTGATGTTGCTAATTCAAAAGGAATCATAGATGAAAAAATAGAATCATATTCTATCAAACGCGGAACATCCACTCTAAAACGAGGACTTGCTCACATGCTCAAAAATGGAGTTGTGATGGATGTGACGACGGTTGAACAAGCACAGATAGCTGAAGAGGCCGGTGCAGTTTCTGTGATGGTTCTAGACAAACTTCCATCTGATGTAAGAAAAGCAGGAGGTGTTGCAAGAACTGCAAGCATTAGAATTATCCAAGAAATTATGGATTCAGTTACAATACCTGTTATGGCAAAATGTAGAATTGGTCATGTATATGAAGCAAAAGTTTTGCAAGAAACAAATGTTGACATGATCGATGAGTCCGAAGTTCTTACTCCCGCTGACGAGTTACATCACATCTGGAAATGGGATTTTACAACACCTTTTGTAAATGGTGCAAGAAGTCTAGGAGAAGCACTTCGTAGAATAGAAGAAGGTGCTGCCATGATCAGAACAAAAGGAGAACCTGGAACAGGTAACGTTGCAGAAGCTGTAACTCACATTAAAAATGTAAACGATGAACTTAGACAAATAAAATCAATTTACGATTCAGGAGATGAACAAGATTTGATTCGTATGGCAAGAGATCTGAGAGTTTCATATGAACTTGTAGAAGAAACTGCAAGTCTTGGAAGATTGCCTGTAGTAAACTTTGCAGCGGGAGGTATAGCTACGCCTGCGGATGCAGCATATCTTATGACTCTTGGCTGTGATGGAATCTTTGTAGGTTCTGGAATATTCAAAGCAGAAGACGCAAAAGAAAGAGCACAAGCCATAGTCCTTGCTACTACTTTCTGGGAAGATCCAGACAAAGTTAAGGAAGCACAAAAAATGATAGATGAGAGACAATCTATGTTAGGGCTTGATACTAAAAATCTTGAACTAAAGATGCAAGAGCGTGGAAGTACAGCATGAGTGGACTAAATATTGGAGTTCTTGCTGTTCAAGGAGATGTTGCAGAAAATATCACGGCAACAAAAATGGCAATGGAAGAACTTGGAATTGAAGGAATCGTAAATGAAATAAAATATCCGGAACAAATTTCTGAGCTTGATGGAATGATCATTCCAGGAGGAGAAAGTACTGTAATAGGACAACTCTCTCTTGTAAACGGTTCTCTAAAACAGATTAAAGAAAAAATTGAATCAGGCATGCCAGTTCTTGGAATCTGTGCAGGTATGATATTGCTTTCAAAAAGAGTAAAGGATCGAGTAGTGGGTGATATGGACCAACCTCTTTTGGATCTGTTGGATGTAAAAATTGAGAGAAATACTTTTGGGAGACAACGTGATTCTTTTGAATCAGAAATCTCAATGGAAAAGATAGGAATTCCAAAATTCCATGGGGTGTTTATTCGTGCACCATCAATAGTTGAAACTGGAAAGAATGTAGATGTCGTATCAAAATTTAATGAAAAAATTGTAGCGGTTAAACAAGGAAATATTATTGGTACTTCATTTCATCCAGAATTGACAGATGATCTCTCAGTGCACAAATATTTTGTGAATCTAATCAGAAGTAAACTGATTTGAAAACAACGAAAATGCCTATACGCTACAAACTTCCGGGACCATTTATATTAAATTCTCCATAATTACATATTGATTAATCATGGAAATAGAGACTACTCCTGAACTTGCAGCACAAGTCTACAAAAAAGCGGAAGAGAATATTAAAAAATTCAGGAAAATGGTAGACAGATCACTTACACTTTCAGAGAAAATACTAGTGGGCCATTTTGAAGACATAAACGATGCTAGGAATATCGCCACAGGAAAAAGTTATGTGTTCCTACGACCTGATCGTGTGGCTTTGCAGGATGTAACTGGTCAAACAACCATTCTTCAGTTTATGCAAGCTGGATTAAAAAGAACAATTCTTCCTACTACTGTACATTGTGATCATCTGATTCAAGCTAGAGTAGAAGGAGATTCTGATACAAAAGTAGCAATTAGCGAGAACAGTGAGGTATACAAATTCTTAGAATCAGCAAGCAGAAAATATGGTATTGGTTTTTGGAAACCCGGATCTGGCATTATTCATCAAGTTGTTCTTGAAAATTATGCGTTTCCCGGCGGTCTCATGATTGGTACCGATTCTCACACTCCTAATGCGGGTGGTCTTGGCATGCTTGCTATTGGTGTTGGTGGATTGGATGCAGCTGAAACAATGGCAGGACTACCATGGGAGCTTCTTTATCCAAAACGTATCGGAATTTATTTGACAGGCGAACTTAATGGATGGACTGCGCCAAAAGATATCATACTATATGTTGCGTCAAAACTTACCGTTTCTGGCGGAACAAATTCCATCATTGAATATTTTGGTCCTGGTGCAAAATCAATAAGCTGTACAGGCAAGGCAACAATAACAAACATGGGAGCAGAAATTGGTGCAACATGCTCTGTGTTTCCTTATGATGAAAGAATGGAAGTGTATCTTAGAACTACAAATCGTGGTATGTTAGCAGATCTTGCAAACAAATACAAAGATTTACTAACTGAAGATGCGGAAGTTGAACAAAATCCTGAAAAATATTTTGATAAGGTAATTCGAATAGATCTTTCAACACTGGAACCACACATAGTAGGCCCTCATACACCTGATCTTGCTAGACCAATTTCACAAATGGCAGAAGACGTGAAAAAAAATGATTATCTTGATAACATTTCAGTTGCTCTGATAGGAAGTTGCACAAACTCTTCATATGAAGACATGTCACGTGCTGCAAGCATGGCAGAGCAAGCAAAAGCCAGAGGGGTTAAAACCAAAATACCGCTTCTTGTGACTCCTGGTTCAGAACAAATTAGAGCCACAATAGAACGCGATGGTCAGATGGCTTCTCTCAAATCTATCGGCGCAACCGTTCTTGCAAACGCATGTGGACCATGCATAGGACAGTGGAATAGACCAGAACTCAAAAAAGGAGAACCAAATACAATTGTCACCTCATACAATAGGAATTTTCCAGGAAGAAATGACGGAAAAAGAGAAACAATGAATTTCATAGGTAGTCCAGAATTAATTATAGCACTAGCTCTTAGCGGAAGATTATCGTTTAATCCACTAAAAGACTCACTTGTTGCCCCAGATGGTTCCAAGTTTAAACTTGAACCTCCGAAAAGAGCACCAGAAGTGCCTAGTAAGGGATTTCAAAAAACTGAGGGCATATACATTCCACCTGCTAAAGATCCTGATTCTGTTGAGGTCATCATTAGCAAAAACAGTGAAAGACTACAAAAATTAGAACCGTTTTCACAGTGGGACGAACGTGATTTTGTAAACTTCCCAATATTAGTCAAGGCAAAAGGAAAATGTACCACTGATCACATATCGCCTGCAGGACCTTGGTTGTTTTATCGTGGACATCTTGAAAAGCTAAGCGATAACATGTTTCTTGGTGCAGTTAATGCGTACAACAACGAAGTAGGAAAAGGCAAGAATATGCTTACTGGAGACATGCAACCATTTCCTGATATTGCAAGACAATACAAGACTAAAGGGATCAAATGGATAGTTATTGGAGATCGTAACTATGGTGAAGGAAGCAGCAGAGAACACGCTGCCATGTCTCCAAGATTCATGGGATGTGTTGCTATTATTGTAAAAAGTTTTGCTCGTATACATGAAACCAATTTGAAAAAACAAGGCATACTTGCTCTTACATTTACTAATCATGATGACTATGATAAAATAAAAGAAAAAGACAGAATTAGTCTTGTTGAATTAAATCATTTGGAACAAGGAAAACCAATCAAATGTATCATACACCATGAAAATGGAACAAATGAAGATATCTTGCTTAATCACTCTTACAATAAATTCCAGATCCAATGGTTTCGTGTTGGGTCTGCACTAAATGTTCTAAATAAAAATCAGCTCTAAATCTTACATAAAAATCATCTAAATGATCTAAATATTATGTTTAATCTAATTTTCTTTATAATCAGAGCAGAAAATAACCCACTAGATTAAAATATTTTGAAGTCTATTATAATATATGAAGTTAATCTCTCGCCAAGAGATTTACGGAAAAGCAAAGGTTGGAACCGTAGCAGGGCTTGTTGGTGGATTTGCCCTCTTTGTGTCGTTGTTTGGAATAGACTCACAGCTAAACGTTGCACCAGGAACATTCTACCAGATGTTAGGTATTGCAGTTGGATTGGATGGCATGCCCGCAATTGTGTTTGGTTTTATGGCTCACATGCTCACTGCTGCAACCATCGGTGCTGTGTTTTGTGTATGTTCTACACTACATAGAGTGCTTAATCTGACAAGTGTATGGAAAGGCATCTTTGCAGGTGGTGTCACTGGTCTTGAGGTATATGTGATATTTTTCATGCCAATCACATTGTTTCTTATGATACCAACAATTGACTCCACAATAATTGATGGAAGCCAGTCCGTAGTAACGGCCCAAGAAAGAATGGCAGCGACTGTACTGAAAGAAAACATCAATCTGATCATGTGGGGTGCACTCCTGCTGCACATACTTTATGGATCAATAATGGGGCTGTTTAGCGGAATGGTACTACACGAAGACTACAAGATTCCAAAGAAGACTAGTTCCGAGCAGGAATCGGAATCTATGCCGTCGACATAGGTTCCTTCTTTTTTGTGATTGTTATGTTGAGACAAAAATTTGATCCAAACGCACTCTACAACAGAATTGTACACTATTACATAGACAAAAAGAGTTATTCAAAAGAAAGTGCAAATGAAATAGCTCAAACAATAGTACAAAGAGAACTATTGCGTCGCATCTGTAAAAATATCAAATGCAAACATTCAATGGATGAACACGTTAGATCTCAAGAAACATGTCTTATACTAAAATGTGATTGTAGACATTTTGTCAACTAAATTTTAATAATGATCTTGCCAAACTGATTACTAGACTCTATCTTCTTATGTGCAAGTCTTACATCTTTCAAATTAAATATGCTATCAATTATTGGTTTGATCTTTTTTAGTTTCATAAATCTGTGAAGAGAAATAAGCTGTGATTTTGAACCAAGATATGCTCCAAAAATCTGTGCTTCCTTACTATAAAGTGCACGTATGTTTACTGCTGCTTCTGCTCCTGTTGTGGTACCGCATGCAAGCATTCTGCCCCCTACTTTTAGAACCTTAATACTAACAGGCCATGTCTTTGCCCCTACATGGTCTATTACCGCATCCACTCCATCATTTTTGGTATATCTGAGAACCTCAGTAATAACATCTGATTTGTTCCTGTTTATGATGAAATCAGCACCTATTTTCCTTGCCAAGCTAGCTTTTTTTGAATCTGAAACTACAGTAATTACATTGATTCCTTTTGCTTTAGCTAAAAGTATGGCTGCAGATCCTACGCCGCTATTTGCACCCCAAATTAGTATTGTATTACCTTTCTTACAGTTTGATCTTTCTAGCATATTCCAAGCAGTAAGATAGGATACATTAAGCGCAGAAGCTTCTGCATCGGAGAACCAACCTGGTTTTTTAATTATATTTTCTTGAGGAACTTGAATATATTCCGCATAACCTCCTTTGTATTCTCCAAATCCTCCTATGATTATAAATGAAACTCTCGGAGTTTTACTTTTTATTGCAGGATATACAACAACTTTTTCTCCTTTCTTGAAATTTCCAAAATCACTAGTCAAAGTACCACAAACATCACAACCTAAAATGTGTGGAAAAGAAACTTTTCTTCCTGGAAGACCATTTCTAACCCAAATATCCAAATGGTTTACTGCACAATAATTTATCTTTACAATTACATGACCTTTCTTTGATTTAGGTTCTGGTATGTTTTCAAATGATAAAACTTCTGGTCCGCCATATTTTCTGATAACAACAGCTTTCAATGATTAGATGATTGTAAAATAACTATTTAAAGAACGTAGAAAGTTACAAAATTTTTTGGGTTTTATTTTGGACCATCTTTATATTTTGTATAGAAACTAAGAAAAAACTAACAATATGTTAATTCTCGGCTTTTCATTATTTTTCAAGGCAAAACTAGATATTAAATTCTTATAGGATGATTCATTTACTCGGTGTAAATTTTAATACTTTATCGCCACAAAAATCGCTTACGTATATAACTCCTGAAGAATCAACAGCGAGGTTTTCAGGACAATCATTGAAGGAATGTAATCCAGTTTCAGGGTATTTGGTTTCCATCCATTTTGCTGTATCTTTAATAAATTTCTGAACACGACCATTTCCTAAGTCCAGTACATACAGATTTCCCGACGGGTCTATGTCAAGACCATGAGGATTATTCACCTGTCCTAATTCCTTGCCGGCATCAGCGATCAAACTCCATTTCAAAGTTGGCGTACTAAACTTGTAGATTCTGGACCCAGAAGTAGAGATGTAAAAATTATCCGATGCATCTATTGCAATTGCCCTCACATTGATACAGTTTACTCCTTCGTGTTTAGCTCCTTGGCAGATGTTTATCACCTTTTCTGTGCTGAAGTCATATTTGTTAACATCATGATAGTCATGTTCAGTGTAAAAGATATTTCCCTTAGAATCAAGGACAAAGGCCGTCATGTAACAAAAATAGTCTATAGTTCCTACTCCTTCAAGATAATCTCTATAACAACTTTTCAATTCCACACAAACACCTGAAGGAGAATAACACCTCTCAAGCACACCTTTTCCAAGCAAAAATACATCTCCACCAGGGCTAAGCTCAACATCCCAAAGATAAAGCAAGGGTCTTGAGATTGGAACTTTGCTCCATTCTGATTTGCCAGGTACGAATTTTAAGAGCCTACTGTTTTCTTGATCAATAACATACAGGTTGTTTGAGGAATCCACATACATTCCTGTTGGATCGTCAACTTGCCCAAGCTCCTTTCCTTTGCCTGCAAGAACTGTCCATTTGCCAGATATCTTGGTTGTCTCTGAAAGTGAGAAATCGGCAGCTATTCCTACGTTAATTATTTTCTCCTTTACAAGATATTCCAAGCCAGCAACAAAGTCTTTCTCAGTAATTAGACCTGAAGCCCACCAGCTTGCAGTCTTTTTTATCCAGTCAGGCACACCTGGATCTGATTCGGTTTGTCTCTCTTCTTTATCGGATTCTGTAACTTTTATGGACCCAACTGCAGGTGTTGGTCCAAGATTGATGATGTCATTTGAAATCATCCATTCTATTCCTTTTAGAAAATCGTTTTCAGAAATTTTATCTTCAGCCCACCATTTTGCATTGTTTTTTATCCAGACTGGAACAGCTGGTTTTTCGTCAGGACATCCATCTTCATCCTCGTAGTTGTTCATTGTTTCAGCATCTAATGGACAGGCATCAACTGAATCCGGTATTCCATCAAAATCAGAATCTTCTATCTGATTTGGTGCTGATTCTGGGATTTCGTCAGGACATCCATCCTCATCCTCGTAATTGTTCATTGTTTCAGCATCTAATGGACAGGCATCAACTGAATCCGGTATTCCATCAAAATCAGAATCTTCTATCTGATTTGGTGCTGATTCTGGGATTTCGTCAGGACATCCATCCTCATCTTGATAATTATTATAATTTTCAGGTTCACCAGTACATTGGTCCACATTGTCTGGCACATTATCTTGATCAGAATCTTCGTAATTTTGGGAATAAGCTGGATTAATTACTAGTAAGAAAACCGAACAGCAAATAAGTAAAAAAACAGAATATTTCATAAATTTTTAGGATCATAGTATCTGAAATACTTTGTTGCCTTATTCATCACGATCATTCAAGTCAAATTCAATATTTTCTTTGGAGATTGCTGATAAATTATTACTAACTATTTTAGGTTGTGCATAGCTTTCAGATCTTTTGCGAACTGTGAAAGATTTGATGGAATCTCAAAATCCACTGAATCTTTTAACGATAAACCTAGTTCTTTTTTCTTGTTCCATGCATTAGAATTGAATTCTGTTATTTCCTTTGTGAATTCTGTCCAGTCTTCGTAATTTTCCTTTTCTACAAACCTTTCTTTGTGTATAGATTTATCAGAATAGAGATTCTGCCACAGATAATCTGTTATAAATGGAGTTATTGGAGCAAGTAGAAGCAACAAGGTAGAAAGAACTTTGTGTAGAGTGTATATTGCACCATCTCTCTCTTCTTCTGAAAATCCTGTCCCATACGCACGACCTTTTGTCATTTCTATGTAATGTGGAGCAAAAAGATTCCAAGTAAACTCTCTAAGGGCAGTAGCAGGAATGAAAAAATTGTATTCACTATATCCTTTCTTACATTCTGTAACAACCTTGTCAAGCTCAGAAAGAATCCATTTGTCAGTAGGACTCAGTTTTCCTGTCTTTAAAACTGGAAATCCAGAAAGAAATCTAGAAACATTCCATAGTTTACTGAGAAACTTTTTTGTTGACTCAATTTTTTGTTCTGAGCATCTAAAATCATATCCTAGATTAATTTCGCTTGCACTCCAGAATCTAAAAGCGTCAGCACCAAATTTTTGTATGACTGGTAAAGGATCTACCACATTTCCTTTACTCTTGCTCATCTTTGTACCATGCTCATCAACTCCGTATCCCATTATCCAAGCCTCAGACCAAGGAGCTTTGCCAGTTAGTTGTTCACATCTCAAAAGAGTGTAGTATAACCAAGTTCTTACAATATCCTTTGACTGTGGTCTTAATGTTGTAGGATATGTTTTTTTAAAAAATTCATTATCACGTTTATATTTTGAAACAAAAAGTGGCGATACACTTGAATCCATCCATGTGTCAAAAGTTCTTTCTTCACCAACAAATTCACTTGCACCACATTTTGTACATTTTGTAATTGGACTGTTGTCTTTCCATGGTCTGTAGTATTTACCCGGTTCTGGTACGTGTGGCTCTGAACATTTTTTACAATACCATATTGGGATTTCAGTTCCATAGTATCGTCTTCTTGATATGGGCCAATCAATTGAAATGGAATCCAACCAGTTCATTAGAATCTGTTTATGCATAGGAGGGTGGAAATTGATCTTTGAACCAAGCTCCCTCATTTTTTCTACTGAATCTTTCTGCTTTACATAATACTCTTCCATGGGTATTATCTCAATTGGAACCTTGCTTCTCTCAGAAATAGGCGTACGGTGATTGATGTTGTCTATCTTTTCAACAAACCCCTGATTCTGTAAATCTTCGGTTATCTTTTCTCTTGCTTGTTTTACCTTCAATCCTGTATATGCGCCAGCAACATCAGTCATACGACCATCTTTTCCAATGGCTACAATTTCTTGCAATTTTAGTTCTCTAAATAACGCGACATCATTCTGGTCACCATAGCTACATACCATGACAACGCCAGATCCAAATTCTTTTTCTGCAGAAGGGTGTGTTAGAATCTCAACTTCTCGGTTAACTAATGGAATTACTACTTTTTTGCCAACCAAGTCGGTATATCTTTCATCATCGGGATTTACAATTACTGTTTGACATGCACACAAAAGTTCTGGTCTAGTACTTGCCACTATCAATGATTTTTCAAAATCTATTATTTTGAATTTCATGTGAACTAATTTTGTAGGAATTCCTTGATACGTTATTTCTGCATCTGCAATCGTAGTCCCAGTAACCCAGTCGTAATTGTTTGGTCTATTCGCAAGATATACCAAACCTTTTTTCCAAAGATCGATAAATGTTGACTGTGTGAGTGTTCTGTATTCTTCAGAATCTGTTCTATAATATTCTGAAAAATTTCCACTAAGACCGAGATTTGTCATTATCTGAATCATTTCTGCTTCTAGATCGTCTAATGCAGTTGCACAAAGCTTTAAGAATTCTCCGCGCTCTGTTTCGTGCATTCTGATGTTGTATTTTTTTTCAGTGTACATCTCAACAGGTAAGCCGTTTCTGTCTATCCCTATTGGAAAAAGGACATTTTTGCCAGACATTCTTGCTGTTCTTGCAATCATATCTATCTGTGCATAATGCGCTGTTGCTCCTATGTGCCACGGCCTTCCTGACGGATAGGGAGGCGGAGTGTCTATGACAAAAACATCACCTTCAGGTTTGAAATCATAAATATGCGTATCATTCCACTGTTTTAGAATCTGTTTTTCAATCTCTGGGTTCCATGCAGTATCATTGATCTTATGTTCCATATCTTAAGACTTGGAGATATGTGATAGAATGTGGGCTCCTTTGTTGTATCCTTCGTAAATATAGACTCCTACTGCCTCTATGTTTTCTGGCATTTTTGGAATAAGAAGCTTGATAATTTCGGTGGATAGGTTTTCTACTGTAGATTCACCATCGAGTAGGTACGTTGTATTTTTTGGAACCTGTAAATCAAACATACCTTTTGGACCTTCAAACGCAATTTTGTAATGTAAACTGTCTTCTTTGATTAGATATTTTTTATTGATGAAAAATTTGTGATCAAGAATAGAAATGATTTCTTTGATGATTTTTTTTGCTTCACTAAAATCTATCAACATGTTATTCTTCATCTCACCAACAA
>Ga0247727_10009108_pt1 | contig 18144 bp, 11 predicted proteins | sample WisWelCaveWW1625_FD_202498 | JGI IMG/M metagenome (GOLD analysis project Ga0247727, IMG submission 202498) | Biofilm microbial communities from Wishing Well Cave, Virginia, United States - WW16-25 | ecosystem: Environmental > Aquatic > Deep subsurface > Groundwater > Cave microbial mat | place...
CCTGGCAACGGTTTGCCAGTTTGATCGGCAACGGTGCCGTTTAATGAAGCCGTGGTCACGCCCTGCCCCCACACCGAACTTGTCATGCTTGAGCAAATGAGCAAGGTGAGCGCTGCGATGCCAATCATCGCCGGGCGGTTTCGTTTGCAAATTGACTGTAGGTTACGTTGCATCCTGAACCCTCCGTGAATTGGGTTAATAAAAGGTTGGGGATTATTATTTACAAATTCCTGGAATGCCGATTGGGTTTGTTCCGCAAAGTTCCATCTCTCCTGGCAAAGATGAACAGCATGGCAAAATATCGGATGGAGGTTAAAACAACATTACCGGTGTTTGAGCTTTCAATGAACTTTCCGGCAGCATTTTATTTTTAGGAAGGGCAAAAAAAAGCGCCGCAAGGCCAAACTTGGACGCCGGGGATTACAGTTTTTTTTGAAAGTACGCTGGCAATACATAGGGATGCTGTGATTTTTTCCTTCCTCTGCCGCGAATATGAGAAAAATCGTCTGAAAAGGCAAACACTTTTTTTCGAACCAAAAAAAAGCGCCGCCGGGATCATCCCGCACGGCGCAAGGTTATTGCACTACTTTTGTTACGGCCAACTTCAAAATTTATCCGCGTTGAAACCAGCGGCCATGGAAAAAGCCGCGGCCGTCGCCCGGGCGCCCCAACTTGAAATGCCCGGCCAGCGTGCCGTTTTCCTGGCGGTCACGGTTGAACCATTTGCCTTCGAACACGCCGCCGCGCTCATCGCGATCGTAGCGCCAATGGCCTGCAATCACACCGCCAAATTCACCGTTCAAGCCCACGTATTTGCCGAAGAAAACTTTTTCCCCGTTGCGGCGCAGACCCCAAATGCCGCGCAACGAGCCGGCATTCGTGCCTTCGCTGTTGATCCAACGGCCGTGAAACTCGCCGCCGCGCTCGTTGGTTTTCATCCAGCGACCCGCGAGAAAGCCGCCGGCAAAGGGCCTGGCTGCTTTGCTGCGGCTGATAATTGAAACGGCATTCGCATTCGGGCCCACCGGCTCGACCACGTTCAGCGAATCCAATTCCTCAAACGTGAAAGTACGGCTGTAGCTTCCCGCCTGAATTTTGAGCTCGCCGGGCGTATTTGTGGTGTCACGGTCGACGATCAAAAGCAACAAGCCGTCATACTGCATCTGCGTATGCGAAGCGAAAGCCAATTCCTTGCGGCTGGTGCGCGGAACTTGCAAATGGTCGCCCTGACTACGCTCGAAGCGAATAACTTTCAACACCGCGAGCACTCCGCGCGACACACCTATGCTGCCGGACCAATCGATCACGTCTGTTGCGGTCGAATCGCCTTCCAGCAATCCCCAGGTGAGGCGCACTTCGTAAGCTTTGAGGCCTGCAGCGGTTAAATTTGCCGCGGCTTCCAAGCTCAACGGATCACTCACGTTTTCATCTTCACCCGCCTCCGCCATTACTTCTTCATCCCCAAAATTTGGCGCTTCGTCGCTGTTCGTATAGCCGCCGAAATCTTTTTCCAAACTCACTTCATCGCCGCCACGTTCGGGGTTGCTTGCGACCGGTGATTGTTTGTCGCATGCCAGCATAAACCAGCAAGACATGGCCAAACATGCGGTGAAAGCCAAAATACGTTTCATGATGCAGATCCTTGTCGTTAATACTCTGGCGAGAGTTTATTATTTATGTTCGCAATCAGGTCATTCAAGTCCAATGCCAGCCGAAGCACGCACAGATGATTACGTCCTAAAGCTTTGTTATTAAAGTATACTTTCATTCTCTGGCCATACTTGAAATATCAAAAATGTCCTTTTTGGTACATATAAATGTGGTATTATAAAAAAATAGTACACTAAAAATAATAATAATTATACTAATTGATTTAAATTTTAGTATAAATAAATAAAATAACTGTTGACTTATTGAAAAATTTGTTTAATTTAGGGAAACAAATGAGCGCACTAACTAAAAGAACAAGTTTTGCCTTGCTCACACCCTTTTCAAGGTTTAAAACCTTGAAAAGGGTAGTTCTGAGAAGCAGCGGGCCACAGGAAAGGTAAAATCATGCGCAGCGAAGATTGGATCCAGGGACCCATATTGCGCGTGTTCACGAGCGACTCCTTCGAAATGCAACTCACGCGGGTTGGCCAACACAACGATTTCCCCTATAACGCCTGCGAGCGTATTCGTATTCACAGCACTAGCCCTCCCTTCATTACGCTCACGGCAGAAACCACGAAAGCACAATTGGAAGAAAGGCTGCTCGGCCAAAGCGTGCGGTGTTACGTTTTGGCGCGCGATCCGCAAGAGGTATTGTTGTGTGAGGTGACGCTCGTCCAGGAAAGCATGCCACCATAAAAACGTGGTAACGATCTGGGCAAAGACAGATACGTGTGCAAGTTTTTTTGCGAACTCGTCGGTTTGAGGCGAAGCTTCGCTGGATTTTTACGGATACTTTCAAAACCTTATCACGGGGTCGAGTATGTCAAAATATCCTGAAATGGAATTGGGAGAAATTGCGCATGTGTTCGTGGGTCTTGCGCGCCATGGCCGCGGCTTATCCTGGGAGGAAAACAATCCTGCGGCGCAATTGATTGGAATGAGAGCGCTGCGGCCGCACGGCCTCGATTTCGGCGCAATTGAAACGGTCCATCTCTCGCCGCGCCTCAATTTGGATAATTATAAAATCGCGGCGCACGATATTTTGCTGCCGTGCCGGGGCACCGAAGTGCGCGTTATCCTAACTCCGGGAAAAGCTGCAGGCATGCTCATCGATTCCAACCTCATGGCGGTGCGCTGCGGCTCGCAACTGGCCTATCAACTTTTGACGGCATATTTTCAACATCCCACGGGCTTGGCCGCTTTGTTGCGGGCGTCGCAATCCACCACGGCACAAAAAAATTTGACCGTGCGGCTGGTGAAGAAAATTTCCCTTCCCGTGCCGCCGCGGGAAGTGCAGGACAAAGCCGTGGCCCTATTACAAGCCGGCGAGCAGCAACATCGCCTGGCCCTGCAAGTCGCGGAAAAGCGCCTGGCGTTGGCGCACAACCTGGCAATCAATCTGTTATTTGCGGAATGAAACCAAGGGTGGCATATGCTTTCTTTTGAAGATTTGCGCGCACATCTGCACAGCGCGCTGGAAATGGTGCGCCTGCAGAGCGATCCCATTGAAAATCGCGTCTTGCTCAGCGCGTGGTTCTGGTTGAAATGCGTGAACGATGAATTTGAAGAGCGTTTTCGAACCTTAGTGCAGGAAGAAATTGCGGTCGGCCGCTCCGAAGCCGAAGCGCGCGTATTGGCCGATGACGCCGATGAATATCGTTTCTTTTTGCCGGCGGAATCACAATGGCCGAACCTCGCCGGCGCAGAAGGGCGTTTCGCAGAAAGATTCGGGGAAGCCTGCGCCGCGCTCGAACGGCGTTATCCGAACATATTGTCCGGCATTTTCCGGCCCACGCGCCCGAGCTATTTCACCGGAATATCGGCAGCCCAGCGGGCAAATTTGAGCCGCGATTTGTGGGAGCATTTCAATCAAATCGATTTGTCGCGCCGCCATTTATTTTCGCCGGAAATTATCGGCGACGCGCATACCCAGGTGCTGGATGAAATTGCCGCCGGCAATCGCAAAAAAGCGGACTTTGCCAGCCCGCCACATTTGATGCGGTTGCTGGCCGAACTGCTGCAGCCGGAGCCGGGCATGCGCATTTGCGATCCGACCTGCGGCGCCGGCGGCAGCCTGATTGCCTGTGCGCATTATTTGATGCAGCGCGGCCACCATCCGCAAAACCTTTCGCTGTTCGGGCAGGAGCTCAACCCCGCGAACTGGGCGTTGTGCAAACTCAATTTGTTGTTGCACGATCTTCCCGATCATGAAATCTGGCAAGGCCACGCTCTGACCAAGCCGTTGTTGAATGCGCGAAAAGAACTGCTGCAATTCGATTTGATTCTGGCGCATCTGCCTTTTTCCGTGGCGAACTGGGGCTATTCCGAAGCCTTGCCTGATCCCTGGCAACGCTTTGAGGCCGGCATGCCGCCGGAAAAACGCGGCGACTTGGCGTTCGTGTTGCATGTGCTGGCAACGCTGAACGAACGCGGTCGCGCAGCATTGGTGGTGCCCCAGGGCGTGTTGTTTCGCAGCGGCGTCGAAGGGCAGATTCGTCGTGAGCTGTTGCAGAAAGAAGTGGACGCCATCGAAGCCGTGATCAGCCTGCCGCCGGGATGGTTGTATGATTCCAAACTTCCAGCCGCGGCTTTGGTGTTGAATCGCGCCAAACCCGCAAGCCGGCAAGGCCGTGTGTTGTTTATCAACGCCGGCGCATTGCCAGATTATTTTCCCCGAGAAAACAGGCATGAGAGCGCCGTTCTCGCGCTTGCCGCTCTTTTTCATAGCGGCGGAGAACCGGAAAAGCTGGGGGATTATGTGAGTGAAGAAATCGCGCGCCGGCGCGCGGCGATCATCAGCCGGCGCTTGCGGCTGCAAGAAATCTGGCGGGAAGAAACCCAAGGCCAGGCGCTTGCCGAAAAAGAAGCGCGCACGCATACGCTTCAGCTTGATAACATACAAACCGCCCTGCAAAAATGGCTGTCGCAGCCTTCGGCTCAAGCGCGTTGTTTTTCTTCCGCCGACCAGAATGAGATCGCGCGCAACCGGCATTATTATTTGACGCCTTCACACTATTGCGTGGAGAAGCGCGCCGTCCATTCTTTTGATCTGGCGCAAGAGCGGCAAGCCTTGGAAACTTTGGAAGCCGAACGCAATCAAGCCGAAACGGAAATGGATCGGCTGTTGTTGGAATTGGCCGTTGTGCAGTAGAAACAAAAGCTTTTCTGTACGCGGATTTAACGGATCAAGCGGATAAAGCCGTTCAGTATCCGCTTGATCCGTTTACAAAATTCTTTTTAGGAGCGCCGATTAAATAACTTTCCCCTTTGCGTAGTGCTGTGATTCCCGCAGATTTAAGCGGGAATCCATTTTACGCCGTCTGGAGGCCCGATTAAAGCGCTCGGGCATGACAGATCAAATGAGCAAGTTATTTAATTGGCATTCCTACTACTGCGTAAAATTCAGGCTTGTGCTTTTTACAAAATATTATTATATTAGTCACATGGCATATAGCACTCTTTTTCGACTTGACTCAAGTGACATAAAGTCTGAAGCGGAAGTAGAAACTCGTCTGCTCGCGCCTTTATTTCACGACCTCCATTATCCTCCGACTGCTATTATTCCTAAAAAGCAATTATCCCCCCTAATTGTCTATTCTGGCTCCAAAAAAAGTACCGTTGAAGCCGATTTTCTATTGCTTAGAAAGAACGACACGGCTAAAGTTGTCGTAGAAACAAAAGACCCTAAAAAATCTATTCAGGAGGCTTGGGGGCAAGCGGCAAGCTATGCCCTAAGTTACAATCGCGATAAGGCAGATCAAGATAAAATCAAATGGCTGCTTATCAGTAACGGCCATATTACTTCGCTCTATAAACCTGATAGCGATCAGCCGACCGTTACGCTAAAATTATCAGACTTTACCAGCGGTGCGCCTCCTTATGTCTCCTTGCGTTCTTATATCAAATACAACGCCGACGATGAAGTTATAACCGGCGGTCTGGCTTTTCAGATTGTGTCACCCGGTGAATTAAATGATATTTTCAACAAATGCCATGATTTAGTTTGGAAAAAGGAAAAACTGACTCCGACGGACGCATTTTTTGAGTTTTGTAAATTTATTTTTCTGAAAATTGGAGAAGATAAAGAACGCGAAAGACGAGGCGAAAAAATGCGTTCTTACGAATTGCCAATGACCCTTGATTGGGTTGATGCTCAAAAGCCCACCTTGAGGCATCCTGTTCGTGACGCGCTTTTTATAAAATTGCGAGATCGACTTGAAACGGAAATTCATACCGGAAAAAAGCGCCGCATCTTTGAACCGAACGAAACTTTTCGCCTAAGTGCAGAAACTACCCGCGAACTAATCAAGCGATTTCAGAATATCAATCTAAGTTCAATTGATGAAGATCTAAATGGGCGAATGTTTGAAGTTTTTCTTAACGCCGCAGTTCGTGGCAAAGAACTTGGGCAGTATTTTACGCCGCGCCCACTAGTAGATTTCATGACTCGTATTGCCCTTGACAGCAAAGGCGATATTACTAATCCACCCCGAGTGATAGACGCTTCATGCGGGACAGCGGGATTCTTAATTGAAGTTATGGCTTATTCGCTTGCGTCAATTCGCAATGACACGCGTTTTTCAGAAAAGCAAAAAGATGAATTAGCCGAGAAGATATGCAACGAGTCTGTTTTTGGCATAGAAGCGAATGAGCGTGTTTGCCGAATTGCACGGATCAATATGTATTTGCATGGGGACGGGGGAAGCCATATCTTTCATGGCGATGGCTTGGACAATTCGCCTCAACCATCGGAAGATATGTCCGATGAACGCAAACAGGAAGTGGTCGATCATGCCAACAAAGTAACTCTGTCGGGCTTTGATCTTGTGCTAACCAATCCACCGTTCAGTATGGCCTATAGCACAAAAAATGAAGATGAAGCCCGGATCCTTCGGCAACTTTCCATTGCTGATGAAATGGAGTCCGTCAAGTCAAATGTTTTGTTTCTTAAACGATATTACGATTTGCTCAAACCAAACGGCGAGATATTGATTGTTTTGGATGATACGGTTTTAAATGGGACAACTCATCAAAAAGTGCGAAAATGGCTATTGGATAATTTTATTCTTTTGGGGGTTCATTCCATGCCATTCAATGCTTTTTTCAAAGCAAAGGCGAACATTAAAACGTCGGTGCTGCATTTGCGCAAGCAGGCTGACGGCAAAGACAAGCAAGGTCATGTCTTTATGTCTGTCAGCAACAATATCGGACACGATAACGCCTTGAATGATACACCAGATCGAAACAATCTAAACGATATTCTCAATGTTTATCGTGAATGGAGAAGAACGGGTAAATTCATGCCAGTCATTAGACAAAATCAAGACTCACTTGAAAATCTTGAATGCCCTGAACAAATATGGCTTGTCAAGCCTCATGAACTAACATCGGAACGGATAGACGCTTTTTTTTATGCGCCTGAACTCAAACAAGCTTGGGATGATATGCTGCAAATGGAAGCAACTGGCGAAATAGGAGTCAAGATGGGTAAAGACTTTAAACTTAGAAACAAGATCACCGGCGAGGAGAAAAAACGTCTTAGAGAAGATGGCACAAGGCTCAAATACATTGAGATTAGCGATGTTACCCGCTATGGCCTAATTACCAAATATGTTACCGGAACGATTGACGAATTGCCGACACGGGGAGAATATCGTATTAGTAAAGGCGATATTCTCATGGCAATTAACAACAGTTCTCGAGGAACGGTTGTGATGGTTCCCGAAGAATTTGATGGTGCAATTTGCACCTCTGGATTCTTAGTCATTGCGCCCAAAAGCACAGAAGAAAGCCATTTGTTGTGGTACACTCTTCGAAGTGAAGCTTGCCGAAAACAAATTTATTACTTGGCCCAAACCGCGAGCCAGCCTGAATTGAAACGCGAAGGTTGGGAAAACCACTTTAGGATACCTTTACCCAAAGAAAAAAGCCGCGCTCGTGCTATCAAAGAATCGCAAGATTTTCAGATACACCTCGCCGCTCTACTTCATGCAGATGATTATAGATGGGGTGTTTAAGCATAAATGGCAAGCGATGCCAGCTAATGACAGGTTTGGGACATACCCAGTCAAAACAACATAGACCCTATTTCTTCTTCCACCCTCCCTCTCGCTCCAGACTTTTCCCTCCCAAAATTTGCGTTTGACAAAAATCTGTGCTATTATTTTCTGCACCAAAAATAAATTCACTGGGCCAAAAATCAATCGGCGCCTCTGCGCGAATCTTTGCTTATTCATTTTGTGGCCGCCTGATTCGCAAAATTTCCTCTACACGTGGACGGTATATGAGCTTGTCCGGTGCGGAAAATATCGAAGTCCTGCGGCCTGCCCTGACTTTTTTGCGGCAGGCGTTGCGCTATGAGTATTTTCATCAAGACCACCCGGCGTTTCGCTCGGAGCGGCAAAATTTTGGTGAAGCGCTGCTCGCGGCGCGTCTGTTGCGCAAGCTTCGCGAGCTCAATCCCACGCACACCGACGAAGAGCTGCCTCAAGCCGTAAACGATCTCAACACGCCGGCGCATGCAAATTTGCTCGACGTTCAACTCGAGCTTTACAACAAAATGATGGCTGCAAGCCGGCAGTTGCCCGCCGCCTCTGGAGACGAAACTTCGCCGGAAAATTTCAAACCGCCGTTGCGTTACTTCGACTTCGAAAATCCCCAACGCAATGAATTTTTGATCGTCGAACAGTTTCAATTCGCCGGCGCGGCCGGCGTGCGCACTTTGGATGCCGTCGTTTTCGTCAACGGCATTCCTCTCGCGGTTTTGGAGATTCGCAGCGTGCACGAACACCAGGGTTTGCAACAAGGCATAACGCATTTGCAGCAATTGCAATCGCCGCAGGAAATCGCGCGCCTGTTTCACACCGTTCACGTGCTGGCGGTTCTGCAAAAGAATGCGGCCTGCTGCGGCACGGTGGCGGCGCGGCCGGAAGATTTTAAAACGTGGGAAGAAAGTTCTTTTTTGGGATGGGAAGACTTGCGCGTGTTATTGCGCCAAACGCCCGAACGCGAAAATGATTTGCCCACGGCGCAGGATATTTTGCTGGCTGGCGTGTTTGCGCCGCAAAATTTGCTCGCACTTTTGCGCCACGGCCTCGCTTTCGTTGCTGCTACCGCCGGCCTGAAAAAGAAACTGGCTTGGTGTCATCAATTTCAAGCGCTGCAAGCCGGCGCCCGTCTGCTCACGGAGCCGGCCACCACACTTCCCACTCGCGGCGTAATCGTGCAGCCGGCCGGCACGGGAAAATCTTTATCCCTATTTTGGCTGGCAGGCAAACTGCGGCAAGATGAGCTTGCCCGGCAACGGCCGCTGTTGGTTTTAACCGAATGCTCCGCTGTGATTGCTCTTTTTAAAAACGAATGGCAGGCGCGCCAATGGCCGATTCAGCAACTACCAGAAACGGCCTCGCTCACCGGCGCTCTGCAGCACGGCGGCAATGAAACGATTATTATATCGCGCGCGCAGTTTCATGAGGCGCTGGCCCTGCAAAACCGAAAAAAAATTTTTTCACCCATTTTCGACGCGCCGGTTCTCCTGCTCGTGGCAGAAGCACAGCGCAGCGACGATGAAAATTTTGCCCTGGATTTGGAACGCGCTTTTCCGCAAGCCACGTTTGCAGCCTTCACCTCTTTTCCTCCGCCGGCGCGCTCGTCTTCTGACCTCTTGCAAAACGTGCTGCATGATTACCCGCGCCGGCAAGCAGAGCGGCAGGGACATCTGGTGCCGGTGAAATTGGAAATGCGCTTGCCGGAATGGCGTCTTGCAGATTTCGGCGCACCGGCGGAGGAGACCGGTGCACCGATCTCGCCGCCGCAAAAAAATGTCTTAGCCGCATTCATCAAAGCGAAAAATGACCTCCGCCTGCGCGCGATTGCGGAAGATATTTTTTTGCATTTCAATCAGGATATCGCGCCCAACGGCAATCAAGCCTTGTTGGTCGCGGCCGAGGCTGCTTTGGCCGCGCGCTATTTCGAATTGCTGGCTGAAAAAACGCCCGGCAAAATCTTCGCATGGTTGCCGGAGAAAAACACTCCGCCGCTCCGCCGGCCGGGCGCGCGCAAGGAAGAGCGCGAATGGGAAAACCCGGAAAAAATTTTGCACGCTTTTGCCGCCAGCCCGGCGCCGGCTTTGTTGATTCTCGCCGAACCTTTGCCCCGCCATTTTTCCGTGCCGAAAGTGCAAGCCGTTTACGTTGATCGGCCGATGACGCGTGAGGCCGCGTGGGAAACCATCGCACTTACGCAACGGACAAGTGATGAAAATAAAACCTTCGGGGTGATGGTGGATTATTGGGGTGATTGCAACCATTGGCTCGCGCGACGCGAAATCGAGGCCGTCGTGAACGCCGCGCCTCTGGCGGATAGATATGAAGAGTCGCAATTCGAAGAATTGCGCTGGCGCCGGCGCGAGCTGCTGGGGCTTTTCGAAAATTATCAGCACCGCGAGCGCAGCGAGCCCTGGCTGTTGGCGCTGGCCGCCGCGGAAAAACGTGCGGCGTTTGTCAATGCCTGGCGCGCTTTCACGCGCAGGCTGGATCAATTGCTGCCGCAAATTCTGCACGAACCCGTCTGGCAAGATGCCTGCTGGTACGATCAAATTCGCCAGCAAGCCGCTGCGTTCTATTTTGACGGAGCGCTGGCCGCGGCTTCCGCCAGCCCCAAGCTCAACCGGCAATTCGAAGAGTACGCGCGGGTGCGCGGAGGAAGAAAAATCCGGGAGGACGCTTCAATTTACGGGCAAGAGTTTTGGCAGGAGCTGGAAACGTTTGAAACGCTGGCCGCAAAAATTTTGCGGTTGTTGCACGTTTTGTATCGCGAGATTCGCCGCGCGGCGCCGGGGGATCCGGCTTATTATCAAACCCGGGAGCAGCGCGTGCAAAAAATTGAAATCGAACATCGCCTCGGCCGCCTTGACGAGGAGGCCGCATTCACAAAACTGCGCGAGGAAGCGACGCTCTTGCAAGTAGACAAAGGCGAACACTCGCCAGCCACGAACGTGCTGGCTTTCATCGGCGCGGTGCAAAAATTTTGGATCCCGGCGGAAGGCGAAGCTTCCGCTCCGCAGATTCCATACGAAAAGCTGGCTCATGAGGTGCTTGCCGCATTGGCGCCGGAAACCGCCGTGGTGGACTGGCTCAAGAAAGAAGATTTGCAGCGCGAGATGCGGCGCAAAATCAAGCATCTTTTGCGGCAGGCAAATTGCCCGCCGGAAGTGCAGGAAACATTAATGCAAGAATGGATGAAACTTGCGCGTGCGCGGTTGGCGGGAGAGCAATGAGGCGATCGACAAGAAGTTCCAAATCTCAGACAACAAATTCCAAATAAATCTCAATCTGCAATGGCCAAATTTCAAACGTCATTGGTTCTTATTGGACATTGGTAATTGAGATTTGAAATTTATTTGAGATTTGGTACTTGATTATCACAACGCGGACGAGCCGCAACCAAAAAGATTAACCCGGAGAAAACTGAGCAAACAGAGAGGGTCATGCATGGAAAACTCCCTTTAGGAGCGCCGATTAAATAACTTTCCCATTTGCCGTCGGGCTGTCATTCCCGCAGTCTTTAAGCGGGAATCCATTTTATGCTGCCTGGATGCCCGATTAAAGCGCTCGGGCATGACAGATGAAATGAGCAAGTTATGTAATCGGCATCCCTTAGCTTTGTAATCTCTGTTTTCTCTGTGTTGAAAATTTTTTGCTTTTTTGCAACGATTGAGCTTTTAATAACCTAATTTCTTCAGACAGCTAAATTTTTACGAGGCCGGCTGTTGCTTTGCTTCGCGGCGATAGAGCATGATCGGCAACACCACGAGGCCCAGCGCCAGCAGGCCCCACAGGCTGGTGCATAACACTGCCGTGCCCAAATGCGTGGCGGCCGTGGCGCGGCTGAGTTGTTGATGCAAGCCGGCAAGATAATGCGGCGCGTAACGAGGGGTTTCCCGTTGTTCTTCTTCCACCGCGCGTTTGCGCTTGGAGGCGGCTTTGATTGGCGCCGTCTTTTGCGGCTTGGGCACATTTAAAAAAGTTTGCCAACGCCATGCTGCGCCGGCGAGCAAACCCAGCAAGCCCATCCAACTCCACCACGCATCAACCGGCAAAGGGCTGGCCCAAAAAACTTCACCGCGATAGCGATAATCGAGAATGGGCAACGCCACGTTGGTGAGAAACATCAAACCCGCAAGCCAGTTGAGCCAGCGCGGATGGTTCTCGGTGCGATGCCATTCCGCCAAAGCTTCGGCCGCAGGGTGAAACAACTCGGCCGCGCGCGCGGCGGCATAAAGCGCAATGAAAAGCCAGAACCCCGGTTTGTGCGGCAGATTGCTGAGGCCGATCAACAAGCCGAGAAACAATACAAGCAAACCCAAGCGCAAAATCTTTTGCAAAGCGTCCATAGGTGATTTTACTTTTTTTCCGACAACGGTTTATTGTCCAGGCTGGCCCACATATACCAGGTTGCGATGCTGCGATAGGGCTTCCATTTTTCCGCGAGCGTATGCAGGCGTTTGGCTTCGGGCAGCTTGCGCAAACGATATACTCGCTTGACCGCGTTGCGAAAACCCAAATCTCCCACCGGCAGCACGTCCATGCGGCCGAGCGAAAACATCAAAAACATTTCCGCGGTCCAGCGGCCGATGCCTTTAATTTGCGTGAGCGCGGCGATGATTTCTTCATCCGCCATGCGGCTGAAACGCCGCAGATCGAGCGCGCCGTTTTGCCATTTCGCCGCGAGATCGCGCAAATACGCCATCTTTTGGCGCGAAATGCCCACGCCGCGAAACGCCGTATCGCGCAACGGCAAAATTGCAGCGGGTGTGATTTGGTTTTGCAACAAGTCTTGAAAGCGGGCAAAAATCGTGGCCGCAGCTTTTACAGATAGTTGCTGCGAGAGAATGGCTTCCACCAAAGAACGAAAATAGCGCCGATCCCGTCGCATCGAACAATCGCCGAACTGCGCAATCAAATTTGCCAGCACGGGATCGACTTGGCGCAAATGCGCCACGGCAGCGGTATAATCAAGCATACCGTAAAGTTAAGCGATTTTCGCAAAAGTGCAATAGCTTTGCTATAAAAGTATTGTACGAATTTAGCCATCCGAACCGGAGTGTAATGCTTTAGCATTACGATGGGTCAGAAATCGCAAAACTAAAGTTTTGCACTCCGAACTTCAGACGGCTAAATTCTAACAAAATATTTGGTTTTCTATAAGCGGATCGAACGGATAACGCAGCGGAAAAAACCATGAGCCCCTTTAACCAGATTGCAGAACACCTGCGCACAGCCACCACGCTTGCAAAACCATCATCTGAAAACTTACACGCATCGTCGCGACATGTTTTTGCGCGCGTGCAATCGCTTGATCCCGCGACCGGCGAAGTTTGGCAGGAATACGAAGCCGCTACGCCGGAGCAGGCGCAAGCCGCGGTGGCGGCCACACGCGCGGCACAACCGGCATGGGGAAAATTATCTCTGGCACAGCGCCGGGTTTATCTTCGCCGTTTTGCCGGGATTTTGTTGCAGCGGCAAATGGAAGTCGCGCGCTTGATTACCCGCGAAAACGGCCGGCCGATTGCTGAAGCCCTGGTCACGGAAGTAGTGGTCACGCTCGACATCGTGCGTTATTATCTCAAATACGGCGAAAAAATTCTGCGCACGCAAAAAATTCCGCATCTCAATCCCGCTTTGAAATTGAAAAAAGGCCGGCTGGTGTATGAGCCCTTGGGCGTGGTCGGTGTGATCTCGCCCTGGAATTATCCCTTCATGCTGGCGCAGGGCGCGATCATTCCGGCTTTGTTGGCGGGCAACACGGTGGTGTTTAAGCCTTCGGAATTTACGCCCGCAGTCGCGCTCAAAACCGCCGAATTATTCGAAGCGGCCGGTTTGCCCAAAGAAGTTTTTCAAGTTCTCCTCGGCGACGGCGCCGCCGGCGCCGCGCTGACGCAATGTTCTTTGGAGCGCATCGTCTTCACCGGCAGCGCGGACACGGGCCGCAAAGTGGCGCAGGCTGCGGCCGAGCGCTTGATTCCGGTGACGCTGGAACTGGGCGGTAGCGACGCGATGATCGTATTGCGTGATGCTAATCTCGAGCACGCCACCAGCGGCGCGGTGTGGGGCAGGTTCATGAATTGCGGGCAAAGCTGCGTTGCTGCCAAAAGAATTTTTGTTGAAGAAAAAATCTTCGCGCCGTTCGTGCAAACCGTCGTGGAAAAAGTCAAACAACTGCGCCTGGGCCGCGGCGACGATCCCAACACCGACGTTGGCCCGATGATTCGCGAGCGGCAATTGGTCCTGCTCGAAACGCAGCTTGCAGAGGCCGTGGCGCACGGCGCAAAAATTCTTTGCGGCGGAAAGAGAAAGCCGGATTTGGGGCCAACTTTTTTCGAACCCACAGTCGTCGTTGAAGTGAACCCGGCCATGAAAGTGATGTGCGAAGAAACGTTCGGGCCATTGCTGCCCATCATGGCCGTAAAAGACGCCGAGGAAGCCGTGCGCATGGCGAACGGCACCGGCTTCGGTTTGTCTGCGAGTATTTGGACAAAGGATCTGCGGCGCGGGCAAGCACTCGCCCAAGAAATAGAAGCCGGCTCGGTTTTGATCAACGATTTGATTTCACACATGGGCATGTGTGAAGTGGCTTATGGCGGAGTGAAAAATAGCGGCCTGGGCCGCGCCCGCGGCCCGGAAGGCTTGCGCGACATGGTGCGGCATAAATACGTCGATAGCGAGGCCCTTACTTTTTTGCGCAAACCATGGTGGTTCAGCTATTCTGCCGATCTGCTAAAAAACTTGCAAGGTTTTATCCAGTTCTTGCACGCGCCCTCGTGGCGGCAACGCCTGCGCAGCGTTCCGGCGGTGCTGCGATTGTTGCGGCAGAAAGAGAAGCTGTAAGCGATGCAGCGGCTCAAGAGCATTATTTTGTCAGGGAAAACCCTATCCGGCTGTAGGTGCTTGGGCAGCGCTGCCTGAAGAAATTTCAAAAAACTGCAATTATCGTTTGCATTTTCGCGCACGAATATCTATTATTGCGTTAGTAAACGGTTGCCGTTTTTGCTCAGGGCCGGGACGGTTGGAACAGTATGGCTTCATTCCTTCGCGCCCTTGCCTGCCCCGGGGGTAAATACGAGCGGCCATTTTTTTGATCACTCAATCGTGGAGCAATGAATGAAGTCGGCCAAAACGACAAAGAAAAGAAAGCGCGTGGCGGTGAGCGGCTACAAGGGGATCAGCCGCATCGATCAACCGCACAAACACAATCACGGCTGGTACGTGCGAGTGGCGTTTCAAAAGAAAGTGCACTCGAAGTTCTTCAGCGATTTGAGCAACGGCGACCGGCAAAAAGCCTTGACCAAAGCCGTGCGTTATCGCAACGCACTGGAAAAGCAGTTAGGCAAGCCGCGTACCGATCGCGTGGTCGTGGCCAGCCCGCCGGGAAAACGCAAAGGCGTGGTCGGCATCGTGCGCACGCAGAAGCCGGCCCGCACGAGCACCGGCAAAATTTCAAAAAGCCCGGTATATGAAGTCACCTGGTGTCCGGAGCCGGGGCAAGTGAAGCGCACCTCGTTTTCGATCTTGAAACACGGCGAAAAAGGCGCCTTCATGAAAGCGTACAAATTGCGGAAAAAAGTGGAAAAGCAAATTTATGGCGCCGAGCTCCCCACGCGGCCCATCTTTCCTGCTTGAACCACGCCGTTGCTCGCAACCTGAACCGCGAAGACGAGAAATCGCACAAAGCCTGCACGAATTTTTACACGTGCCGGCAGGTTTTGATTGATGGCGGGTGGGTTCATTCAAAAAAATTGTTTTAAAACTTCCGCGCGCTTCGCGTCTTTGCGGTTCTCATTCAAGGCAAAGCTTCCAATGCGGACAAGCCGGCAGGAGCTTATGCCCGCAATTACGAAGACAAAATAATAGACGGCAAAATAATTTTCAGCATTTTGCCGTCTATTATTTTGTCTTCAAAAATTTCATCCTGCCGCCATGCCCGATCAAAAAGCCTCCCTTCCAGAACGCGTGCAGTTGTTGAGCGAACAAGTGCAACATCTCGAACAGGTGTTGGCGCAAGTGCGCGACAAAGTTTCTGCCTTGCAAACAGAATTGCAAAATCCGCCGGCCGCCGACGCCGCCGCAGAAACAAAACCCGCGCAACCGGCTTCCCTCCCGCAACCGGCAGTTCCTTCACCCGAAATCACTGCCGCGCCGCCCTGGCCGTTTCAAACCGCGCCGCGCAAGAGCAGCCGCGAATGGGAAGCAATCATCGGCGGCAATTGGTTCAACAAAATCGGCATCGGCGCGATTATTTTGGGCATGGCATTTTTTCTGCGCTATGCTTTAGAAAACGAATGGATCGGCAATCGCGGCAAAGTTTGGTTGGGCATTATTGCCGGCTTGCTGCTGCTTGCCGGCGGCGGAAGATACCATTGCCGCCGGCTCAAAATGTTTGCGCGCGGACTCACCGGCGGCGGCGCTGCCATTCTCTATCTCTCCCTTTATTTCGCCTTTCAAATTTATCAAATCATTTCACAGCCCGTGGCTTTTATTCTTATGGCGCTGGTCACGGCGGTCACGGCGGCGCTGTCGTTGCGCTATAACTCGCGCACGGTTTTGCTCTTTGCCATGTTCGGCGGATTCTTCACGCCGTTTTGGGTGAGCACGGGCTTGCTGCAGCCCTTCGCGCTTTTCACTTACACCGCCATTCTCGATCTGGGATTGCTGGCCCTGGCCTGGCGCAAAGAATGGAAGTTCGTCAACACGCTCTGCTTTTTTGCGACGGCGGCGCTTTATTCCGGCTGGTTCGCCAACTATTACACCGCAGAGCAATTCTGGCTGGCAGAAGCGTTTCTGATTATTTTTTATCTGATCTTCGCCGCGCTCGCTTTTTTGATTCATCTCATGCGCAAGCAACGGGCGCAAAGCTTCGACGCGTTCAGCATTGCCGGCAATGCGCTCTTCCTATTCGTGGGCAATTTAAAATTGCTGGATTCCATCGGCGCCCAAGATTATCGCGGCCTTTTTACCGCGGCTCTGGCGATTCTATACGGCCTCTTCAGCTTCATCGCCTGGCGCCGTCACGCCGAAGACAAATTGCTCACGTTCTTGTTGCTCGGCGCGGCGGTGACTTTTCTCACGCTCTTTTTCCCGATTGAATTGCATGAAGATTGGCTGCCGCTGGCGTGGCTGATGGAAACTTTGGTGTTGATCAATGCCGGCGCTTATTTGCGCCTCGCTGCTTTGCAGCGCATGGGACTGGTTCTCGGGTTGCTTTCATGGCTGGCATTGTTTGGTTATATTTCCGATCGCGGTGGCTTGCCGATTGAAGCCGGCGAAAGCGTCACTTTTCTTTTTGGCGTGATTGGGATCATCGCTGCGCTCATTTGGCAGCCGCGTAAAAATGAAAACGTTTCGCCGGAGTTTGCACGCTGGTTAATGCTTTGGGAGATCATCACTCTGTTGACGCTGCCTTTTTTGCTGGCGACATTCTGGACCAGCCTTGCGCTTCTCGCAATTGCGGCAATTTTATTGATCATACCTCGTCTCCCTTTTACCTCGTCACCCCTGCTCCCGGTCTCCACTTTCGTTCCGCTAGCAACCTTCGCGGTTTTTTTGCGCGAATACGATCCGGATTGGATCACGCTGCTAAACTATAGTCCCATTTTAAATTCGCGTTTCCTGTCGTATCTGGCAGGCGCGGTTTTGCTCGGCTGGTTTTTATACGCGGATAAAAACAGAAAACGCGGGAACGCTGCACCCACGCTGGATTCCTGGCTGCTGAAATTTGCCCAGGTGCAAGCGCTCGCTTTGCCGTTCTTTGCGCTCACATTAGAGGTGATCAACTTTTACGGCTTTCGTGAACAAGCGGCGAACTTCGCCGTTAGCATGCACGCACCGAAACATCTCACCCTGTCCGCCGTGTGGTCGATCTTTTCTTTAATGTTGTTGATCGCCGGCATTTGGCAGCGGCTCATTTTTTTGCGCCTGGCGGCGTTGTTGATTTTCGCGCTCACCATTCTGAAAGTGGCCTTCATCGACTTCTGGCTGTTCGAGAAAATATACCGGATTATTTCCGCCCTGGCGTTCGGAGCGATAATGGTTTATGCTTCGTATCTTTATCAACGCCACAAAGACAAAATCATCGCGGCGGTTATGGGCAACGAGCAAGAAAAAAATGCGGCCGGCAATTCAGGAAACTGATCGTCATTGCGAGCCGGCTCTATCGGCGAAGCAATCCCATTTCATGAGATTATTACTACACCGTTAAGCTGGCGTTACCACCGGGGAATGTCATTCAGAAAGCCGCAAGGCCCTTTCGGGAATCTTCCCACGCACCGGGCACAAGGCGTCAAGGCTCAAATTGGCGGAAGTGTTAGTTGATGAGTGCCAAGACATCGTGCGTAAAATAAGTGCCAAGACATCGTGCACATTTTAAGTTTTGCGGTTTGGATTTTTGCCTGAGATAAATATCTTTCTTTCAAAACTCAAGGAGGTTATTCATGGC
>Ga0247727_10009109_pt1 | contig 18144 bp, 21 predicted proteins | sample WisWelCaveWW1625_FD_202498 | JGI IMG/M metagenome (GOLD analysis project Ga0247727, IMG submission 202498) | Biofilm microbial communities from Wishing Well Cave, Virginia, United States - WW16-25 | ecosystem: Environmental > Aquatic > Deep subsurface > Groundwater > Cave microbial mat | place...
CATCCATTAACCGATATTGGGTTGAAGAATTTTCTAGCTGACTGGGAAAAACTAAAGGCAGAAGATCCAAACATCAGAATCTAGATTAATTATACATGCGTTTCCAGTGGAACTGTAAATTCCTTAGGATTTCAACCGGTTCAAATTTCTGCGATTTTTGCTACAGAAAATTTGTTATTTTCAAGATTTTCATGCCTGTGGTTCAAATTTGATATTTAGCGAAAGTCGTATTTACTCAGACTCATTATAATGTCATGAACTCTGCATCCATTTGGCATAGTAAGATATGTTCTGATTGTAAGAGAATGAAATGCCATAAAGGATGTAATTGTGATTGCCATTGGGATCGTAATAGGTAGGCTAAACAGGACCTGAAAATCCAATAGTTATTATGTAAGCCAATATGTCCCCAAATTATGTCATATGACAGAAAAATGTACCCATGTGTTTGCGCCGACTGTGGCAAAAACGCCGAGGTACCATTTCAACCAAAAGAAGGAAAGCCAGTATATTGTCGCGAATGTTTACCAAAACACCGCTCATATGGTTCCAAAAGATTCTAGCTAAAAATTTGTTTAAACTAAATTAAATCAAAGTTAGCTTTTCTTTTATTTTTTTAAAATTTTCAAACAAATTAGACGATACTAGAAATCAGTAGTTATCTTTATATCAAATAAAACGATCCAAACTCCAAATGATATACAAGCCATTTTTTTTGATGGCAGTTTTAGTATTTGGCTTAATTGGAAATCCGTTTGCATTTTCAAATTTTGATAATAATGTGGAATCTTCCATTTTGGGGTTTGATTTTAGCAGCTCAGGTGGTTTTGTGTTTGCACAAACTGAAGACGATGATGACGAAAACGAAACAGAGGATGAAGCAGTAGATGATGTAGAGGATGAGGCAGAAAACGAAGAAGAATTAGAAGAAACCAAAATCAAAGTGGAAATAGAAAACGGCGTAGCAGATATTGAGGTAAAGATTAATGGCGAAGAGACAGAATTTGAGATGGAAGAGACAAACAGGGGAGCAATAATTGAAGAGATTGCTTTGCGAACAGGCCTTACAATAGAGGAAATTGAAGGCGTAATAACATTTGAAGTAAAAGAAGCTGAAGAATCAGAGGAAGATGTTGATGAAGAGTCTGGAAAAGTAACAATATGTCATGTACCTCCAGGAAACCCGGGGAAGGCCCACACTATCACAATAGCTCGGGCTGCTCTGGAAAGACATCTAGCACATGGTGATTTTGTTGGAGAGTGTGATGATGGCTTTGATGAAAAACTAAAAGAAAGAGAAGTCAAGCTAGCTGAAAAAGAGACAAGAATTGCCGAAAAACAAGAAGAGCGAGAAGCGAGGCTAGCTGAGAAGCGAGCAGAAATTGAAGAAAGACTAGCTGAAAATGAGGAAGAACGCGGAGCTCGAATAGCTGAAAAACAGGATCAAGCGCTACAGCGAGCCGAAGAGATAATCCAAAGGCTTGAGCAAAGAATCGCACAATTAGAAAATAGAGTTCAAACTTTGCTAGATATGGTTGAATCAGGTGAATATTTTGGCCGAACAGTTGGAGAAAATGTAGTAACTAATACATACTCTATTTCCTTTGATGGAATCGCATCATCAATCTTTGATGAATCAATTACAACAGACATTTCAGGTGAAATTTTCCTTGAAAATCTTCCAACTGGATCACAGATATCAAAGTTTAGAGTAACTGGTGGCGAAATAGTTGTTGGAGAAAACATTTACGATTTGGCTTTTGGAAAAGCACGAGTATCATCTTCTGGCCCATCTGGTGAAAAAGACTCGATGGTTTTGATTGGCGAAGTCATTGATTTTGAAGGAAACCAAAATACATTGAGACTGACACTTGATCTTGCAGAGTCTCTTGAAGGAGAGTTTGGCTCTGAGCCAATAGATTTTGAGATAGTGCCACAGAGCAAGATTTCGCGCCAATGGTCTGTTAGTGCGCAAGGGCAGCTATCGCAAGTAGAATCCTAGTTTATTATCATTAATTAAACAAATATCAAACATTTGTTAATCTACTGTTATTAGACAGCACGACGTAAAATTATCTATGAACGATGTCTTGTCTGCAAATGTAAAACCTCAAAAACAACAAAACTTGCAAGAGTACAAAATTTTCCAGCAAAAATGCGACATATTGCTTCAAGAAGATGAAATAAGATTTGCAGGTCTGATAAATGGCATGGGAAGACTCGTTGCAGGTGGTTTCAAAAAAGGAGTATTGCCACTTGAAGACGATGCAGAACGCCAGAAAATGTACATGGAGCTTGCTCTGCGGGTCTCAATGAGAATGGAGTTTGATTACAGTCTTGGAAAAGTAAAGTATTCTGCATCAAGAAGAGAAAAGTCAGTGATGATGAGCTTTCCAATAAACAACAACGTGCTCTTGATTTCAGCAGAGCCTGATGTAGAAATTGACAAGACTGCAAAAAAGGTAATGAAGTTGTGTGGTCTTGAATGAATGACTATACCTGTACATGTTCATGTGGTTGCCAAAACCAAGCAGACGATTACGTTTGCCATAACTGTAGAATAGGTATGTGTAAGATTGGAATGAAAAAATAGTTGAGTCATGATCTAGAAGATTTACAAAGAAAAAAGAAGCTAAAATACAAGGATGTTTACAAAAGGAGATACCGCCAAAAATGAGTGGAACATTTTGTCCATTTTGTAAAGAGTTAGGATTTTCTGTAAATCTGGAACTAACAGAATCCATGCTTTTGATCTGCACTCGTTGCTCAAGAGCATTTGCAGTAAAAAGCAGTAATGGAAAAAGAGAACTTTATTTTGGGAACTATTTGTGAAACAAATCCTAGATATTTTTCAAGTTTTCTAATATTTTTTAGATCAATCTTAAGTAATACTTTATGTAATTATTGTTAATGATGTTCATAACTTTGATTAAATTCAGAAAAAAGGCAAAGGATGTAGTTGAGGTAGGCAACAAGGTAATGCAAAACTTGCCTGCAGGTGTAAAAATAATTGGAACCTATTGGACTTTAGGAAGATTTGATTCTGTGTGGATTTATGAGGCTCCAAGTGAGAAAGAGGCTATAAAACTTGGAATAAGTGTTGGCGAGGTTGCACAAACTCAAACACTTGTAGCACTTCCTCGAGCTGAAGCACTAAAGTTACTTTAACTTGATTGCATCACCTTAAAATCAAGATAAAATATTTCAGTTCGAAGCGCCTATAATACAACTGATGAACCATGAAAAGTTCATAGATAGAATCATGGATCTTGATGAAAACATCAGATATGCAGCAATTTTTGATATAGATGGCAATCAAAAGGTAAGCCGAGTAAGAAGGGGGGTAAAACCATACCTTACTACTGATGAAACAAAAGAGACACTAAAGACTTCTGCAAATGCATGGAAGTCAAGAATGAAACACTATGACAAGATTGGCAAGGGACTGTATGTCTTGGCAGTTTATGAAAACCTGAGAAGAGTTACAGTTCCTCTAAAAGACAATCATCTGATGCTTGTAACCATTGATAATAAGGGAAGCAGAGACATCATAGACAGAATCCTCAATCAGTTGTATGGTGATTATACAAAGTATTAAGAAAAATCATCTAGCCTTTCTTGAACTCTGAAATTATTTTTGCCTCAAATCCAGAACCGCATGAAAGGTTTTCTAAAATTACAATAGATGTGGCCCTGTCAATTTCATGTGATGAAAAGTCAAGCTGGTCTTCAGATAATATTGTCCTGACAAGGTTGTCTCCTGCAGAAACCTCGTTTATCATTGGCTCAGAAAAAAGACAAAAGTCATCATCATTTGGCACAAGCCTTACAATTTCAGAGTGCCATGGGCCAATAAAGCCACCTATTGTATGGACATTTGAAAATACGCCTGCCAAGCTATACCATCATTATCTTGTTCAAGCCACGCATAGCCAAACGAAATTACTTTTGATTTTTCAAAATCCTCACTTGTGTTAGGCAAGTCAGATTTTGTCTTTATTGAAAAAAATATGGTTCCACCTGCATTTCTTACCTCATAGTCTTCGATTTGCGAATAGCTTTTCTCTGCAAATACAGATTCCAAGTCTTTGCCAAAGGTGTTTGTCTGAGATATTGCAATCAAGCCCAAAACCAAAACAACAATTCCAGATATTGAGGCAATCTTTTTTGTTTTCATTTGGTAAAGATTTGGGAAAGATATGGATATTTACTTTAATACTATATTGCAAATTTGTGCCTATGAATAAAAAAATAATAATTTTTGCAATAGTTGCAGCAATAGTTATTCCATTTAGTGTTTATGCACTAAGCCCATTATTCATAAACACAACAGTAGACGAAAAACTACCAGAAACCGCATTAATGACAAAATCAGAAACCATGGAAAAAGACGAAATGGCAGACAAGATGGAAGATGACACAATGATGAAAGATACAGAATCTAGAGTAGCTGTTTCACTATCTGGGGCTTTTGTGGGAGTAGGAGATGGAATCCACGACGCTAAAGGAAACGCACTTGTTGTTCCACTAGAAGATAACCAACAAATTCTAAGGCTTGAAGATTTTAGTTCAACAAACGGACCTGATCTTTACGTCTATCTTGCATCAGATGCTAGCGCATCAGACTATGTGAGTTTGGGACGACTCAAGGCAAACAATGGAAACCAAAATTATGACATCCCAGAAGGAACTGATTTAACAAAATACGATACGGTTCTTATCTGGTGCAAGCAGTTCTCTGTCCTGTTTGGCAGCGCAGAGCTAGCATAATTTTTTTATAATCAACCTAATTTTAGATGTTTTTCAAAAAACGCAAGTGTCTTTTCCCATGCATCTTGTGCATCCTCTGGAGAATAACGATCCCCTGACGGGTTTGCAAATGCATGGTTTGCATTTTCATAAATGTAGATCTCATTTGGAATTCCAAGCTCATTTAATGCAGTCTCAAACTGTCTTACAGAATCAACTGTAATTCCTTGATCAAGGCCACCAAAAATTCCAAGAACTGGCCAAGAAATTGATGAAAGCCTTGCAGTATCAGATGTGAGTCTGCCGTAATAAATCACAGTTGTATCCATCATGTCGTTGTTTAATGCAAGGTTTAGAGATTCTCCTCCACCAAAACACCATCCAATAGAACCAATTGCCAAAGCATGTTGGTTTTCTAAAAGATAATTCACAGCTCCGTTCATGTTTTCAATTCCTTTCTCTGGTTGATATGCAGACATTAGCTGCCTTCCCGCGTCTATTGCTGTTGCGGCTGGAACCCCATACAGATTAGCTGCAAGTACGATGTATCCATGTGAAGCCAGTTTTTCTGCCATCTGTTTGATGTTGTCATTAAGGCCCCACACTTCATGTATCATAACAATTCCTGGATAGTCGCCATCTGTCTCAGGTCGTGCAAGATAGCCTTCGTAATTTTCAAAATAAACCACATCTTCTGTCCTAACAGCAAGATCTCCTACTGCAAAGTGCTCAGAGTTGTTATCGTCGCTTTTTTCATAATCTGGCAAAACATGAATTCCCCATCCACGCTCGATTAGAATTGAAATTGAGCTTGGCTTCACACATGCAGGCATGCCGTTTGATTTTTTCATGATTAGCTCCAGTCCTTCTGCACACTTGATAGACTGTACTGAAATGTTGTTTAGAAATTGGGCTCTTGGAGAGTCATCCATGGCAATAAAATGAATGTGAGGTTCTATGTCATTGATTGATTCTGTTTTAACTGCACTTGTATAACTAAAAGGAATTATCAAAAATGACGCAATTACTAGATTGATAGCAAGAAACTGGTTTCTTTTCAATTTGTATCTAATAGATTTTTAATTTAATTAAATATATTGCAGTCTTCATTCAATGTTTGAAAAATCATCCAATTCTTTCTTTGAGAATCACTTTTTCTGAAGTACCTGATGGTGTAGAAGTGTCAATGTATCGTATCTCATACAAGTCTCCAATGTGGATTGTTTTTCCATCAATGCTTCTTGGTATCTCAATTTTTACCTCAAATGTTTCAGAGTTGGGACCTGTTTCTAGTAGATAAGATGGCCTTGCATTAAACACAGGGTTTGCCAAGGTGGTTCTGATTCCTCCGCTTCTAAACTCAAATGAGCCAAGTGCAATCGTGTCTTCATTTTTTGAATCCAAGTTCGCATCAGGCTCGTAAATTCTTAAAGTAAATTCATGTCCTATTCTTTTTCCTCCATCGGCTAACTCTAGGTTTGCAAATGCCTTTGATAGAGGAAATGATGATGAAACAACTCTTGTCTCGCCAGCAACATCTGACTTATCATTATACCTGACTAGAACAATGTCATCTTGATCAAGCTCCTCACCATTTACTGTATCAGGAAGTTGTATTCTGAGATAGAATTTACCAGAGCTTGGCGAGGTCTCAACCATCTTTGATGGAACCTCAATTTGCACTCCATTAATTGTAGCCTCAACTAGTCCACTTGTTGAAATTATATCAACACCATTTGGGCTTGTGTTAAGATCATCATCATACACATAAAAGTTCAAGGCAGTTCCAGAAGATGCAGGAATTACCTCAAACATTTGAGATGATGGCAAACTAGTTTTTGCTTTCTCCATATTGATAGTAGTTGTACCCCAGATTCGCTCAACTAGTCTTTTTGCTGTTTCAGGTTTTACGCAAAACGGCATGCTGTTACTTGCTTTAAAAATAAGCTCAAACCCACTTTTACAATTTACATCAGAAGGTAATACTCCCTGTAAAACCTGCATTCTTGGTGACATATAGCCATCAGTAGACTCACTTGATGTGTCTTGGAAATTTGAAAAAACAAACACTGCTATTGCAGCTATAAAAAACCAGTAATACATAACCTTAATTTGTTTTAATAAAATAAAATAGTTCTTCTTATTGGTCGTAAATCATCAGTTTTTTCTCTTCTAAAAGAGAATGTAGGTTATGAACAGAACGATATACTTCGGCCTCTTTTTTTGCACCAGTACAAACCAATTTTCCTGATGCAAAAAGCAAGATTACAGTCTTTGGGTCAAGCATTCTGTGGATTAGTCCTGGGAATTGTTCTGGCTCGTACATGCTGCGAGGCAGTATGCGAGCTGCATGTTCAAGATGTATCTTTCCACCAAGATTAATTGCTGCAACTATATTTTGAACGGTAATCACTGCATCTTTTTTTATCTTAATACCACCTTTTCGCAGCTTTTGAACTACAGTCCTAACTGCTTGTATTGCCATCTCTTCTGATTTTGCACCAGTGCATACCATCTTGCCTGTTCTAAAAATCAGTGTTGCAGTTCGTGGAGTTTTTATTCTAAAGACAAGTCCTGGGAATTGATCAGGATGGTATTCAGTGTCTGGGAATTTTTTTGTGATATCGTTTAGATCTATTTTCTGATCAACTGATGCTGATGCTACAACATTTTCAATACTTACAACGGGTTTTGTTTGTGGCATTTTGAGTCTTTTATAAAGGGCCTTTATATATACATAGTAAATTTTTCTGAATTGACTCTAGTGGTGGCCTATCCATTGGTACCTGTATTCCTCTTCGATAAGATCTGTTTTGATCTGGTTCTTTTTGATCTTTGATTTTAGGTTAACATCAAAGAATCCAAGCTTTCCCCTGTATGGAATTGGTACACGAAGCTCTTTAGCGTTTTTCAGGCAAAACCCATATTTTCTGTTGTAGAAATTTTTTGAAGCAAAATGTTTCTTTGCGTCTTTTTTCACTTGGTCTTTTGAGCTGTATTTTTTTACATCATAGATTTTGGCTTTTCCAACTATTACACCAATTGGAACATTTGTTTTTATTTTCAATCTTTTGCAATCTTCTTTTCTTATTTTTATTGGTGCATGTATCAAAAACTCGCCACGAAATGTTGTGTTCCATGATCTAAGCTCAATTGTCTTTTTTCCCTTTACTATAAGATCAGCAAAGGGTTGTGATATAGAAAGACACTTCATGCAGATTTGTAAAATGCCACTAGGTGCTTAAATTTTATGCAAAAAATACTGAAAAGTTACTTGCGAGAAAACCACTTGAACATTGTCTTTACTTGTTCTGATACTACTGCATTAAGATCCTTTACTTTTTTGTCCATTGCAGATACCAGATTTACAAGCTCAAAGATTCTGCCGTCTAGTTTTTTGTTTTCTTTTTTCAAGGCCTCATTTTCTACCTTTAGCTTGTTTACCTCGTCAACTAGTTTGCCATTTTTTTCCTTTAAAATGCTGCTTTCAGTAAACAGTTTCTGTAACTGATCATTTTGGATATTTACAACAGGCTGTTCAGACTGTGCAAATGTGATTCCATTTACATGTGTTCCAAATATCTCAACAAGTTCAACATCAGGGCTTAGATTGAACTTTAGGGTTCTGCTTTTCTGTGTAGTTTTTGTCTCCTTGTATAACACTTCATCACCATCTGCAATCACAAGAAAGCTATCGTCTTTTCCATTGTAGCGAGAATCAATAAGATTTCTGTCCAATGTAAGCTCCAAAGATCCTTTGGTGTCAGTTACCTTGACATCCAATGCAAGTACCATGTCGCTGTTGTCAAGATCATAGTTTGCTATATCAACTCCATTTGAGATGTATTCAAAAGGAGTGGCAAGCTTTGCATCTGCTACTCCTGCTAGCATACCAACTAGTGCAAAAACTGCTAGTGCAAATCCTGCCTTCAAATCAGGCATGAATCTGTGAATTTGCTATTCAGCAAAAGTGTAATTACTTTTTGACTCGTTGCATCATTTTGCTTTTTTATTTCACAAAACTTGTACAGCTGCAGTCTAAAACAAGACAAGTCTGTGATTGTCTGATATGCTCGTTTAGGGAATGCCTGCAATTGACATTTTTGCAAATTCGCCTTTTGACTTCGCGTTTGATAATTGCCTGTGCAATGTTGTTTGCCTGTTCTTTTGTATGTCCCTTGTCTACATAGTAGTGTACTATCTTGGTATACAGTATCTCAGGATCAAATGATTTTTCAACCATTTCCCTAATCTGCTATATACGATTTCATCATAGATAAGATTACTTACATTGGAAAAGATTTTTTGAAAACAACGTCTTTTCTAAACAACAGCATGTTTCCTTGGTACAGAACCATTGGAAGGCTTTCAGATATTTTATAAGACCTTATTGTACATGATACCACAGTGGAGAAGATTGGAGGAACTAAATAAAGAGAGTAACATTGACAGCTTTTTGCTTGAGCATTTTCAGCGAGAGATATGGAGCAAGGTTCCTCACCTAGAAGAAAAACCAGATGAAGTGAAGGTTGTCAACGCAACACCCCTGATTGATATTACTGAAGATTTGAAAGAGTGTGCAAGAAAAGAGTACGGTCTGGATCTTGCCCATATAGATCTGCGAGTTTTCGGCAAGTTTGATTCGAACTTGCTGACAGGCTCGATCAAAGTAAGGCCGGCAGTCCAGATAATCCATGATGCCATTGTTACAGGAAAGCTTAGGCGTGGACAGACTATATTCGAAGCTACCTCCGGTAACTTTGGGATCGCACTTGGACAGATCGGTAAGCTCGGCCTAGATGTCGTTACCCTTGTCTCTAGAAAGCTTCAGGAAGGAGTGTTCGAGGAGTTGAGAAACGAGAAAATACATGTCATAGATCTTGACATGGATATCTGCCCTGCTCCAGGAATGAAAATCAACCCGAATCTTTTGGCTGCCAAAGCAACCGCTGCGAACATTCGCTCACAGCTCGCTGAATTGGGGTTTGACCCTGCCATTTTCGATAGATCAAATTCTGAGATAGAAGCAGTTCTAGCGAGCCAGGACATAATAAACTTGGCAAAGCTTCTTGCAAAGATCTACGGTTGTTTCTGTCCAGAACAGTACGACAACGAGCTGAACATTGAGGTACACAGAACTGTGACCGCCGCGGAGCTTGACCAGCAAGTGCGTGAACAAGGCCATTCGCTGGCCGAATTCAGAATTGTCTGCACCTTTGGTACAGGTGGCACCTCTGGTGGCTTGAGCAGATACTTGATGGAGAAATATGGAAAGAAGTCGCTGCATGTGGTCTTTCCACTCGGTGATCAAGATGTTGCAGGGATTAGAACGAAAGGGAAGGCGCTGGGCTTGAAGTTCTACGAGCCTGAGCTGTATGCGGGACAACATGAAGTAGATTTTGTGCAGGCAAAACGTCTGCTAAAGTTTTTCGTAGATAAAGGTCACGACATAGGGGAAAGCAGTGCCCTTGCACTTTACGCGGTGATGCAAATGGCAAACTTTGGTGGTTATGGAGGAAAGTTTGTCGTGATAATTGCTGATGGAATCCAAAAGTACAGAAAGAACATGGAAACGATAGAAAAGAAGCAAGGCAGTCTGCAGGTTACCCTAAAGGAAGCTGTCTCTAACATTGGTAACTACAATAGAGTTATTTGGATTCACACAATGTATACTCCACGGAAGGAAGGAATAGAGCTAATTGCGAATTCGCTGGGCTGTGATGAAAGCAAGATCTCTGTCCCAAAAGCCAGGGACGTGGATCGACTTCTAGCAACCCAAAAGATTCCTGAGGAATTGGATAAATCTTTGGGAGGAGCTGATGGTAAGTCATTGCTCGTTTGCATGATGGGAAATACTTCGTTGATGGTTGCTCAAGTACTTGCAGGGAAAGGCATTGCAGCGGAAAGTTTGTCTGGCGGGATATCAGCACTTTCTCAAGAGAAAGGCAAGCAGATTTCTGAATTGGTGCGATTAGCTACCGAATAATAAACATTGAATGTGTTGAAAAAAATGACCTGTTTCAATTAATTTCCACCTAAAATACTTAGAACTCTTTTTGGTATGTCATTGATTCTACTTACCGCAAGTGTTCTTTCGTATCCAAGATATTTCAGATTGCTTGCAATGATTGTTGCACGTGTAGTGTCAGGTCCTACTCCAATTGCAACCATCTTTATTCCAAGCTGCTTGAATGATTTTACCATACTTCTTACAGCATTAGGATCTGATGGCTCGCCATCAGATAAGGTGAGGAAAATATCTGGTTTTTTTGAGCGCAAAATAGGATACATCTTGTCATACACTTCTGCCAAAGGTGTTCCTCCGTTTGCAACAATCTGGGCAAGTCTTTTGGCTGCAACATAATTCCATTTCATGTTTTCTGGTTTTATCATCCAACACACAACCTGTTTTTGTTCTGTGTTAAACGCATAAACTGCAAACTTTACCTTAAGATACGACAAGACCTCGCAAAGTGCAAGCGTTGCCTTTTTGTATTCTAACTGATCTGCTGAAATGCTTGATGAGTGATCAAGTAAAATAACAATTCTTGTCTTTATTGTCTTTTTTATGTCGGTAAAAAACGGCTGATGTCCTTCAATGTATGTCTCTTCATCAAATTCATCACCTGCAACTACATGCTGCTCCTTCCAGCCTGTCTTCCATTCCCGAAACTTTGCCTTTAGGTTGCTTATCAAGTCAAGGTCATAGATTTTTGTTTCATCAACGCTTGTTTCAGATGGGATTCTAATTCCAATTGTATCGGTACCAAGACCAATGTTTTCGTTTTTTCTATTTTCATCAAGCAAAACGTTGTATTCATCAAAGATCTCTTTTCCTTCTAGCGCTGATTTTGGATCGACTTTTCCCAAATCATTTTCGCGATGCTTGGCAATCTTTGAGAGCGCCTTTACCAAGTCTTGCTCTGTTACTGCAAGACCTGGTCCACGTTTTGGAACAGAAAGTGGAACTGTGATCAGCGCATCAAGGTCAAGTATTCTTAAAATTTCAGGAATTTTTGTCTCAAGCCATTCTGTGTCATAATTTTTTTCAATTGCATTATCTAGAATCTTTTTTGCATACTCTACTGCTCTTACAACTTTTTCAAAACTGCTTGGCTGCAGCTCGCCTTTGATGTCGCCTATCAAAAAGTATTGGTAAAAGGCCTCAACTATTCGCACCTTTCCATAGACTGAGCTTAGTATTGGCCTATAACTCCACATGTAAGAATAATTGAAGACTAGTTCCTCATCCATTCCCTGCCAGATCTTTCTTCCCAAAAGTTCAATTCTGCGAGTCTCAATTGTGTTTAAGATAAAGCCAAACGCGTGGTCACTGCTTAGAATCTTTTTGCAGAATTTAATTCGCATTGCCTCATACCAAAGCGAGGTTCGAAACTGCCTGTACTTTTGAAAGTTGCTTCCGTTGTATCTATCAATTGGCGTTATGATGACTCGATTTTCATGTAGTCTTGTACGAGTTTCAGTTTTGTTTGAAATCTCGATTGTTACGTTTTCTTTTCCAGACCATCGCCTGACAAGAAACGTTGCAATGTCGATTAGTGTATCATTTCTTAAACTGAGTGCCTGCATTAGTTACCAAACATCGATGTTATGATGTCATTTACCTTTTGGTATTCCACATTTCCCCATTGTGCATACACGTTTGCAAAAACGATGTTTGCTGCCTCTTTTGGACTGGTTCCAGAAGCTAAAAGCTTTGCATAAGATATTGTCTCCCTAAGACTTGGAGAGTAGTATAGTTCCTCAACTGCAGCTGCTTGTCGTAGTGTATTTGCAAGTTTTATTCCAAGAATCACCTTCTCAGTATTTAGACCAAAAACATGTCTTTTGATTATTTCAAGCTCAATGTCTTCTGGCGGATATTCTAGTCTGATTCTTACAGGAAATCTGCTGATTATCTGTGGCGGAAGCTCCTTTGTTCCAACATGGGTTAGTGGATTAATTGTTGCAACAACAAACCATTCCTTTTTTGCCTCTATTGTCTCGCCAGTTGACTCTTTTAGTACGACTTGGCGTCTGTCGTCTAGTGCCTCATCTAGTCTCAATAAAACGTCAGCTTCAGCAGAGTTTATCTCATCAAGGTATAGCATGCCGCCTTCCTTCATTGACTTTATCAAAATTCCTTCATCAAATCCAACCGAACCATTTTCCAAAGTCTTTGTTCCAACAAGGTGGCTTTCGCGAGTCCTAAGACTGAAATTGATTGATCCTAGCTTTACATTTTTTCTTTTTGCAAATTCCCTTACAAGTGTAGTTTTCCCAGTTCCTTTTGGACCAATAACTAGCACAAACAGTCCTAACTGGTATGCCTTGTTTAATACATCAAAGGAATTATTCCAATCTAAATAGGAAGATTCTTGTAACACAATTTTTGGTGGTTCGTCTTAAATTTAAAACTAGTCTAGTTTGCAAATGAGCCAAGCTTTGTGTTTGCCTCATCTAGTTTTTGGTGTAGCTTGTTTTTCCATTCATCAAATCCATCTGGTGAATCAGGAAAACTGTAATAGTGTTGTGTCAGCCACTTGTTTTGCTGGGTTGTGTACCTGAGACCTTCGGCAAGTTTTTTGTTGAGTGCTCCGCGAATCATCATCCCAATCTTTCCTACCATGCTAAAGTCAGGATGCTCACCTTTTGATATTGCCTCAACATCAAGATCACCCAAAAAGTGTTTCATGCCGTAACTTATTTGATCATTTGTCAGAGTCTGAATAAGTCTTCGAAAGACTTCTAATCCTGATGTCTTATAACCATATTCGTTTATGAACTCCTTGTTGTATTTCCACAGCCCCTTTTCTGTTACATTCCCTGACTCTATTGCCTCGACAACACATTTTCCAATTATTGTTCCAGCAACAAGTGCAGGGCCTATTCCTCCTGCATCAAGTGGCTTTGGCATCCACGCGGCATCACCAACTATGGCATAGCCGTTTGCAACAAGGCAGTCGTTTTGTCTTCGAACAGATACCTGAAAGTTTCCAGTCGCATTGTTTTTGTCAATTTCGTCTTCTGATAGTTTTGGATTTTTCATTGCCCTGTTTCGTGCAACATATTGATCAATCAAACTAGATACGGTATCAGTTTTTTTCAGTCTTGCATTTCGTTGATCTAAAATTGATTTTTCAACTCCAAGACCAATGTTTACCTTGTTTTGTCCCTTTGGGAAGACCCAACCATATCCACCAGGGGCTATGTCTTGGTCAAGATGGATTATGCAATAGTCTGGATCAAACTCGGTAAGGTCTTCTTGAGCCTTTTCAAAATACATGATGTATCTACCAGTAGACTCGATATCGCGACGGTCGATCTTTTTTTCCATCTTTGTTGTGTTTTTGATGCCGTTTCGTAGCATCGATGTTATGCCTGTTGTATCGATTACAACTTTGGCTGTTTTCTTGAAGGGCTGTTTTGTCTTGTTGTCTATTCCCTCAACCCCAATCACTTGACTGTCGTCGTAGAGAAGGCCTGTCAGGTTTATCTCAAAATCAAAATTGATTCCTCTTTTTTTTGCTCGCTCGTTTTGAACTTCGGGGAGTTTTTGTCTATTCAGCATATAGCCTTCGCCATCAAACGGAATTGCAGTTTGCCTGTCTGGTGAAAATGCCATCACTCCCTTTACGTGGTGTTCGATTTCAGGCTCAGACCATGGCACCTTGATTCGCTCTGCCATATAGTCTACTGCCTCCTTGCTTACTGCATCGCCGCAAGTCCAGCCGCTAAAGCTTTTTCTTCCCGGCATGAATTCTGAATTTCTGTCAATTACAAGAATTGATAATTTCTGATTAGAATAATACGAAACAGATTGAGCAGCAATGGTTCCAGCCAGTCCACCACCTGCAACTATAACATCATAATCGGTTTCCATCACAACTCAGCTTGGCCAACTGTATTTAAAATAATCTTGAAAAAATACATTAACATTTTTTTGGGTCGGTTCGTCGCGGCGTCTTCAACGCTGTTGCTCAGACTGGAGCGGCTATTATCTCCTCATTCCCAACTGATTACTAGTTTTTTATTCTTATTAAATTGTATTTAGCTTGGAGCAAAGAGCTTGGTATAGATTCTGGCTGTGTCCTTTTTGTTGTATACGGGAGTATAGATCTTTACCTTGACTGCGTCATTTTCCTGCAAGACAAGATTTCTTCTTACAAGTTCCTGCTTTCCAAGTCGTATATGCAACATCGAGTCTTGGACTCGGTTTTCCATGTCATCAATTACTTCTGAAAGCTGGTCTTGCGGTAACTGGGATACTAGTTTTTTTATGAAACTTGATGCCTTGTTTTTTGTAATTTTTGCACGAAGAAATGTAATCGGGTTTTCATAATGGCCAACTAGCTGCTCTTTTGCAAATTCTGGCTCTTCGATTCCAAAAAGTTCCAAAAAAGAATCAAAAATTTTCCGCTCGTCTTCTGTTGCATGCAAGATTACCTCAATTGTTACTTCTACTTTCTCTTCCATTTGCCTATCTGGGAAAATTTTGTAAACGCTTTAAGCCTTTAGTAGTGTGATTTCTGCTTCTGCAGTTCTTACTAGCTTTACCTTTTCTAGGCCAACATGTCTTATTCGAATTACCTTTTTGGCAGCTGCCATGATATCAGAGTTTATCTTTCCATAGCAGGTTGCCTGGACAAACTGATCAATGCTCATTTGAGGAATTGTCTTGTTCATAACATCGCGTGCAATCAACCTTAACGCATGCATTCTTGAGGAGTTGAGCTGCTTGTGTGTTAGTGCTATGATCTTTATTCTAAAGATGTGGCCATCCTTTGTTTTGCATTCTGTGATGTAGCTTATCTTTGTAGAGCCACGTCTTATCAAACTACGCAAAAACTCTTTTGCATATTCATAACGTTTGAAAATTGTAGTTGCCTTTTCTCCTTCTACTTTGTCTATTTGAAAATAGATCTTGTACTGGTACTGAGAGGGGTCCCCTTTTAGAATATCAAACAAGGTAACCTCGATTACTCTCCCCTTTGCATGTTCATCACCTGTTATTGGAATGTATGCAATTGGAATGTTGTTAAACGAGTCAGGGGCGTACACTGTAACCCATTTTTTTTCACGCCACTTGTCCTTTACCTTTGTTTTTCGTGCCAATCAATATCCGACCTTTGAACCCAAAATATAAGTTGTGGCCCTAGATTGTACTTTTTCCAAAATACTTTTGCAAAACTTGAGGCACCAAAATATGTCCGTCTTTTGTCTGAAAGTTTTCCATAATTGCAACAAGTGTCCTTGATGTTGCAACAAGTGTGCTGTTTAGAGTATGAAGATATTTTGTTGGCTCGTTTGTCTTGTCACGGAATCTAATCATTAGTCTTCTTGCCTGATAGTCCAAGCAGTTTGAACATGAAACTATCTCGCGATACGCGTCTTGTCCTGCCATCCAAACTTCGATATCGTATGTTTTTGCAGAAATTTTTCCCATGTCTCCACTTGACAATAGCATAACTCTGTAGGGGATTCCAAGCTTTTGGTAGAACTCTTCTGCAATTGATAACATCTTTTCATGCTCCTTCCAAGAGTCTTCTGGCCTTGAAAAGACAAACTGCTCTACTTTTTCAAACTGGTGTACGCGAAATATTCCCTTTTGATCACGTCCGTGCGCACCAGCCTCTTTTCTAAAACACGGGCTTATGCCAGCATATCGTATTGGCAGATGATTTCCCTCAAGTATCTCGTCTGAATGCATTGAGACGAGCGCGTGCTCTGATGTCCCAATAAGGTAGAGATCCTCGTCTTGGATTTTGTAAATTACATTTTCAAAGTCTTCTGCAATTATTGCCCCATCCATCGAAGCTTTGTTGATCATAAAGGGAGGCTGGACAAGCGTGTACTTTTTTTCTGATAAAAAGTCAAGTGCATAGTTTATCAGTGCCTGGTTTAGCCTTACTAGATCATTTTTTAGAGCATAGAATCTAGCTCCTGCAATTTTTGCGGCTCGCTCAAGATCCACAAGATCAAGCGCTTGCGAAAAGTCGATGTGGTCCTTTACCTTAAAATCAAACTGTGGGATTTTTCCCCACTTTCTTATCTCCTTGTTTGATGCCGCATCAGGACCAACTGGAACAGACTCTTGAATCAAATTCGGTATGGTAAATGCAAGCTTGGTATACTGGGATTCTATTTTGTTTTGATCTGATTCCAGTTTTTCAAGTGCTGCTGATACTTTTTTCATCTCATCAAGAAGCGATGATGTATCTTTTCCTTCCTTTTTTGATTTTCCAATCTCTAATGATATATCGTTTCTTTTTTTCCTGATCTCATCTGTCTTGATGATTAGCTCACGCTTTTGCTTGTCTAGTTTGATCAGCGCATCAAGGTCAAAGTCTACGGCTCGGGCCTCTAGCATGCTGCGAATCTTGTCAGGCTCCTCTCGAAGAATTTTAGGATCAAGCATTATTCTATCACTTTGAGCGAAACTTGAACGTGCTCTAGAACCTCATCTATTGTAGCAATCATCTTTTTCATGTTATCTTGACCTTGAAAAATAAAAACAAGTTTGTTATCAACATTTTCTATTTGCAGTGACAAGTTTTCTGGAAAGTTGACATTGTCAGGCTCTAGTGCACTTTTTACTGCATGTGCTTTTTGAGCTGAAATGTTATTGATGGTAATCTTAACCTTGCACGCTAACATTGGCTTCCAAATAGTCCAAAAACCCATCCAATTTGTCTTTAGCTATTCTTGCCCCTGCGGCCATATCATGGCCACCGCCAACGCCATCAAACTTTTCTGCGCCTTCCCTCATGAGTGCGCTTAGGTTAACTTTGGACTTGCAGCCCATTGATTTTCTTGATGAGAACTTGACTGTGCCTTCCTCTCCATTTGTTCGCAAAATTACAATCTTTCCAACATTTTTTGGAGACCCGGCAAGAAGAGATGAAATTGTTCCAGTCATTGTCTCAGGGATTAGCCCATCGCCATTTACCATCATATATTTTTCAGAATCAGAAATTCTCCACCGCTCAGTTGATAAAACATTCATGTAGTCTCGGATCATTTTTCTATATTCTAAGAGAATTTTTTCGCCTTCCTGCAACATTTTGTTTCTATCGCCCATGCAGATTGCGATCCCAACTCCTGCCCTCTGTATTCTACCACAAGAGTTTAGCATAGTTGAAAATTCCCTACAGTCTCGCAGAAAGCTTCGCTTGTCCTCTTTTGGGAACGTGTAGGTATAACCAATAAGTTCAGACATTATCTCCGTTGCATTTTTTCCTGTCGTGTACTTTGTAATTGCCTCAATTACCGTCCTTTTTTCTTCCTCTGTCAGTTCTGCTGGAACACGCCACCTTGCACCTTCCTTTAGCTTGATTTTTGCTGAGCTTAGCAAAGAAAAACACGCATCACGATTCCATGTCAGTCCTTCAATGA
>Ga0247727_10009110_pt1 | contig 18143 bp, 9 predicted proteins | sample WisWelCaveWW1625_FD_202498 | JGI IMG/M metagenome (GOLD analysis project Ga0247727, IMG submission 202498) | Biofilm microbial communities from Wishing Well Cave, Virginia, United States - WW16-25 | ecosystem: Environmental > Aquatic > Deep subsurface > Groundwater > Cave microbial mat | place...
CGAGACCCTGCTCGCGCAACGTCGAGAACGGAACCTCCACCAGGCCGGGGGCGGCGATCTCGATCTTTACCCCGCCTGCGGCTGGGCGGGGCCGGACGGGATCGGTCCGGCGACCGCCGCGGCGCCGCGCGGCGTCCTGGCGCATGAGGTGCCCCATCCAGCGGGTCGACAGGGTCCTGACGGCTCCAGCGGGGACGCCGGCGCGCTCGAGGCGTCGGGCCGTGCGGTCGAACGCGCGGGCGAGCGCCGCGTCCCCGACCGTGAACGGCCCCATGAGACGCCGCGTGCCCGCGGCTTCGAGCTCTTCGAATACGAGGTAGGCGCGGGTGATGGAGCCGGTCTCGACGCGATACGCGATCGGAACCACGGAGTCCCGGAACGGCGAGGCGACGAAGCTCGAGTTGAGCGGATGCAGCGTGCCGTGGAGCGACACGTCGTCGGTCTCGTAGAGGTTGAAGCCGAGCGTGCCCTGCTGCAGCAGCGTCGTGAACTCGACGACGCCCGCCGGGTCCACCTTGATCCCGCCGAGCCTGGCCCGGGTCGGCGCCGCCAGCAGCACGGTCCCGGTCACGCTGTCGCTCTCGTTCGTGGCCCGGGAGGTCGCGGTGAGCGTCACGAAGTCCCGTGCGATCCGCTGGTTGCTGTCCACCTGCCGGCGCAGCTCGTAGGCGAGCGTCGCCCCTGCCGCCACCTGTAGGTCGGGGGTGAGCGGGTTGGCGCCGGCGCCGCCCACGTTGAAGGCGGGGTCGATCGTGTCCCAGACGCCGTCGCCGTCGGTGTCGACCGCGACCGGCGTGTCCTCGGCGGCTCCCGAGATGACACCGTCGCCGTTCTTGTCCACGTGGAGCGCCGTCGGGTGGTTGAGCCCGTCGAGGCCAAAGAGCGACGCGGCCGTGATGGCGAACTCGAAACGGTCGGCCGTGGTCGCGTTCAGGTTCACGATCGTGCCCGGGTGGTTGGCGACGTCCCCCGGGTTGGCGACGCGCGTGCCGCCGCCCGCGAGGTCGTGGCTGCGCGCCGAGACCACCGTCGTCGTGTCGGTCGCGCCGTCGAAGACGTCGGGATCCGTGCGGGCGCGGGCCGTCAGGTGCGTGACGTCCACGGTGTTCGGTGTCGCACCCGCCGGGGCGTTCACCACCACGAACAGGAGCTGCGAGGCGCCCTGGGCGAGCTGCTGCGTGTTGGTCACCGGCTGGTCCGTCCCGGGGGTGTACACCCCGTCGCCGTTCGCGTCCCAGTGGAAGGCGACACACCAGCCTGGGCTGGGAGTGCAGGGGTCCGCGATCGCCTGGCTCGAGTCGGCGAAGAGGTCGAACGTCTCCGCGGCTCCGGTGTTGTTGATCACCCGGTGGGCGTAGACCGCGTAGCCGCCCGCGGTGACCACGCCGCTGTTGTCGGGCAGAAGCGCGACCGGTCCCGTGGGCGAGACGTCGAGCACGCGGATCTCGTCCCGGACGTCGTTGAAGACGTTGGCGTCCGTGGTCGAGGTGGCGACGAGCGTCGTCGTGCCTTCCGAGCCGAGCGGCGCCGCCCCCGGGACCGTGACGCGCACGCGGTAGGTGATCGACGCGCCCGGGGCCACGGTGCCGGTGTTGATGTTGCAGCCGCAGTCCCAGATGCCGTCGCCGTTGAGGTCGGCGGCGATGACGGCCCCCGTCGCGTCGTCGAGCAGCTCCACCGGCCAGCCGCGGTCGTTGCGGAAGCTGATGTCGTAGGAGTCGGCGAGCGACCCGGTGTTGACGAGGTCGTGCGTGAAGGTCTGGGCAGTGCCGCGGAGCGCGAAGACGGTGTTGTTGGGCTCGAGGTCGACGCTCAGCCGCAGCACGTTGTCGGTCACGCTGGCCGAGCGCGGCGTCGGGTTCTGGGTCGTGGTCTCCGTCGCCGTGTTCGTGATCGAGCTGATCCCCACCGAGAGCGGGTTGTCGACCGTCACCTGGTAGACGTAGGTGAGCGTCCCGTTGGCCGGGATCGTGAGGCCGTTCGCCGGCTGGATCACGTTCGACGGGCCGGGAGCCGCCACCGGCGTGAAGCAAGTCGCGGCGGTGTTGGCGCAAATCCGGTCGTAGGAGCGGATCTGCGAGAAGTCGATTCCCTGCAGCCACGCGGCGAAGGGATAGACCGGAGCCGTGCCCGGCCGCCGCCGGCGCACCTCGACGTTGGTGTTCGTGCTGTAGCGCGCGAAGGTGAGCGGCGCGGGGTAGTCGTCGGACTGGTCGTCGAGGCCGTTGTAGACGAGGCTCATGCGGGCGGTGGCCGTGGTCGCGGCATTGACGGTGGCGTTGACCGTCCCTACCCCCGCGTTGCCCTCGATCAGGAAGCGGTGGTCGACGGCGAGCTGCGGGTGGGTGAGCGCGTACACGTCGAAGCTCACCGCGTTGCCCGGCTCGTCGATGCCGGCCGCGATCCGGCTCTCGGTCGCGTTCTGCGTGACACCGTTGCCGAGCGTGAGGGCCACAGCCTCCGCCGAGCTGCCGGTGTTGGGGTCGTTGGTGTGGCCGGTGCCCCAGACCCAGGTCTGCGCACGCCGCACCGGGCCGATCGTCGCGGTGTTGTATTCCCCGACTGCGTCTATGGCGTCGCCGCCGGTGTTACCGTTCGCGATCGACGTGCGCTGGACGTTCCACGCGGCGCCCCACTGGATCGCCATCACGCTGCTCGTGGCCGCGCCAAGCGCGGCCGCACCCGCCGCGTTGCGCGTCCAGTTGATCGTGTTCGCGCCGGAGGGGAAGAGCCGCGGATGACACGCCTGGTGCTCGAGCACGATCGCGTCGGCGGTGTTACAGCCGGCGCCGTTCGCGCCGCCCACGAGCATGACTCGGTTGATGTCGGTCCAGGCCGTGCCCGAGACGTCGCTGCCCGAGAGGCCGCTCGCCGGATGGGCGACGCGTTGGACGTCGAGGAGCTGGAAGCCGTTCGGGTCGGTCGCGCAGCTCGCCGCGATGCACTCCACGACCGTGACGACGCCCTGCCAGTTGGCCACGTCCACGCGGTTGAGTCGGATCTGGGCCGCGGTCACAGCACCCGGGAAGTCGCCGGTGCCGAAGGGGTCGTCGGTGAGCGCGGGGTAGTCGGTGTTCGGCGCGCGGTCCGCAGCGCCGGTCTCGGAGCCTTGCACGATCACGAAGTAGTTCGGCGCCAGGGCTTGGTTGAGGGTCAGCGTGCACTGCGCCCCGGAGAAGTCGGTGCCGCCCTCGGTGCACAGGTCCGGAGCGGCGCCGTCCAGGAAGTATTCCGTCACCCGGATCGCATTGTTGGTCGCCGAGACGATACCGGCCGTACCCGGGACGAGCGTCGTCCCCGGCGGCAGCAGGTCGGCCAGGTTCACGCCCGTCTGCACGACGCCGGTGGTGTTGGTGACCGTGACGGTGTACGCCACGCGCTGGCCCGGCAGCACCGTGCCGCCCGCGCTCGAGCGCTTCTGGATCACGACGGGGGGCTGGATGTAGCCCACGACCCAGTTCGTGGTGGGAGGCACCGTGCGTGTCGTGCCGTCGGCCACCGTCGACTCGGTCGCCCCGGGCGGGAAGTCCGGGTCGGTCTCGTCGACGTTCGCGGTGGTTGCGCCGGGAGGAACGACCGCCGACCAGTTGCCCAGCGCGTCGGTCGTGACGATCTGGACGTCGCCGTTCGAGTCGGTGATCACGACGTCGACGTTCGCGATGTCCGGCTCGCCGGCGCCGCCGTCGACGCCGTTCGAGTCGAGGTCGAGGAAGACGTGGCCCGTGACGGTGATCGTGCCGACGATCGGGATCGTGATCAGGTTGGTGTCGCGCGGCGGCAGCTCGGTAGTGCTGACCGTGGCCTGGTTGTTGACGAACAGGCCGTCGGTCCCGAGGTTGACCCGCACCTGGAAGCGGAAGTCGATGTCCTCGCCGGGACCGAGTGTCGCGTAGACGAAGCGCGGGCGGGTCGCGGTGATCGCGCCGCCGCCCGCGGGCGAGGTCGCCGTGGCCACCACTGCGTATGTGAACGTAGTGGTGGTGGGCACGCCGGTGATCACGAAGGATCCGTTGTAGTCGGGCACGGTGGCGCCGGCGATCTCGACGAGCTGCCCCGTGGAGAACCCATGGGCCGCCGCGCTGGTCGCGGTGGCTGTTCCGGCTGCCTGAGTGATACCCGTGATGGCGACGGCAGTCGGCACGGTCCCCTGGTCGAGGTCCCCGGCGTCGGTGAGCGACGCGTAGGCGCTCGAGTTCAGGCTGTACGCCATCGACCCCGCCACGTAGGTGGTGTTCGCCGGGATCGCGTCGTCGATGCGCACGTTGCTGGCGGAGCCGGTGCCGGTGTTGCGCGCCCGCACGTGGAACGTGACGACCTGGCCTGGGGCTATGCGCACCGTCGGCCCGGTGGCCGTGATCGTCCCGCTCGCCGGCGTGGCCAGGCTGCTCGAGACCGGGTACGTGAAGCTCGACGCGCCCGTGACCGTGATCGCGAAGCTGCCGTTGTAGCCGGCCGGCGACGCGCCCGCGATCGTGATCACCTCTCCGGAGATCCAACCGTGCGGCACCGAGGTCGTGACCGTCGCGGTGCTGCCCGACCGCGTCAGGCTCGTCACCGAGCGCACGGTCACGGGATCGGCGGACTTCGAGATCTCGAGTGCCGGGCCCACGACCTGAGGGTTCACCTCGTTCGAGAGGAAGAAGGGCGTCTGCGCGCTCTCGTAGCCGCCGCGGTTCGGGATGAAGGTGCCGTCAGCGACGCCGGGGTTGATGCGCACCTGGAAGCTCAACCGGTAGGGGCCGGTGGCCGTCCCCGCCGAGCTCGCCGCCGGGGTGCCGGCCATCGTGAAGGTGAAGGTGTTCGCGCCCGTGACCGTGATCGTGAAGGTTCCGTCGTAGGGCGCGCCCGCCCCGCTGATCGTGACCGGCAAGCCCGACGCCCAGTTGTGCGCGGCCGGGGTCGTCGCCGTCGCGGTGTTGCCGCTGAAGGTCAGCGTCGTCCCGGCGATGGCCGTCCCCGCGCCGGGCAGGACCGTGACGCCCAAGGCTCCGCCCCAGCGCAGCGAGTTGGAGGCCGGCACGTACGCTCCGGCGCCGCCGCCGGTGAAGGGTCCCTCCCCCGTGATGCTCCCGGTGACGAAGGTGGTGTCGGCGGGGACGGCATCCGTGACGATGACGCCCGTCTCGCTGACGAGACCGAGGTTGCGCACGTAGAGCGTGTAGGTGATGAGGTCGCCCGGCTGGGGTGAGCCGTCGTCCGCCGACGCCTTGAACAGGATCGCGTCCGTCTGCACCACGTCCGCGGTGTCGGTCGGGTTGAACAGGCTGCCGCCGAAAACGGCGCTCGCGCGCCCCTCGTTCGTCAGCACCCGCGCTGTGCCCCCGGGCGCCGCCGGCAGGTTGATGCGGTAGCGGATCGTCAGCGTCTCGTTCGCGTTCAGCGAGTACGGCGTCGGTGGAGTGCGGCGCAGGTCCCAGGTGAGGCGCACGCGGGTCTGGCCGTTCACGACCACGGTGTCGACGGTCGGGTCGGCGGTGCTCTGGAAGAGGTCGGGATAGGTGACGAGTGTGCTGCCGGTCACGTAGGGGTTGTCGGCGAGCGTCACCTGCGCGGGTAGGAGGTCGATCGCCTGTACGTCCGTCAGCGGGCCGAACTCGTAGGAGCGGAGCGTCAGCGTGTAGGTGGCGACGCCGCCGGCGGTGGGGACGCTGGTCCGGTCGACGCCCTTGTCGAGCGTGAAGACCGGGTCCAGGAAGCTCTGGAGCGCCGGGTACATGACGTACCCCGTGTCCGGAGTCTCGTCGCCGCTCTCGCCCTGCTCCGTGTCCTGTCCGTAGACGACGGCCACCGGCTTGTTGGCGCGGATGCGCGTGCCGGTGTTCGCCATGTCGACGTAGTCGAAGACGCGGAGCGACTGGAGCGTGTCGACCTCGTAGACGCAGCGGCCCGCGGCGGGAGCGGCGCACGTCCCCACCGGAGTGAACTCGCAGGTGGCATCGGTCGGGGTGAGGTTGACGCTGGCGTTCGGGCAGCCGTCCCCGTCCGTGTCGACGAAGTCGGGCACGCCGTCGCCGTCGAGGTCGACGCGGACGTACGTGTTGTCCTGGGTCGCGCTCACCCAGACCGGGGCGCGGTTGTGGCTGTTGCACGGGGGCGCCACCGGCACGCCATCGCAGAGCGTCGTCTCCCGCGTGCCGGGCGAGAAGGCAACGGTGTAACTCGTCGCGAGGAAGCGGGTTGCGAGCCAGGCATACGACCAGTCCGAGACCACGGCCTGGTGGTCGTGGATCGTCACGCCCCAGAAGCGGCGGTTGGAGGTCAGGCGCACCGTCGAGTTCGTCGGGACGCAGGCCGGAGAGGCGCGTCCCGTCGCCGCGCAGTAGTCGACCGTGCTGTTCGGGGGGATCGTGACGCTTCCGCTGCCGCCGGTGTCGATCCAGGTCACCACCACGCTGTTGTTGGGGTCCGGGTTGAACAGGTAGTGGTTCGTCGGCCGGCTCGCCGGGGCCGGGCCGGCGCCGAGGTTGTCGCCGACGCTCGGGATCAGGTAGTCGGTTCCGTGCGGCAGGTCGGGCAGGAGCGGCATGAAGTGGGTGGCGAACGTCCCGTCGCCGGCGGTGAACATCAGGCCCGAGATCGGCCCAGAGGTCGAGATCTTGGTCCCGGCGTTGAGCGTGATCGTCGGGGTCACGTTCAGCGTGCGGGTCGGGCCGTCGATCTGGCCGGTGAGACAGGGGTTGCGTGCGGCCACCGTCCAGGTGTCGCAGCTCGTGAAGTGCTCGCCCCGGTTCAGCGTCAGGGTGAGGATGCCGCTGCCCGGGCTGTCGATCACGACGCTGGTGCCGTCTTCGTATGCGACGAGGTCGAGCGCCGAGTACTGGAAGGGCTCGCTCGGATTGCCGTTCCCGGTCCACAGGTTCTCGCCGATCGGGATCGAGTACGAGGTCGCGTTCTGGAACGCCTGCCGCGAGAGGATCTCGGTGGCGCCGCCGATGATCGTCATGTTGGGGTTGCCGCCGCAGCCCGCCGCGCACTTGGGGTCCTGGTTGTGGATGGCCGAGATCGGCCCTCCGCTGGTCACCATCCGGTCGCCGCCGTCGAAGCGGATGTCCTGATTGAGGGTGGCCACGCAGGCCACCAGCGGCGCGGGACCGCAACGCGGAAGCGGGACGGAGCAGCGGATCTGGTTCGCGGTCCCCGCGAACGCGCAGCCGTCGAGGCCGGGCAGCCCCTGGTTGGAGCCGAGGGTGAGATCCATCCCCGCCGTGATCGTGTCGGCTGCGCAGGCGGTCGTGGTCCAGAGGCATGCGTCGCCGTTGGCGGCGTTGCCGTCGCCGAAGACCCAGGTCGTGGCCTGGACGGGATTCAGGAGGTCCGCCTCGAGCCCGTCCTCCCAGTGGTCGTAATAGAGCCGCTGGCCGTCGGCGCTCGCCACCGCGCTGACGACCGAGTTCATGCCGTTGCCGGCCGTGTAGGCGCCGCCACCCTCGCCCGTGATCACGCGGTTCAGCAACAACCACACGTGTTGCTCGTGGCCGAGGACGAAGTACTCCTGGTACCCGGTCGGGATCTGCTGGGCCTGAGCGGGGGCCGCGGCAAGGGCGAGCGTTGCGAGGAACAGCCGTAGAGGCCAGGAAACCGCGGTCCGGAAGTGCGTCTCCAGGGTCCGGTTTTCAGACACGCCTCACCCTCCAGAGGGCAGGACCCCGCCCCTGGCGACGAAGGAGCAAGAGGTATGCCGCGACCCCATTTTCCCACGATCCTTTGGCCGGTGTGCCCCGGAGCCTCCTTCCCAGGACCCTGTGGGGCGGGCGGGCCCCGCGCCCCCGCGCCGTGGCCGTTTGACGCTCGGCCGGGGGCGGGCGTAACGTGGCGTCGGACGCTTCCAGGCGCGACAACGAGGAGCCGTCCTGGGAGGTGTGATGGGCCAGCGTTACAAGCTGCGCCTCGGTGACGGCACCGTCCTCTCGGTCGACCAGAACGGGCTCAAGACCTGGGCCGCGGACGGCCGGGCCATGGTACAGGGCGTCGGGAGCTGGCGGTGGCAGCCACTCCAGGAGGTTTTGGCGGAAGAAGAGGCCGCCGCCAGGTTGTCGCGGGCGCTCGTTCCCCCCAAGCCGCGGCAGGAGGCGACGCCGCCACCCGCGCCGCCAAGCCCGCCGCTCGATCAGCCGGCCTTCAGCGAGCCGGCGTTCGGCGGGCTGTCCTTCGGCGAGCCGGCCTTCAGCGAGCCGCCGGTCGCCGCCGCGGCACGGCCCGGCTTGCAGGCCCTGGCCGACGATCCCGTGTCCTCGGCCTCCTCGGACGCACGAGGGGCGCCTGCGTCCGACGACATGCCGGTCATCCGAATGAAGCCGCTCGACGACGACGAACCGGCGTACCCCGCGGCATGGTCTGCGAGGCGCGACGCGGACGAGGAGGAGTTTGACGAGCAAGAGCCACGGCACGACCGCCTCGACGGGCCGTTGCTCACGGCGCTCGAGACGGTCGGCGGCTTCCTGAGCCGCGGCCTGGATCGCCTGACGCCACTGGCGGCAAGGCTGACGTCGAGGCCGTCCGAGGCGTCGACGCCCAGACGCGTCGAGGACACGGCGGATCGCCCGACGCTCGTCGCACGGGCCTCCGGGTGGGTCCGCGGCCTCCTCGCTCGCATTCGTCGCTCCGCTCGCGCCGAGTGGTCCGAGTCGGTGGTCCCCCCGCCCACGCCCGAGCCGTCGAAACCGCGCCCTCTCATCCCGCGCGAGACGCATCAGGCCCCGACTCCGATCCGCGAGCTTCCCGTCCTGACCTTCGCCGAGTCGCGCGAGCCAAGCGAAGCGGCGGACGTCTACGAGGGCCCGGATCCGTGGAGCGTCCTGCCCACGGTCTGGCTCTGGACGAAGCGGGCCGTCCTGACGAGCGCGTTCGTGGCTGGCCTTTACTTCGCCGTCCTCGAGCGGAAGACCTGGCTGCCGAAGGCCGCCGATCTCGGCCAGACCGTGTTCACCGCGATCGACCGGCAGGTGCTCTCACGGCGGCGAGCCGAAGAGCGGCAGCGGGCGCTCGCCGACGCCACCGCCCGACTGCCCCAGCTCTCGCCCGAGACGATCGAGCTCATCTACTCCCGCAGTCCCACCGGCCTGGTGGAGCCGCCGGACGTGTTCGAGGTCGCGCGCGAGGCGGCGGACCATGGCCTCGCCGCCCTCACGAAGGCCGAGGCGGACGAGCTCGCGGCGCTGCAGCGCGAGCTGCTCGCGAGACTGCGTCCCACGGAGCGAGCGCGCGTCGACGAGTACGACCGCACGCGGGCGCGCAGGCTGATCTTCCCGTTCGAGAACCCCCACGTGATGGAGCTCGTCGCACGCGGCGCCCGGGCGCTGCCCGCGACGAGCCTCGAGCGGCTGCAGATGCTCTACGGGAAGGCCGTCGCCGCTGGGCTGGCCCTCGCTCTCGGCGAGGGCGCGGCGCACTGACCGAGCGCCCGCGGTAACCCGGCTGCTGGCGGCTAGTCCGAGTAGCTATAGCTAGGTCGCGGGGTCGAGCCCGTAGAACCGCGCGGCGTTGCCGCCCAGGATGCCGTCCTGCGCGTCGGCAGGAAACTGTCGTACGTAGTCGATCACCACGTCCATGGTCGAGGTGTAGGCAGCGGCGAGCGTACAAACGGGCCAGTCGGAGCCGATCATGAGCCGCTCCAAGCCGAAGGCCTCGACGACCACGTCCAGGTAGGGGTGTATGTCCTCGGGACGCCACTGTCCCCAGCGCGCTTCCGTGACCATCCCGGACAACTTGCAGAAGACGTTCGGGAATGCGGCCAGCCTCCGCAGGTCCCCGCTCCAGGGCGAGCGCACGCCGTCGCGGATGAACGGCTTCGCGATGTGGTCGAGCACGAAGGGCTGCTCGGGCAGCTCCTCGACGAGCCGCACCGCTCTCGGCAGGTGCTTCGGGAACAGCAGCAGGTCGTACGTGAGGTCGAACTCGCGCAGCCGGGCGAGGCCGGCACGGAAGTCCGGGCGGAGCATGAAGTCGTCGTCGGGCTCGTCGTGCACGAGGTGACGGACGCCGACGAGCTTCGGGTGGCGTGAGCAGCGGGCGAGCTCGTCGCCTACGCGAGGCGAGCGCAGGTCGACCCAGCCCACCACGCCCCTGATGAACGCGTGCTCGTCCGCGAGCTGCAGCAGCCACTCGGTCTCTTCGACGCTCTGGCGCGCCTGCACGGCGATCGTGCCGTCGAAGCCGGCGGCCCGGAGCAGCGGCTCGAGCTCGGCGGGCAGGTAGTCGCGCCGGAGCACGTCCATGCCGTCGGTCATCCACACGTGCTGTGCAGGCTCGTAGCGCCAGAAGTGCTGGTGCGAGTCGACGCGCACGGCCCGGAGGTTATCAGCTCGCGAGCTTCTTCTTCGCCTCCGGGTACGCGAGGGCGCGCTCGATGCCGTTCTGACGCGAGTCGACCACCTTGGCGTAGGTCTTGCGCGCCTCTTCCTTCGCTCCGGATTTCTCGTACGCGCGCGCGAGCAGCAGTTGCTGGAACGGATCGTTGGCGTCCGCCTGCTTCAGCTCCTCGATCGCGGCCATATAGTCGCCCGCCTCGAGCTTCAGGTAGCCCGCCAGGTAGTGCCAGGCCGGCACGTACTGCTTCGCCGGCTCGCCGCCGTCGTCGATCATCTTCTTGATCTTCTGCGCCTCGCTCCGGGCCTCCTCGTGCTTGCCCAGCTTCGCGAGCGCGCGGCAGCGCCCGTGCTGCAGGCGGCCGAACCAGAGCTGCTTCTGGTCGTCGGGCAGGCTGCTGCCGGGGACGCTCTCGTAGCCCTTCTCGTACGCCTTCATCGCCGCGTCGAGCCGGCCGTTCTCGAGGTTGATGCGCGCGATCGAGTTCCAGATGAACACTTCGGGGAAGCCTTGCGCCGCGCCGCTGTCCTTGTACTCGGCGAGGTACGTCTTGAGCGACTCGATCGCGGGATCGACCTGGCCCTCGTAGAGATAGCTGAACGCGAGCCCGTAGCGCACCGCGAAGGGAGCCGAGCCCTTGGAAAGTGACTTCTCCACGTCGAGGAATGCCGCGCGCGCCTTCGCGTAGTTTCCCTTGAGCAGGTCGTCGTTCGCGAGGAACGCGCGCACGCGCGCGCTCTCGGGCCCGATCTCACGCGCGCGCTCGAACGCCGCGCGCGCCTTCTCCGGTTGACTCTGGCCCTGATAGACCTGGCCCAGGATCACCTGGACCAGCCGCTCGCCCGGGTAGTCGGCCCCCAGCTTCTCGAGCAGCGGAATCGCGTCCTGCACCGAAGCGCCCTGGTTCGCGCGAGCGATCTTCATCGCCTCGATGAAGCGCCGCTCGCCGTCCGAGGCCTGCGGCGCCAGCTCGACGGCCTTCGCCAGGTGTGTCTCGTTCGCGGGCGGCGGGGTCACCGCCGAGAGGTAGTAGACGCCCATCGCGAAGGCGGGGTCGGCGGCCACGATCTTCTGGGCCCGCTCGATGTTCGCGGGACCGAACTGGAAACTCTCGATGCGCTGTTGAAGTTCGAGCAGGCCCTGCTTCGCCTCGGCGGACTTCGTGGTCCACTCGAAACGGGCCCCCTTTCCGGCAGCAGCGACGTCGCCGGCGCCGAGCGCGGCCACGAGTCCAAGAACGAAAACGCGTTTCGTCATCGGTCGATCCTCCTGGCATCCAAGCGGCTGATTGGACGCTGTGTCGGGACACCTCAATCGGGTCTGACGTCACTTTACGCGGATCGGCAGCCGTTGTTCCGGTCCAAGTTCGAGGATCGGAGATAAGAGCCGCTTCGCTCGATGGCCCTCGCGAGCCTCGCGTCCAGCCCCAGCCCAGCCACGACTCGGCGGCGTTCGGCGCGTATCGCGTTCGGCACGAGTCGTTGTAGAGTCGCTGCCGATCGCGAGACCTCACGAACCATGCACAGAATTGTTCGCTCGAAAGGCGCCCGGCGACGGACGCCGCGGCGAGCCTGATGCGAGCGGCCCGGCAGCCCGACCCCGTGAACAGCGCCGTGGAGTCCGTTCGGGAGCATGGCCGGATGCTGCATACGTTCGTGCGCCGCCCCTGGCGCACGGGAACCGTCGTCCCCAGCTCACGCGGCCTCGCCGAGCTGATGGTCGAAGACATGGGTCTCGAGTCGGCCGACACCGTGGTCGAGCTGGGGGCCGGCACCGGCGTCTTCACGCGACTCATCGCCGAGCGCGTGAAGCCCGGCGCCCTGCTGCTCGCCTTCGAGATCGACGCGGCGCTTGCGGGGAAGCTCGACGGCCGCGTGCCCCGCGTTCGGATCGTGAACGATTCGGCCGAGCACCTGGGGAACCATCTGCGCGCGGCTGGCCGCGACGCGGCGGACGCGATCCTGTCGGGCCTGCCGTGGGCGAACTTCTCACGCGAGCTGCAGGAACGCCTGCTGCGGGCCGTCGTCGCGGGCCTCCGGCCGGGCGGACGCTTTGCGACCTTCGCGTACGTCCCGGCCGCTCACTTCCCCGCGGGCCGCCGCTTCCGGTCCCTCCTCGAAGCGAGCTTCGCCCGCGTCGCGACCACCCGCATCGTCTACTGGAACTTTCCCCCCGCCTTCGTCTACCGCTGCGAGAAGTAGGCGGCGCGTACCGCTCCCGCCCGTCAGGCCACGCGTACCGCTCCCGCCCGTCAGGCCACGCGCAGTGCTCCCGCCCGTCAGGCCACGCGCACTACCCAGCGCGACTCGCGATCGAACAGCTCGCGCGCGAGGCGACAAGCCTCGCACTGCCCATCCGGCTCGAGGCGCTCGCCGCAAGCGCAGCGGGTCACGGCGTCCCTGGCGACGAACGCGGTCGCCTGCTCGACGACCTGGGCATCACGCAGCAGACGGTTGTGCCCGCACCCGCTGGTCTCGACGAGGCGAGCCCCCGGCCACGCAGCCGCGATGGCTGCGCCATCCCGCAGGGGCACCTGCGGGTCGAGACGGTCGTGGATCACCAGCAGCGCGGCCTGGCAGCCGGCCACGAGCGCGGGAACGCTAAGCTCATCCCAACGCCTATGGATCCGCCGCTCGCTCCTCGCGCGCACCCGAGCCAGGACTTCCGGCTCGACCCAAAGCCGCTCGGCAAACGGCGCGATCCAGGCTGGAGGATCGGCAGCAGGGGCGAGGAACACGACCCGCTCGACGCGCAAGCCGTCGCGCATGGCCAGCGCAGTGGCGGCGGCCCCCAGCGAATGGGCCACGATCCCGTGGACTCCTCCCTTGGCCACGGCCTTGAGCGCGCTCGCGAACTGGGGCGCCGAGGACATTCCCCGCCCGGAGCGGCCATGGCCGGGGGCATCGAAGGCCACCACGGACAGGCCACGGTCGACGAGGGGCGCGACGAACGCGGACAGCTGCGCCGCCTCGCCACCCCACCCGTGCAGCAGCACGACCGCGGGCCCGCGGCCCCAACGCCAGGCGGCAAGCCGCCGTCCCTCGACGGAGACATAGGTCCGCTGCGCTTGGCGGAGCGCCTCATCGTCGGAAAACCGGCGGGGCCTTGGGGGCGTGAAGAACAGCCGTTCGGCGGCGGCCGCGGCCAGGCCGGGGGCGATGCGGCCGAGCAGCCGGAAGCCAGCGCGCAGCAGTGACGTTGGAAAGCGAACGTTCGTACTATTCTTGACGGCAGCTTGGGCCTGGGGACGCGGCATGCGGGGCTCCTTCGACTAAGAGGCGCGGGCTTTGCGGGCGGCCCGCGAGAGTGGGGTCGCGCGCGCGACGTGGAGCAGGGCCAGGAACGCACGCCGCGCGCGCTGCCCGGCGCTCTTGTCCCGAAGCAGGCGCCGGGCATGATGGTAGGCGAGCATCACCCCGTGGAGGTCGTAGGCGAACTGCTCGGCGTCCATGCCGGCATGGAAGTCCCCTTCGGCGACGCCGCCCTTGGCGACGTTGGCGATCAGCTCGAGCCAGGCCTTCTGCTGTCGCACGAGCTCGTCGCGGACGGGGCCGTCGCGATCGTCCAGCTCGCTGGCTGCAGCCACGAACAGGCAGCCCCCTTCGAGCGTGCTCGCCTGGGCCCACTCGAGCCAGCGCTCGAAGAGGGCCCGCACCCGGGGCTCGCCCCGGTGCGCTTTCAGCGCCGGACGGATGACGCGGTCGATGAAGAGCTGGCCGGCGAACTGCAAAGTCTGGAGCTGGAGCGCCTGCTTCGACTGGAAGTGGGCGAAGAGCCCGCTCTTGGACAACTCGAGGTCCTCGGCCAGCTGCCCGATGGTCACGCCCGAAAGCCCCATGCGGCTGGCGATGGCGGCCGATCGCTCCAGGATCGTGTGCCGCGTCAGCTCTCCCTTTCGCACCCGCAGAATATAGCACGATCGTTCGTCTTAACCAAACCGGGCACGGCCGCTCGGGAGCCAGGGATCGATTGCGCGCCGGCTCGCCTACCTTCGCAGCCTTAGCGTTGCGCGGCAGCCACCCTCGGGGCGGTTCGTGAGAGCGAGCGTGCCGCCGTGGGCCTCGGCGATCTGGCGGCACAGCACGAGCCCGATGCCCGAACCGCCGGGCTTGGTCGTGAAGAAGGGCACGAACAGGTTGGCCGAGGGTGGCAGTCCCGGGCCGTCGTCGTCGACCGCGAACTCGACCGCGGCCTGTGGCTTCTCGGCCAGCGACCACGACAGCCGCACGCCTCCGGCGCTGCCGGCGACCGCTTCAGCGGCGTTGCGTACCAGGTTGATGAGCAGCTGCTCGAGCTGGTCGGCGTCGGCGTCGATCGTCGCGTCGGGGCCGCCGCTGACGATGACCGGCACGCGCGTCTCGAGGCCCGCGACCCGGCGCACGAGCGGGGCGACCTCGACCGGCCGGCGCGCCGGCGCCGGCAGCCGCGCGAGCTGCGCGTACGCGTCCATGAAGCGGCGCAGCGCCTCGGCCCGCGCCGCGATCACGGAGAGCCCGCGCCGCACGTCGCCCTCCCAGTCGTCGGGACGGGGCTCGCGCAGCAGCAGCGCCTCGAGGCTGCCGGCCACCGAGCGGATCGGGGCGAGCGAGTTGTTGAGCTCGTGGCCGATCACGCGGATCAGGCGCTGCCAGGCCTGGCGCTCTTCGTCGCGCAGCGCGCGGCTCACGTCGGCCAGCACCAGCAGCTGCATCGGCTTGCCGCGCTGCCGGAAGCCGCCGCGCCGAACGTCGAAGCGCCCTGTGGCGCCGGGGAACGAGGCGTCCACGATGCCTCTGGGCTCGCCCGAGAGCAGTGCCGCGAGTCCCAGCGCGTCGGCGCCCAGACCGATCAATCTCTCCGCCGGCGCGCCGAGCAGGCGCTCGCCCGCGCGGTTCAGGAGCTGGAGCACCTGCGACGCGTCGAAGGCGAAGACCGCGACGTCGATCTCCTCCATCACCTTGCGCAAGAGCGCGGTCGCTTCGAGCGCGCCAAGCCGCTGCTCGCGCAGCGTCTGGGCGAGCGCGTTCACCTCGACCAGCGCCTGGCCGAGCGGGTCGTCGCGCCGTCCCACGCGCGCTCGGAACGAGAAGTCCTCCTCCCGCAGCGCGCCGAGCAGGTTCGACAGCGTCTGCAGCGGCCGCGCCACGGCCTCACGCGCGGAAGAGGCGAAGGCGAGCCAGGCGATCACCACGACCGCCCCGAGCGTCCACTGGGTGCGCTCCGAGAAACCGCTGTGGGCCAGCAGCGTCGCCGCGAGCACGAGGGCCGGCAGCCCCGCCGCGAGAGCCAGGAGCTGGACGCGCAGGTCGTGCGGCAGCCGCCGCCTGCGGCGCGGGGGAATCACGCTACAGCTCGTAGCGTTGGAGCCGCCTGTAGAGCGCGCTGCGCGAGAGGCCCAGCGCCTCGGCGGCGCGGCTGACGCTGCCGCCGTGGCGCTGCAGCGCCTTCTTGATCAGGAACGCCTCGACGTCTTCCAGGCTCATGTCGTCGAGCTGGCGCGGGCCTTCGCTGCCGGACGGCTTCAGCCCGAGGTCCGCCTCGCGGATCTCGTCGCCGCGGGCCATCAGCACGGCGCGCTCGACCGAGTGGTCGAGCTCGCGCACGTTGCCGGGCCAGCCGTGCGCCGCGAGCGCCTTGACTGCGTCGGCGTGCAGGCGCGCGACCGGCTTGCGATAGCGCTGAGCGTGCAGGCGCAGGAAGTGGGCGGCCAGGAGCGGGATGTCCTCGCGCCGCTCGCGCAGCGGCGGCACGTGGATCTCGATCGTGTTCAGCCGGAACAGCAGGTCCTGACGGAAGCGGCCGTTCGCCACTTCCTGCCGCACGTCGGCGTTCGTCGCCGACAGCACCCGCACGTCGGCGCGGCGCGTGCGCGACGAGCCCACGCGCTCGAAGTCGCCCGTCTCGAGCACGCGCAGCAGCTTCGGCTGCAAGTTGAGCGGCACGTTCGCGATCTCGTCGAGGAAGAGCGCCCCGCCGTCCGCCATCTCGAAGCGGCCGACGCGGTCGGCCTTCGCGTCGGTGAAGGCGCCCTTCACGTGGCCAAACAGCTCGCTCTCGAAGACGCCCTCGGAGAGCCCGCCCGCGTTCACGGTCAAGAGCGGCTTTGCCGAGCGGCCGGACACGGCGTGGAGCGCCGCCGCGACGGTGCCCTTGCCCGTGCCGTTCTCGCCGGTGACGAGCACGTTCGCGTCCGAGGGGCCCACGCGCTCGATCATCTCGAGTACCGGGCGCATCGCTTCGGACTCGGCGATCAGCAGCGGCCGCCCTGTGTCGCGGAGCGCCAGGTTCTCGGCCTCGAGCCGTTGCCCGCGCCGCAGCGCCCGCGACAGCTCCGCCTGCGTTCGCAGCGTCGCGACGAGCCGCGCGTTCTCCCACGGCTTTTGCACGAAGTCGCGCGCCCCGCGGCGCATCGCCTCGACCGCGACGTCGACGCTTCCCCAGGCCGTCATCACCACCACCGGCAGGGTCGGGTCGAGCGCCTGGAGCCTCGCGAGCAGGTCCATCCCCTCGCGGCCGGAGGTGGTGTCGCGCGTGTAGTTGAGGTCGATCAGCACGACGTCGAGCTCGCGCGACTCGGCCGCGGCCAGCACGCCCTTCGGCGAATCGGCGGTCTCGAGCTCGAAGCCTTCCGGCTTCAGCAGCAGCCGCAGCGCCTCGAGCACGTCCTTCTGGTCGTCGGCGGCGAGCACGCGCGGAATGAATCGGCTCATCGAACGAGCCGATTCTATCCCGCCCACAGCAGCGCCCGCCGCCTGGCTGCTCACGGTCGCGCCGCGGCCCTAATCCGCGCGCAGTGCCACCACCGGGTCGATCCGCGTGGCGCGCCGTGCCGGCAGGTAGCTGGCGAGCAGGGTCGTCGCGAGCAGGAGCAGCGCGACGCCGGCGAGCGTCGCGGGGTCGGTCGGGCTCACCGAGAACAGCAGGCCTGCAAGCGTGCGCGAGAGCGCGAGCGCACCCAGCAGGCCGAGCGCCGTGCCGAGCAGGCTGAGCACGAGCGCCTGACGGATCACCATCCGCTCGAGCGTCTCGCCGCGCGCCCCGAGCGCAAGGCGAACGGCCAGCTCGCGCGTGCGTTGCGCGACCGCGTAGGACATCACGCCGAACAGTCCGAGCGCCGCGAGGAAGAGCGCCGTCGCCGCGAAGGCGCTGAGCAGCAGCGCGTAGAAGCGCGGCTCGGAGATCGAGCGCGCGACCAGCTCCTCGAGCGTCGCGAGGCGGGCGACCGGTAGCTCGGCGTCGAGCTCGTGGACGACACGCTCGGCGGCCGCGGCGAGCGAGCGAGGAGGCACGGCGGCGCGCAGCACGACGGCCATCGACTGGGTCGGGAACTGGGCGTAGGGCACGTAGATCTCGGGCCGGCTCTCCTTCGCGAGGCCGTGCCGCTTCACGTCCCGGACGATGCCCACGACCTCGCCGCCCGCCTTCCTCCCGCGGCCGCGGCCCAGGCCCAGGCGGATCCGCTTGCCGATCGGGTCCTCGTCCGGGAAATGGCGGCGTACCGCGGCATCGCTCAGCACCACGACCTGTGGCGCGCTCGCGTCGTCCCCCGGGGTGAAGCCGCGGCCGCGCGTGATCTCGATCCCCATCGCTCGGAAATAGCCGGGCGTCGCGATCGCGACGTCCAGCGACGGCTGCTGTGCCGGCGGCAGCTCGGGGCGTCCGTCGACCGTGAACGAGATGTCGAACTGGCTCCCCGTGAGCGGCAGCCCCGTAACGGCGCCGACCGAGCGCATGAACCTCCCCCGGTTTGGTGGACACCTTAGAAGAGGCGAGGATGCCTCGAGGAGTCCACATGAAGAAGCGTTCGCGACGGAAGTTCACGTCGGAGTACAAGGCGGAGGTGGTACGGCTGGTCCGGG
>Ga0247727_10009111_pt1 | contig 18142 bp, 16 predicted proteins | sample WisWelCaveWW1625_FD_202498 | JGI IMG/M metagenome (GOLD analysis project Ga0247727, IMG submission 202498) | Biofilm microbial communities from Wishing Well Cave, Virginia, United States - WW16-25 | ecosystem: Environmental > Aquatic > Deep subsurface > Groundwater > Cave microbial mat | place...
AGTCGCGCCGCTCGCAGTCGCCGCTGCCGCATCCCCTCGAAGTCTCGTGCCATACGCCCCCCTCACCCCGAAGAGAGCGTATCCAGACTTCGTCAGGTTGTCAATGTATTATGCGAGTCTCTCTAGCTGCCAGAAGAAGCTCCCGTAGAGCCCTCCACACAGTACCGCCCAAGCGACAGCCAACAGAACCGGTCCGCTCCGCTTGCCCCGCGTGACCGCATGAGCGGCGTATAGAAGGAGACCCCCGGCGATGAAGTCGTCGATGTAGCTATGGAAGTTCTCGAAGTCCGTCTTGCGCCGGATAGCCTCGAGCAGAGGAAGTCCTATTCCCATGGTGTAGGCCGCACCTACTTCGAATCGCATGGCTTGCTCCCGACGTCCGCCCAACAGTTACTAGGTCGCTCACCCCGTTCGATTCTGCGTGGTCGATCGGCTGTGGTGCAAGGGAAGCTCGTGGCTTCTCGGGGCTGCGGGGGCTGGTGGTGGGCGCGGCATATCGGGGACGGGGTGGCGGGGATCGCGAGCGAGCGAGGCGGTCTGGCCGGGGCCTTCTGGTACGGTCGCGCCGTGACCGACACGCGCCCGCGTTATCGCACTCATCGTCGCCCGCTCGGGCGGCCGGCGGCGGTCGAGAGTGGTGAGACGCGCGCGCGCATTCTGCGTGCGGCGCGCGAGAGCTTCGCGGCGGGCGGCTATCGGCGCGCGAGCAATCAGGCGATCGCGGCGGCGGCAGGGGTGACGGCGAACGCCCTCTATCACTACTTCGCGTCGAAGGCGGACCTGTTCGCGGCGGCGCACGAGGCGGCGCTGGCGGTGCTGCTCGATGCGTATCGCGTGGCGGCCGCCGGCTCGCGCGAGCCGGTCGAGCAGCTGTGCGCGCTGGTCGAGGCGAACGTGACGCTGAATCGTGCGCATCCGGGGCTCGCGGAGTTTCTGGCGACGGCGCCGCTCGAGGCGCGCCGTCACCCCGAGCTGGCGGCGAAGCTCGGCGCGCGCGGCGACGAGGTCTCGGCGCTGCTGCGCGAGATCCTCGAGGCGGGGGCGCGCGCGGGCCGGCTGCAGGCCGGCCTCGACGTCGATGCGACGGTCGCGCTCCTCACCGCCGCGAGCTTCGGCCTGGCCTGGATCCATGGCGTGCTGCCTTCGGCGGAGGCCCACGAGGCAGCCCTGCGCGCCTTCCAGTCTCTTATCAGGGGCACGTTGATGTCCCCCGGGGATCCTGGCTCATCATAATTGTCTTGCCGATCAATTCGTGAGATCCTGCCGCCCAGCTCGGAGGATTCCATGTGCCCGACGCCGATGGTGAAGGCTCCCGAGCCTGTCCTCGACTACGCCCCGATCCCGAAGCAGCGCTACACGAGCCGCGAGTTCGCGCAGCGCGAGTGGGAGCGCATGTGGACGAAGGTGTGGCTGCTCGCGGGCCGCGCCTCCGACGCGCCCGAGCCGGGCGACTACTTCAGCTACGAGATCGGCACAGAGTCTGTGCTGATCGTGCGCCAGCGCGATGGCTCGCTCGCCGCGCGTTACAACGTCTGCATGCACCGCGGCAACCGACTGCGCGAGCCGGGCCGCGGTCACGCCAGCGAGTTCCGCTGCCTGTTCCACGGCTGGCAGTACGACATCGACGGCAAGCTGCTGCGCGCGCTCGACCCCGAGTGCTTCCCGCAAGGGGTGCCGAGCGAGCGCCTCTCGCTGCGCCCGGTGCGCTGCGAGAGCTGGGCCGGCTTCGTGTTCGTCTGCCTCGACCCGAACGCGGCGCCGCTGCGCGAGTACCTGGGCGTGATCCCGGAGCACCTGGATCCCTACGGCTTCGAGCAGTGGAAGCTCGCCTTCGACTGCACGATCGAGATCGAGTGCAACTGGAAGACGTCGGTGGACGCCTTCAACGAGGCCTACCACCTCTCGGCCACGCACGCCTGGACGACCGAGTTCAGCGACGACGTGAACACGGTCTACGACTGCTACGACCGCCACACGCGCATGATCTTCCCCGAGGTGCAGGCGAGCCCGCGCCACCCGGGCGCGGGCACGGTGACGCCGGGCATCCGCGACATGTTCCTGAAGCGCGTGGGCGTGGACTTGGAGCACTTCACGGGCGGCCCGCGCGAGGCACGCGCCGCCTACGCCGAAGCGATCCGCAAGCTCGGCCCGCTGCTGGGCGCCGACTTCTCCGAGCTGAACGAGTCGCAGATGTGCGACGACTTCCACTACACGATCTTCCCGAACGTCACCTTCAACACGCACTCGCTGTTCGTGTGGGTGTTCACGCACCGGCCGCACCCGGAAGACCCGAACAAGATGTACTTCGACTTCTGGAGCCTGATGAACGCGCCGAACCAGGAGATCCCGCGCCCCGAGAGGAAGCTCTTCCGCACCGCGGACGGCGACACGCTCGCCGGCGCCTGCGAGGGTGGTGAGCTGATGGACGAAGACCTCTACAACCTGCCGCGCATCCAGCGCGGCATGAACTCGGCGGCCTTCGAGGCGCTGCACCTCGGCACGCAGGAGGTGCGCATCCGGCACCACCACGACACGCTGATGCGTTACATCGAGGGACGCCGTGGCTGAGGCGTGGCGGGAAGTGGCCGTGCCGCTGCCCGCGCCGGGGCGCATGGCCAGCTTCGAGGCCGGCGGCCTGCGGCTCGTGCTCTGCAATGCGGGCGGCGCGCCCTACGTGGTGCAGGACCGCTGTCCGCACGCGTTCGCGTACCTGTCGGAGGGCCGGCTCGAGGGCTTCGTGCTCGAGTGCCCGCTGCACGGCGGCACGCTCGACGTGCGCGACGGCAAGCCGCTGGCCGCGCCGATCCGCAGGCCCGTTCGCAGCTTCGCCGTGCGTCACCAAGGAGATCAGATCCAGGTGGAGGTATCCCCCGATGCATGATCTCGTGATTCGCGGTGGCACGATCGTGGACGGAACCGGCAGCGCGCCGCGCGAAGGCGACGTCGCGATCGACGCCGGCAAGGTCGTGGCCATGGGCAAGGTTGCGGAACGCGGCCGCGAGGAGATCGACGCGCGCGGCCAGCTCGTCACACCCGGCTTCGTGGACGTGCACACGCACTACGACGGGCAGGCCACCTGGGACCCGCTGCTCACGCCGTCGTGCTGGCACGGCGTCACCACGCTGGTGATGGGCAACTGCGGCGTCGGCTTCGCGCCGGTGCGGCCCGGCCAGCGCGACTTCCTGATCGGGCTGATGGAAGGCGTCGAGGACATTCCCGGCACGGCGCTGCACGAGGGCATCCGCTGGAGCTGGGAGACCTTCCCCGAGTTCCTGGATGCGCTCGACCGCGGCCGCTACGCGCTCGACCTCGGCACGCAGGTGCCGCATGGCGCCGTGCGCGCCTACGTGATGGGCGAGCGCGGCGCGAAGAACGAGCCCGCCACGCCCGAAGACGTGGCGCAGATGGCGGCGATCGTGCGCGAGGGCATCGAGGCCGGGGCGCTCGGCTTCTCGATGTCGCGCACGCTGGTGCACCGTGCCATCGACGGCGAGGTGGTGCCCGGCACGCACGCCAGCGAGGACGAGATCTTCGGCATCTGCCGGCCGCTCGGTGTGCTCGGCCGTGGGCTGGTGGAGCTCGCGCCCGCCGGCGTGATGGGCGAGGACCTCGCCGCGCCCGAGAAGGAGGTGGCCTGGATGCGCCGCCTCTCGGCCGAGACCGGCCGCCCGGTTTCGTTCGCGCTCTCGCAGCACGAGGTGGACTCGCAGCAGTGGAGGAAGATCCTCGAGCTGTGCCGCAGCGCGAACGCGAGCGGCTCGCAGCTGCGCCCGCAGGTGGGCTCGCGGCCCACCATGCTGCTGATCGGGCACTCCACCTTCCATCCCTTCTCGCAGCGCCCGACCTACCAGAAGCTCGCCGCGCTGCCGCTACCTGAACGGGTCGCGAAGCTGCGCGACCCGGCGATCCGGCGGCAGATCCTCGCGGAGTCGCCGCCCGTGAACGCCGACCCGCGCCTGGCGGTCGTCACGACGCTGATCGCGAACGGGCTGCACAAGATCTTCCCGCTCGGCGACCCGCCGGACTACGAGCCCGCGCCCGAGCAGAGCATCGACGCGATCGCGAAGCGGGAAGGGCGCGACCCCTTCGCCGTGCTCTACGACGAGATGCTGAAGCTCGACGGCCGGCAGTTGCTGATGCTCGCGATCCTCTCCTACTCGGACGGCGACCTCGAGGCGCTGCGGGAGATGCTCGAGCACCCCGACAGCGTGTTCGGTCTCGGCGACGGCGGCGCGCACTGCGGCGCGGTGTGCGACGCGACCATGACCACCTTCCTGCTCACCCACTGGACGCGCGATCGCACGCGCGGCCCGCGCCTCCCGCTCGAGTGGGTCGTGCGCAAGATGACGCGCGACACCGCGGCGCTCTACGGCCTCGGCGATCGCGGCGTGCTCGCGCCGGGCATGAAGGGTGACGCCAACGTGATCGACCTCGAGCGGCTGCGCCTCGCGATCCCCGAGCTGGTGCACGACCTGCCGGGCGGAGCGCGGCGGCTGATCCAGAAGGCGCAGGGCTACACGGCAACGGTGGTCTCGGGCCAGGTCACCTTCCGCGACGGCGAGCACAGCGGTACGCTGCCGGGCCGGCTCGTGCGAGGCCCCCGGGAGTAGCCACAGCGCTTGAAGCGACTCCCCATCTCGATCCTGTGCGCGGTCTTCTTCTGCTCTGGCGCTGCCGCGTTGATCTTCGAGAGCCTCTGGTTCCGCCAGGCCGGGCTCGCCTTCGGCAACAGCGTCTGGGCCTCGGCGCTCGTGCTGTCGAGCTTCATGGCAGGCCTCGCCGTCGGGAACACGATCGTGGTCCGCACGGCGGGTCGGATCCGCCGGCCGGTGCGCGTCTATGCGCTGCTCGAGGCGACGATCGCGCTCTCGGGTGCGCCGCTGGTCTGGGTGCTGCCGGAGCTGGGGCGCTGGCTCGACCCGCTGCTCGCCGCGGTCGAGACGCCGTGGCTGCTGAACGCGCTGCGCCTCGGCGTGAGCTTCGGCGTGCTGCTCGTGCCGGCCACCGCGATGGGCGCGACGCTCCCCATCCTGGTGAAGGCCCTCTGCGAGCGCGATCCGAACTTCGGCTCCGTGCTCGGCCGTCTCTACGGCTACAACACGATGGGCGCCGTGGTCGGTGCGCTGGCCTCGGAAGTCTGGCTGGTCGCCTGGTTCGGCGTGCGCGGCGCTGCGCTCGCGGCCTCGCTGCTGTACATCACGGCCGCGCTCGTGGCGCTCGCCGTGCAGCGTGCGCTCGCCGCCGCGCCGGGGCCCGCGCGCGCCGCTCCTCCCCCCGCTGGCGCCGGCGGCGCCACGTGGCGCGCGCTGCTGCTCGCCACGAGCTCGTTCGTCGCCGGCTGGATCCTGCTCGCTTTCGAGGTGGTCTGGTTCCGTCTTCTCCGCCTCTTCGTCGAGCCCAACGCGTTGACCTTCTCGGTGCTGCTGGCCGTGGTGCTCGCGGGCATCGGCTTCGGCGGCTTCTTCGCCGGACAGATCCTCGCCCGCCACCCCGCCGCGGATCGTCACGGGGCGGCGTTGGCGGGCCTGGCGGGCGCGATCGCGGCGGGACTCTACGGCGGCTTCCAATGGATCCTCGAGCCCTACGGCACGACTTACATCCAGGGTGTCGCGGACGTGCTGTGGCTCTCGACGGCGTTGACGCTGCCGGTGTCCCTGTTGTCCGGCGCGCTCTTCACCTTCACGGGCACGGCGCTCGAGCGCGAGATCGCGGGGGGCGCCCGCGCCGCCGGACTCCTCTCCCTGGCCAACACCGTCGGCGGCATGCTCGGCTCGCTGGCCGGCGCCTTCCTGCTGCTCCCCCTGCTCGGGATCGAACGCTCGTTCTTCGCGCTCGCGAGCCTCTACGGCGGGGTGGCGGCGCTACTCCTCGGCGCGCGTGCGACCGGTCCCGTGGCGTTGCGCAATGGCCTGCGCGGCGTGGCCGCGCTCGCGCTGGCCGCGGCGCTGCTGAGCTTCCCCTTCGGTGCGATGCGCGACGGCTACCTCGCGACCGTTGCCGCGCGGTACGGCTATCCGGACATCTCGAGCATCGCGGGGGTGCGGGAGGGTCTCACCGAGACGGTGGTGATCCTGCGCACCGAGCAGGAGATCGAGCCCGCGTACCACCGCCTCGTGACCGGCGGCTTCAGCATGGCCTCGAACCAGGTGCTGGATCGGCGCTACATGAAGCTCTTCGTGTACTGGGCGCTGGCGCTGAACCCAAGTGCCGAGCGTGCGCTGCTGATCAGCTACGGGATCGGCACGACGGCCAAGGCGCTCACCGACTCCGCCGGCCTGGCGCGCATCGACATCGTGGACATCTCGCGCGACATCCTCGAGATGAGCGACATCGTCTACCCGGACGAGTCCGAGCACCCGCTCCGCGATCCGCGTGTCGAGGTGGTCGTGGAGGACGGGCGCTACTTCCTCGAGACGACCTCGCGCCGCTACGACCTGATCACGAGCGAGCCGCCGCCGCCGAAGCACGCGGGCGTCGTCAACCTCTATACGCGCGAGTACTTCCAGCTCCTCCACGATCGCCTCGCGGACGGCGGGGTGAACACGTACTGGCTCCCCGTCCATCAGCTCACCTTCGACGACACGCGGGCCATCATCCGCGGCTACTGCGAGGCGTTCCCGAACTGCTCGCTCTGGGGCGGCATCGGCTACTCGTGGATGCTGGCAGGCATCCGCGCGCCCGGTCCGGCCGTGAGCGAGGAGGCGTTCTCCCGACAATGGCACGACCCCGCCGTCGGGACCGAGCTGCGCACGCTCGGGCTCGAGCAACCGGAACAGCTCGCAGCGCTCTTCATGCTGGACGCCGAGGGCCTCGATCGACTCACCCGGGGCGCGCCTCCGCTGACGGACGACCGACCGAAGCGACTCGGCAACGAGCTCCCGGCACTGGCCGACTTCGCCGCGCACCTCAGTCTCATGAACCCGGAAGACGCGGCGCGCGCCTTCCAGGCGAGCGAGTTCGTGGCGCGCAGCTTCCCCGCGGAGATCCGCCAGAGAGCGCCGCCCTACTTCGAGTTTCAGGCCATGCTCGAGCGCGCGAACGGGCTGGCGACCGTACCGCGTCCGCTCGCGGAGCGTCTCGCCAGGATCCACCGGATCCAGACCGCCACGCCGCTGCGGACGCTCGTCCTCTGGCAGCTCGGGAGTCGCGGTGACGACCGCAAGAGCTTCCGGCCGCGGAAGCGCGCCGAGCAGGCGCTCGCCGACCGCGATTACGCGAGGGCGGTGTCGCTCTACTTCGCGGCCTGGGAGGAGGCGCCGCGCGACCCCGAGATCCCCGTGAAGCTCTTCTACGCCACCTGCATGAACGGGGGCCTCGAGGGCCTCGGCTTCGCGGCGAGCGGCTGCGGGGCGCTGCCGCGCCTACTGATTCGCCCCTAGGGGATTTTCGTAGGCTAAAGACCTCATGTTCGGGCTCCGGGGCTCCGATACGGCCGGCGGGAGGGAGCCCGTGATCGCGCTCGTCGCCGTCGCGATGCTCTTGTTCGTCGTGACCTGCTCGGCCGTCGGCATTCGGCTGCTCTGGCTGGCGAAGAGCGGAGGCGGTCGCCCCGCGCTGCTGTGCGGCAACGGCTTCTGCCTGATCGCGATCCTCGGCTTCCCGCTCGGCGTGCTCTCGGGTCAGGGCAGCGAGCCCGCCGCCGAGGTACTGCTGCCGCTCGCCGCGGTCAGCTTGCTCGCCAATCTGCTCGGCATCTCGAGCTTCTTCCTCTTCACCGTGGCGGTGTTCCGGCCGAGCGCGCTGTGGGCGCACACGCTGGCGGGCGCTGCCATCGCCTGCATGGGGATGGCGGCAATCGCGATCGTGGCGGCGATCGCGCTGGCGCCTCCCACTGCGTCCTCGTTCGCCGTCACCCGGGGCTGGTCGGGCACCTTCGACGCGATGTGCGTCCTGTGCTTCGGCTGGATCGGGTTCGAAGGGTTCCGCGAGTGGTGGATCTCGCGCCGGCGCCTCGCCCTCGGCCTGTCCGACCCGGTGGCCTCGAACCGGCTCCTGATGTGGGGCGTGTTCGGGATCTCGACCACGCTGATGTATCTGGTGCTGCTCGGAGTGCTGCTCTCGGGGACGCCGACCGCGACGAGCGTGCTCGCGCAGCTGAGCCAGGCGCTGTTCGGCCTGCTGAGCAGCGGCGCCGTAGCGCTGGCCTTCTTCCCGCCGCCGGCCTACCTGGCCAGGCTGCGCCGGCCCACGCTCGCAGCCTGACCCCGGCCCGATAGGATGTCGCTCGTGCGCCGTCCGTCCCCGTCGCCGACCAGGCCGCCCACGCAGAGCGCGTCCGCATCGCGGCGCTCAGCCCCGCCGAGCGCGTGGCGCTCGCGCTCGAGCTCGGCGAGCGCGACCTCGCTGCCTACGCGAACGCGCACGGCCTCGACCGGGAGACCGCGCGTCGCGCACTCGAGCGGGCGCGCCAGGCCGGACGACGCCGTTCGGGCTGCCTCGAGGCACTCCTCGAGTGAGTCTGCTCGCGCGGGTGAGCGCGTTGCTCTCGGAGCGCGGCATCGCGCACGCCGTGATCGGAGCCGCCGCTCTCGCCGTTCACGGCGTCTCGCGCGCGACGGCCGACCTCGACCTGCTCGCGCCGGCGGCCCTCAGGACAGCTGGGACATCCACCAGCTGCTCGACACCCAGCCCGGCCCGAAGGAGCAGGTGAACGGACAGATCGACGCGCTGCCGAGGGAGAGCTCCGAGCACTGGCGGCGGATCGTTCGCGAGAGGGCAGGACGGGGCAGGCCGACCTGACCCGCGGGAAAGATTCTCGTTACATCCGACTGCATCCTTGCAATCGGATGTAACGGCGGGGTAGAGTGCGCGGCCGATGGCCGAGCCCGCCGCCGACCTGAATCGCCGCGAGCGCAGGAAGCTCGAGCTGCGCGGACGCATGCTCCAGGCGGCGGTGGTGCTCTTCGACCAGCGCGGCGTCGACGCCACCAAGGTGGCCGACATCTGCGCCCGCGCGGACGTCGCGCAGAAGACCTTCTTCAACCACTTCGCCTCGAAGGCGCAGCTGCTGCGCGCGCTCGCCGAAGCGGCCTCCCAGCAGCTGCTCGAGCAGATCGAGGCCGCGTGCAAGCACGGCCACAGCACGCGCGAGCGGCTCGAGCGCTTCTTCGGCGGCGTGGCCGAGCGCGCGGCGCTGGCCGCGCCGACGCATCGCGAGCTGCTGACCGAGCTGATCCACGCGATCCACGAGTCGGGCACCGAGCCCGACCAGGCGCGGCGCCTGCACGCCGCCTTCGGCGCGCTCGTGCGTGACGGCCTCGCGGCGGGCGACGTCACCACGCGCCATGCGCCCGAGACGCTCACCGAGATGATCATGGGCGCGTACTACGCGCTGATGTTCAACTGGGTCAACCTCGACGGCTACCCGATCCATGAGCGCGCCCGCGCGGCCGCCCGCTTCCTGGCGGACTCGCTCGAGCAGGAGGAGTGAGATGGCACGACGCGACGAAGAGCACGTACAGCTGCCCATGCCGAACGGCTGGTTCGCCGTGGCCTGGAGCCGCGACCTGCACGTCGGCGACGTGCGCCCGCTCCAGTACTTCGGCGAGGAGCTGGTGCTGTTCCGCAGCCGCTCGGGCCAGGCGCGCGTGCTCGATCCCTTCTGCTCGCACCTCGGCGCGCATCTCGGCCACGGCGGCCGCGTGATGGGCGAGACGATCCGCTGCCCTTTCCACGGCTGGCAGTACGATGGCCAGTCGGGCGCCTGCACGCAGATTCCGTACTGCGAGCGCATTCCGGCAAAGGCCCGCGTGCGCGCCTGGGACGTGCAGGAGAAGAACGGCATGGTGTTCGTCTGGCAGCACAGCGAGCTGAAGCCGCCGGACTGGGACTTCCCGCTCATGCCCGAGATCGGCCACCCCGACTGGAGCGAGCCGCGCACGCACGAGCTGGTGCTCGAGGCGCACGTCCAGGACACGCACGAGAACAACAACGACCCGGTGCACTTCCAGTTCGTGCACAAGATGATCGAGACGCCGCCCGGCGAGATCAGCTATTCCGAGGGAGGCCGCCACTACCGCATGGTCAACACCAGCGATCAGGTGACGCCCTTCGGCACCTTTCGCATGTCGCTGGTGCGCGACTCGTGGGGTCTCGGGCTCACCGCGGTGCGCAGCGAGGGGATCCCCGGTGCGGGCCTCTTGATGTACTCCTCCACCACGCCGATCGACGACCGGCGCGTGCTCTCGCGCTGGCTGCTCACCGCCACCAACAACTGGGTGGACCTCGCCGGCGAGGAGTTCATGAAAGGCCTCACCGACGGGGTGCAGCAGGACTTCCCGATCTGGAAGAACAAGGTGCATCGCGCGCGGCCCGTGCTGTGCGAAGCGGACATCTACCTGGTCGAGTTCCGCAAGTGGGCGCGCCAGTTCTACACGAACCCGGCCTCGTGACGAGCGAAGGAGCAGGCATGGACCGCCATCTCGTGATCTCCGCGGACTGTCACGCCGGGCTGCCGCCCGAGCGGTATCGCGACTACCTCGACCCGCAGTTCCACCCGGCCTTCGATCAGGCGCTGCCGATCCAGATCGCGATGACCAAGGCGGCCGAGAAGCAGTTCCTGGTCGCCGACATCAACGCCGAGTGGCGGCGCGGGCGGGAAGAGATGCTCACCGGCGCGTGGGATCACGACAAGCGCCTCGAGGTGCTCGACGGCGACGGCATCGCGGGCGAGATCATGTTCGTGGACGGCATCACCGAGATGAACTCGCCGCCCTTCGGCGCCGGCCTCTCGCTGCCGACCGAGAACGTGATGCCCGAGCTGCAGTGGGCGGGAGCGCGCGCCCACAACCGCTGGCTCGCAGAGTTCGTGGCGATGGCGCCCGAGCGCCGCGTCGGCGTGGCCAACGTGCCGGCGCTCTGGGACGTCGATCTCGGGGTGCGCGAGGTGCGCTGGGCGCGCGAGCACGGGCTGAAGGGAATCCTGCTGCCGTGCATGTGGGGCAAGCTCGCGCCGTATCACCATCCGAAGTACGACCCGCTCTGGGCGGCGTGCCAGGATCTCGACGTGGTGATCCACTTCCACTCGGGGCCCGCGCCCTCGGAGGACTACTTCGGTCCCCCGCCGATGGGCGAGGCAAAGATCTCGCCGGGCGCGATGGGCATCTACGTGTCCGAGGTCGTCTGGTGGAACGTGCGGCCGCTCACCTTCATGCTCTGGGGCGGCGCCTTCGAGCGCTTCCCCCGGCTCAAGGTCTCGATCGTCGAAGGCACCACGATCTGGGTCCCTGAGTACCTGAAGCTGCTCGACCAGCGCTACTCCGAGACGCACTACTCGGCCAAGCTCGGTGACTACCGCAGCCACCTACGGAGCAAGCCGTCGGAGTACTTTGCGCGCAACGTCTTTCTCGGCGCGTCGTGCATGCCGCGGCGCGAGGCCGAGCAGCGCTACCAGACCGGCGTCGCGAACATCATGTGGGGCAGCGACTATCCGCACCCCGAAGGCTCGTGGCCGGTGACGCGCGAGCAGATGATCGAGACCTTCCGCGGCCTGCCCGAGCCCGAGGTGGCCGCCATGCTCGGCGGCAATGCCGCGCGCGTCTATGGCTTCGACACGGGCAAGCTCGCCCCGCTCGTGGCCCGCATCGGCCCGAAGAAGAGCGCGTTCGTCTGAGCAGCATGAGCGCCTCACAGCCGAAGCTCATCAGTCCCGAGGCCGCCGCTGCGCTGGTGCGCCCCGGCGACTGGGTGGACTACGGGCTGCTCCAGCCCGAGCGCTTCGACCGCGCGTTGGCGGCGCGCGCGGGCGCATTGCGCGACGTCAAGGTGCGCAGCGCCCTCTCCGCGCGAACCCCCGCGATCCTCGAGGCCGATCCTTCCGGCGAGAGCTTCCAGCTCTACTCCTGGCACTTCTCCGGCATCGACCGGAAGCTCCACGACGCCGGCCGCATGCACTACGTCCCGATGAACTTCGGCGAGGCGCCCGATTACTACCGGCGCTTCATCGAGCCCCCCGACGTGGTGGTGCTCCAGACCTGCCCGATGGACGAGCACGGCTTCTTCAACTTCAGCATCGCGGTCGCCTTCGCGAAGGCGCTGACCGAGCGCGCGAAGCTGCTGATCGTCGAGACCTGTCCCCAGCTGCCCTACGTGTACGGCGGCGAGGAGTCGGTGCACGCCAGCGAAGTGGACTACGTGATCGAAGGGGCGGACGTGCCGCCGCCCGAGCTGCTGAATCCCGAGCCCACCCCCGTGGATCGGAAGGTCGCCTCGCTGATCGCGGCCGAGATCGAGGACGGCGCCTGCCTCCAGATCGGCATCGGCGGCATGCCGAACGCCGTGTGCGGCGTGCTGAAGGACGCCGGGCACCAGGACCTCGGCATCCACACCGAGATGCTGGTCGACGGCATGATCGACCTGATCGAGAGCGGCATCGTGACGGGCGCGCGCAAGACGCTGAACCGCTTCCAGTCCGTGTTCACCTTCGCGCTCGGCTCGCAGCGGCTCTATCGCTTCATCCACAGGAACCCCCACACCCAGAGCTTCGCGGTGGACTACACCAACCTGCCCAGCCAGATCATGCAGAACGAGCGCGTGGTCGCGATCAACAACACCACGCAGATCGACCTGCAGGGCCAGGCGGCCTCCGAGTCCGACGGGCACCGCCACCTCACCGGCACCGGCGGGCAGCTTCAGTTCATGCGCGGTGCCTACGCCTCGAAGGGCGGCAAGTCCTTCCTGTGCCTGTCGTCGGTGTTCGAGAAGAAGGGCCAGCGTCGGAGCCGCATCGTCAGCACGCTCACGCCGGGCAACATCGTCACCACGCCGCGCACCGACGTCATGTACGTGGTGACCGAGTACGGCATGGTGAACCTGAAGGGCAAGTCGGTCCCCGAGCGCGCGAAGGCGCTGATCAGCATCGCGCACCCCGAGTTCCGCGAGAGCCTCGCGCGCGAGGCGCGCGAGAAGAATCTGGTGCCGCGAGTGCTCGGTTAGGAGGCCGGCTTGACTCCGCGCGCGGCAGCGGCCGCCGAGAGGCCGGCGAACAGCAGCAGCAGTGTCGCTGGCTCGGGCACCGAGGCGACCTCGAGCTCGAAGCTCCACGACGCCAAGCTGAGTTCGTTGGAGCCCCCGGCCTCCAGCACGAGCATGTAGTTTCCTGCCGGAAAGGTTCCGGTGTAGTCGATCGTAACTTCGCGCTCGAGTATGTCGCTGAAGTACCCAGCTACCACTCTGTTTCTGGGAGTGCAGGTTGCAATCAGCGAGACGAAGGCGAGGCGACAGAACTCCAGGTAGGCGCCGCCGCCCCCGATCGGAGGACTCTCGCGGACCTGAGGTCGTTCGAGGATCGCGGTGAGCCGGAAAACCGCCTCCTCATCCGTCGAGAAGGCGAAGCCGAACCTCGAGACCGTCGTCGCGAAGGTATCCGGGTCGGGGGCCAGAACGTCCTCCATCGTGATCGAGCCCGAGCCGCGCAGCAACGTCGGTCCGATCTCGCTGCTCTGCTCCGCAAACGGAGCCCCCATCCCCGGTAGACTCACCTGGGCCTCGAAGACGAGCTCACCCGGAGCCGGCGAGTCCGATGCAACGAACGTGTCCGCGCTCACGCACCGGGCAGCCTCTCCGTCCTGCTGTTCGTACGCCAGGCATTGCTGCTGATGAACGCGGACGATTCGCCGCGGAAAGAGTTCTGGCACGATGGGGGTGATCTGAACCGCGAATGCCGTTGCGGGCAGGCACGCGATTCCGATGGCGAACCAGAAGGTCCAGGGGAATCGGTTCATCGAACGGATCCCATCACGCCGACCGATCCGTCGAGCATGCTGTCGGGCGAGTCGCGCGGGCATCGGAGCCTCCACCCCCCGTGGAAGTGGCCGATCGCAGCCCGACGTGGCACCCGCTCGAGCCACCCCCCCTGGGATCTACCCGCCAAGCTGGCTCTGCTCGGGCACGACCTTCGACGTCGTCACCGGCGCGCTCGCGCTGTGGCCCCGCGTCCTCCCAGCGCGAAGCGCTCGATGATCCGCGCCAGCTCGACCGGCTTGTCGCCCTGCACGGAGTGGCCGGCGTCCGGCACGACGACCACCTCGGCGTCGGGCTTGCGACGGCGCAGCTCGGCCACGTCGGCGTCGTCCACCACGCCCGAGAGCGCGCCGCGCACGAGCAGCAGCGGGACGCGCAGCCTCTCGACGCCGTCCCAGAGCGTGCTGAAGCCGAGGTCGTCGCCGCTCGCTGCCGCGCTGCGCACGCGGTTCAGCCGGTCGTAGCGCCACACCCAGCGCCCGTCCTCGCGCGGGCGCGCGTTGTGCAGCACACCGCGCCGCAGCGAAGACTCGGAGCGCGTCGGGTGGTGCGCGATCGTGCGCGCGAGGATCTCGTCGAAGCTCACGAACGACTCGGGCCCGGCCACGAAGGCGACCACCGGCTCCGCCTTCACGGCGTTCGCGCCGGGCGTCACGTCCACCAGCAGCAGGCGGCGCACGAGGTCGGGCGAGAGCGCCGCGAGCTCGAGCGCCGTGAGGCCGCCGAGCGACATGCCCACCACGGCGGCCGCGCGCGGCGCGAGCCGCTCGATGGCGACGGCCACGGCCTCGGCGTTGCGGCGCGGCCCGTAGTCGTGGTCGTCGCGCCAGTCCGAACGACCGTGGCCCGGCAGATCGAGCGCGACGAGCGTGCGGCCGAGCGCGAGCGCCACCGTGTCCCAGGTGTGGGCGTTCTGGGCGCCGCCGTGGAGCAGCACCAGCTCGGGCTCGCCGCGGCCCCAGACCAGCGCCGAGACGCGCTGCCCGGGCGCGACCTCGACCGCGCGGCGCGCGACCTCGGGCGGTCCCGAGAAGGGCAGGCCGGCCTCCGCGGCGTTCTCGTGGAACAGCCCCAGCTCGTCGTAGTCGGGCGGGTGCATACTGCTGTAGTCTGCCACGAACCTTTGGTCGCGGGTCGGGAGATCATCATGCCGTACGCCGCCAGCCGCACCTGCTTCGATGCGGACAGCCACCTGATGGAGCTGTCGGATTGGCTGGTCAAGTTCGCCGACCCGGGCGTGCGCGAGAAGATCCGCCCGCTCCAGCTGGGCGGCGCCGGCGCGCTCGCCGCCAAGGCGGTGGCCGACGCCGAGGCGCGGCGGGGAGACCCCGTGGCGGCGGCCGCGCTCGAGGCCGACGTGATGGGGCCGAAGGGCTGGCTTCATGAATAGTCTGGGCTAGAGATCGAGCGGCAGCGCCGTCGGACCCCGCAGCACGATGGAGGCGCGCCGCGCGGGCGGCTCGATCGGGCCGCTGAAATCGGGGAAGCGGCGCAGCAGACCTGCGAGCGCGAGCTCGGCCTCGAGCCTCGCGAGCGGCGCCCCGAGGCACACGTGCGGCCCGAGCCCGAAGGCGAGGTGGCCGCGATCGCCCCGCGTGATGTCCAGCCGATCCGGATCCGGAAAGCGCGCCGGGTCGTGGTTGGCAGCGCCGAGCAGGCACACCGCGAGCTGTCCGCGCCGGAAGTGGTGGCCGCGGAAGTCGAGATCCTCGGTGATCACGCGGTCGGTCAGCTGCACCGGTGAGTCGAAGCGCAGGAACTCCTCGACCGCGCCGGGCATCCGACTCGGATCGTCTTGCAGCCGCTTGCGCTCGCCGGGATGGCGCAGCAGCGCGAGCACGGCGTTGCCGATCAGGTTGGTGGTGGTCTCGTGGCCGGCGGCGAGCAGCAACGCCGAGAGCGCCAGCAGGTCCGCCTCGGCGAGCGCGCGGCCGTCTTCCTCGGCCGCGAGCATGGCGGAGAGCAGGTCGTCCTTCGGCGCGCGCCGCCGCTCGGCGAGCAGCCCGCGGAAGTAGCCCGCGAGCCCCTCCGCCCCGCGCCAGGCGGGACGCAGCCCCTCGCGTCCCGACAGCAGGTCGAGGATCTGCACCACGTCGCCCGACCAGGCGCGGAAGCGCTCGCGATCCTCGAGCGGCACCCCGAGCAGCTCCGCGATCACGATCACGGGCAGGGGGTGTGCGAGGTCGTGCACCAGCTCCATCTCGCCGCGTGCCGCGGCCGCGTCGAGCAGCTCGTCCACGATCCCCTCGATGCGCGGGCGCAGCGCCTCGACCCGGCGCGGCGTGAAGGCCTTCGAGACCAGCCCGCGCACGCGGCGGTGCTCGTCACCGTCGAGGATCAGCAGGTTGCGGTCGAGCAGGCTGACGAAGTCGGGATGGCGGCGCGACGCGCTCCGCATCATCCGGAACGGCAGCAGGCGCGTGCGGTCGGTGCTGAAGCGCGGGTCGCGCAGCACGGCCGTAACGTCCTCGTAGCGTGAGAGCAGCCAGGTGCCCTGCCAGCGATTCCAGCGGATCGGCGTGCTCTCGCGCAGCCGGCGGTAGGCGGGCACCGGGTCGCGCCGGTTCCGTTCGAGCCACGGGTTGAAGCCGCCGAACACGAAGCCGATCAAGCGCAGCGGCCACTGCAACGAAACCAGCCACTGAACGAAGCGAAGCATGCAGCCTCCTCGGGGATCGGGGGATCGGGGACGGGGATCGGGGACGTTCGTCAAGTTGTCAAGTTGTTCACGATGTAGTCGGTGGGCAACGCCAGAGCAAACAACTTGACAACTTGACGAACGTCCCCGTCCGACCCGACTACTCCGGGGTCACGTACGCCGCCGTGATCCCCCCGTCCACCACGAAGCTCGCGCCCGTCATGAAGGACGACTCGTCCGAGGCCAGGAACACGACCGCCTCGGCGATCTCGCGCGCCTCGCCGAAGCGGCCGAGCGGGATGTGGACGAGGCGGCGTTGCCGCTTGGCCTCCGTGTCGAGGAACTTCATCAGCAGCTCGGTCCTGAGCGGCCCCGGGCAGAGCGCGTTCACGCGGATCTTCTCTCTCGCGTGGATCACGGCCAGCTCGCGCGAGAGCGCGAGCACCCCGCCCTTGCTCGCCGTGTAGGCGAGCTGCGGGGTCGCCGCCCCGAGCAGTGCCACGAAGGAGGCGGTGTTGATCACGCTGCCGCCGCCCGCGCGCCGCAGCGCCGGAATGCCGTGCTTGCAGCCGAGGAAGACGCCGCGCAGGTTCACGTTCATCGTGAGATCCCAGACGGCTTCGTCCGTGCTCACCGCGTCGTCGTCGGCCGGGTGCATGATGCCGGCGTTGTTGAACAGCACGTGGAGCGCGCCGAAGACCCGCTCGGCCTCGGCCACCATCCGGGCGCAGTCTGCGCTCTCGGAGACGTCGGCGCGCACGAAGTGCGCCGCGGCGCCGGCCGCCCGCAGCTGCTCGGTGGCCGCAACGCCGGTCCGCGCATCCACATCCACCGCCACCACGCGCGCCCCCTCGCGCGCGAAAGCGAGCGCGCTGGCCAGGCCGATGCCGCTGCCGGCGCCCGTGATCAGTGCCACCTTGTCGGCGAGACGTCCGCTCATGCGGGTTCTCTACTGATCTCGGCGGGGCCGAGCAAGTACAATCGAAAAGCGCCCGGAGGTGATCGTGACGGTAGGTCGCTACATCGCAGTGCTCGCGCTACTCGCCGCGGGCTGCTTCGGGCCCGAGCATCTCGAGCCCGAGCAGGGCGGGCGTGACTACACGCTGCAGGGCGAGTACACGAACGAGAGCTTCGGCGCGCAGGTGATCGCGCGCGGGAATGGGCGCGTCCTCGCCGTGCTCTACGCGGGGGGGCTGCCGGGCGCAGGCGCCGAGCCGGGCACACCGGCCCTTGCCACGGGGCGTGACGACGGCGAGGCGGTCGCACTGCGCGGCGACTTCGACGGCACGCTGCAGGGCGGCACGTTCCGTGTGCGAACCGCTGCGGGCGAGGCGGCCGTACTGCGGCGCATCGAGCGCGTGAGCCCGACGCTCGGCGCGGCCCCGCCGGCTGGCGCCGTGACGCTCTTCGACGGCGGGGACACGGCGGCCTTCGCCGAGGCCGAACGGGATCAGCGCGGCTTCCTTGCGGCGGGCGCAACGACGCGCGACGCGTTCGGCAGCTTCACGCTGCACCTCGAGTTCCGCGAGCCGTTCATGCCCGATGCACGCGGCCAGTTCCGCGGAAACAGCGGCGTCTACCTGCAAGGCCGCTACGAGATCCAGGTGCTCGACTCCTTCGGCCTCGGTCTCGAGAGCAACGAATGCGGCGCCATCTACGAGCAGCGCGCACCGTCCGTGAACATGAGCTTCCCACCGCTGGTGTGGCAGACCTACGACATCGACTTCGAAGCCGCGCGCTTCGACGCGAGCGGCGCGAAGACGG
>Ga0247727_10009112_pt1 | contig 18141 bp, 29 predicted proteins | sample WisWelCaveWW1625_FD_202498 | JGI IMG/M metagenome (GOLD analysis project Ga0247727, IMG submission 202498) | Biofilm microbial communities from Wishing Well Cave, Virginia, United States - WW16-25 | ecosystem: Environmental > Aquatic > Deep subsurface > Groundwater > Cave microbial mat | place...
TGCCCACAGCCCCAAACAAGAGAGCATTTGCAGGCGCTTGAGATAGTAGGAATTGACAATTTGATTATCGTACAAAACAAGATAGACCTTGTAACAGCTGAACAGGCAAAGAAAAATTACGACGAAATTAAAGCGTTCCTGAAAGGAACAAAATTCGAAAACGTGCCAATAGTGCCGATGAGCGCAATACACTCAATCAACCTTGATGTCTTGATTGAAACAATACAGGAACTTTTCAAAACTCCAAAAAGAGACCTCGCAGCAGACCCGGTAATGTTTGTGGCAAGAAGTTTTGACATCAACAAGCCAGGAACAGAGCCGGATAAAATGGCAGGCGGAGTGCTTGGAGGAGCATTGAAGCAGGGCAAATTGATAGAAGGAGCAGAGATTGAAATATTGCCGGGATATGAAGTCCAAGAGAAAAACCAAAAGATTTGGAAGCCGCTGAAAGCCAAAATTGTTTCCTTAATGTCCGGCGGAGAACACGTCAAAGAAGTAATCCCAGGCGGCTCAATTGCGGCGATGACTTCATTAGACCCGAGCGTTGTGAAAAGCGACAAATTAGTAGGAAGCCTGGTTGTACTAGAAGGACAGGCGCCAAAAGTATGGTATGAATTCCAATTAGAAACGCATTTGCTTGAGAGAGTCGTAGGAGCAAAAGACAAGCTTGTTGTAGAGCCGATTAAGCTTGGTGAGATGTTGATGTTAAACGTAAATTCAGCAGCCACTGTCGGCATTGTAAAAGAATTAGGAAAGAACCTGATAAAATGCGCACTAAAAAAACCGGTCTGCGCTGACAAAGGAGCAAGAGTCACGATGTCGCGCAATCTTGGCCAAAGATGGAGATTGATTGGATATGGGATTATCAAGGCTTAATCTTATCTCTATCACGATACAATTTCATAATAACAGAGGCTTCGTGCAGGAAATCAAATTCGCCATCAATAACGCGCTGATAAAGCTCTTCGATTGAAAACGCTTTCACTTCTTCTATTACTTCGCCATCAGGATTGGGCTTCTTTTTCACTTTCAAATCATAAGCCAGGAAATAAGTGATTGGAATGACAAAAGTGTGATTGTCTTTGAAAGAGAAATATTTCTTTAATTTCCCTGCAACAAAACCAGCTTCCTCCATAAGCTCTTCCTGAGCAGCTTCTTCAGCCGACAAGCCTGGCTTGTCCACGAAGCCAGAAACAAACTTCCAGCGAGACTTGCCTTCTATTGTTCTTTTTTCCTTAATCATCAAAATTTTTCCGTCTTTTGTGAACGGAATAACCTGAACAGAAGGAATCAGATAAGCCCGCTCGTAAAGAAAAGTCCCAATAGGCTCTTCTGTAACAGTAATGAACTTCCCAGAATACACTGTTTTTTCTGCCATTCAATAGAGAAAACTAGAACAGTTTAAAAAAATTTAGGCTCCAAACAAGCTCGCAAGCCAGGCAAAGAAGCGGGCGAAGATGTTAGACGTTGGCGCAGGCTTTTCAACTACCGGAGACATTGCAGAACAAAAGCAATTAATGCAGTTGTAGCCAGGACCGCAATCAACAGCTTTCTCACACTGCTCGCCTGGATCAATCATTTGATTACCGCAAACAGGAGGAGGTATTGCCTTGCACTTGCAATCAGCACAGGCATAACCAACAATACAATCGGCAGAAGACTCGCAGTCCTCGCCTTTCTCAAGCAACTTGTTGCCACAAACTTGAGGAGCCTTAAACTCGCATAACATACAGTCAGCAGAACAAGTGCCAGTACGCCTGAACTGGTCAGCACAAGGGCTTCCAGGAGGATCGCAATACTCCGGCTTTGTTATTAACGCATCCCCGCACTTCGGCGGACCAGCAGGAGCTTGCGCCGCAGGCTTCTTCAATTTCGGATTAAACGTAATATAAACGTTTCCAGTAGCGCCGCCTCTTGGCGCACTGCCCGCATACGCTCCAGGCACGGTCAACTTCAGATTATCGTTATCATTATCGTGGTCCCACGTAAACAAGATTCCCCACTTGGTCAATGCCTGCTTTACTCCAGGCTCCTCGCTGACCAGCTGGAAAGTATAACCAGGAACAGTGACTTGCGGAGAAGGAACAGTCAAGCCAGCATAACCGGCAAACGTCAGCATGATATTCGTATTCTCATTGCCCATTGGCTCATCAAAGAGTCTTGACAGAGTTGTCACAGTCAGCATAAATCCAGGACCGAAGTCAACCCAGCTGCCGCCAGGCAGGACAAAGACCGCTTCATTACCGCTAATAGCTCCATTATTTGTCTGGTCCATTGCAAGCGCGTTGCCTGCACCAATGACAAAATGATAAGTACCTTCGCCGACCAAAAGATCACCAGACATTGTTCCAGCATCATATGTCACGTCTCTTGTAGCACCGGCAAGGTCCTTGAAAATGACTCTGAAATTAGTCGTGTCAATCGCATCATACTGCAAAACATTTGAAACACCATTGACGTTCATCTTGCTGTTAACCAAGAAATAATCTTGAAGCATAATATTCGGCGCTCCAGGAGCGGCTGCCTCAACAAACACAAAATTGCGCCCCTTGTTGCCATAAGTGCCCGGCATCTGGGCAAGCGGAATCTTGTACGGCTGACCGCGGTTATTTGCCGCATTCATCTGCAACTCATCCCCGCCAACAGTTTTGATACGAACTTCATTGCCAGAAATTGCTCCTGGCGATGGAGGGCCGACAGCAGCAGCGCCAAGACCCTTGTAACAAATATCAAAATTTGGAACTAACAATGCCGTCGGGCGCTGCAAGTACTGCCTCAAACAGTGCAATGGCAGAACATAAACATTGCCGCCCTGAACTGCCTCGGCCAGCGGAATGTATTGAATGGAATAAATTGTCGGCTTGCCTCCAGACATTGTTGCCTTAATTTTAAGAAGACTCTGAACATTCTGCCCATTAATCTTAACACCGCCAGTGTAGTAAGTATCATCAGCAGCATTATTGTCTGCCAAATCAATGCTGCCAAAGCCGCCGAACAATCTCATCTCAACACGGTTTGTCGCAGTATTATAATCAGCATCAACAATCGTAAAAGTTTCTCCGAGAAGCCTTATATTTTCATCAATAATATCGCTCATCTGCGTGCCGTCAAGAGAACTTCTCAAGCCAGCGCCAAAGTCAACCTGGTACTTGAACAGACCATCGCCAGAATCAAACTGGAGGAAATCGCTAACACGGTTTTGCTCATCTCTGCCAAATGCAACGTGACCGCCCATAAATGATCCGGGCTCTGCAAATCTTAAAGACTGAGTGTAATCTGTTGAAACATCTTTTCCGTGAACGCTGCCGCTCGCCAATGCAGAAAGCTGAGTCTCGCTCAACGCAGTGATTTCATTAGAAATGTATTCACCAATTTCAAGATTAATAATGACTGTATCTTCAACCTGAGGACCAGAAGGGCCAGGAATGTATTGGATAGCCCAGAAGACAACATCAGGCGCCATTGAGACAGAAAGCATTAATGTTGTGACGCCGACAATCGCGACAATAGCGAGAATACTTACAGGTACATGACGCATTACATCAACCTCTTTATGCCAGTGTGGAAATATGTATACTATTTAAAACTATTGTTTGAGAAAAACAAAAGGTTTATATATAATTGATATATAAGAGATTATATGACAACTATGACTACAATTCAATTAAAACAAGAAGTAGTAGCACTGTTAAAGCAGGCAAAAGAATATCCCCGTCAGACATACAATGAACTTCTGCAAAAGATGACAAAAGTGTTCCAATCGACAAAACAGAAAAACCAGTACGACGAGTTCCTGCACAAAATCCAGCAGCCAAAGATGAAAGAATTATGGGACAATCCTGCTGATGAGGAATGGGAACGTGTATAAAACTGGCGACGTTATTCTGGCAGAAATCCAGTTTACTGACACATTCGAGACGAAAGTAAGGCCCGCCGTTGTTCTGTTTGGGGAATATGACAACGTTGTTGTTACGGGAATAACAAGCAACACAGCAATGAAAGGCATTCTACTCACGAAGAAAGAAGGAGCGGTAAAAGAAAGCGTGATTAAGACCAACTACATCTTTACTATCGCTAACGCAATGGTCAAAAAACTTCTTTTCAGACTAACGGAACAAAAAAGAAAAGAAATGGTCTCAGAGATAATCAGGAAGATGCAATAGCATCACGATAAAAAATTATCCGTCGTATTCGTCCTTCCAATCTTCGTCGTCGAACTTCTTTTCTTCAACAGGCTCCTTCTTCACTTCAGCTGCTGGCTCTTCGGTTGTTTCCGCTTCTTCCTTTTTCTCTTCTTCAGCCATTATTTCATCCCTCCAGCTTTACGAATCCATTCTCTCGCAATCTGCTTTGCAAGCTCCTTGTCCTTGATATGAGTCCTCTCAAGGATATTGCTGCGTATAACATCAATCATCTTAACTCTCTTTTGCGGTGCATAAGTCATGCATAATCACCCCCTCGTGATTAGATTTTTTATGTCAAAGAAGTATTTAAACATAGCGGAAATTTACAGGTTTATATCGATTTTTGTGAATTTCCGCTTGTGATCAAGAACCGCACAATCATCATACTTTCTTAGCGGTTCTTGACAGGTTGTGAAACTTTATTTCGGAGAGCGCGCTTTGCCTGCAATCTTTTCACAATTCTTACGACACTGCTCCTTTTCTATTTTGCACAAGTTTTTAAAACCGCTAACGAGTTCAGCACTTTCGCCTCTCGCTTCCAATGCATCAGCCTGTGCCAAGCAAGTATTAAATTTATCATCGCACCTTGGATAACAATATTGTGAGAGCCATTTGTCCGGATTTTCCTTAAGAACCGCAACTTCCTCCTTAATTTTACGCACAAACTCTGCCCTGGCCAATTCCTCAACAGCCGTTTTTTCCTCTGCCTCAGTCATCTGACATCTTTTAACGCCACTGAAATAGTACTCCCTACAAACACTGCACCCGACAGGACATTGATCAGCAGATTCACAAATATCCTCGCATTCTACTTTCTGCAATTTTGCCATTACCGGAGGCTGAGTAATAGACGGCGGCTGAGTATACTGAGGATATGACTGCTGCTTTGCAGCTGCTAATGTTCTAGCTGCTTCTCCCGTTCTTTTCTCAGAGAAAATAATGAAACCGCCGATAGCAGCGACTAAAAGAACGATGACGATAACTGCTGTTAATTGAGCTTTTTTCATAGAATTAATCATCTGGCTTCCATCGCGCGTTCTTTGGCGTCAGTTATACCAGCTTCAACTTCTTCTTTCATGCCATCGCTTGACTCGAAGCCCTGTTTTTTCAAAGCGTCTCCCAGCCCGGCATAAACATCTTCCAGAGTTTCGTCAGTCACTTTTTCCTCAAGCCAGGATTCCAGATTGATAACAGCTCCATCGTCATCTTTTATCTCATTTCTTTCTTTATCCTTGAATGTACATTTCTTCAGTTCTGCCTGTATTGCATACATCTCATCAAACAATTTTGTCTTTTCCGCAGGAGTATACTTGCTGTAAGGCTTGTATTGAATAGCGCCGCTAAGAGATGCCAAAGGCTTTGAAAGGTCACACATTGACACAGCGCCTGCCGGCAACGGAACCGGCGTTGGCATCTCAGCCGTAGAAATAATGAACAACTTATGCTTCTTATCTTTTTTATCCTGCTTCACTGCCAAGTTTTTCAATGTCGGCTTCCACCCATCATGATAGGCAAGCTTCATCAAAATCATAAATATCGCGGTTTTCTTGTTTATCTCGCACGCGGTTACCGTTTTACCTCTTGGATCCTCAATAGGGCATGGTTCGGTTACGCGTCCTGAAAAAGCAATCGTGAATGCATTCGCTATTTGCTGTGAAATCTGCAACTGAGCTAGTGTTATTGATTGTGAGGCAGACGCTGGCTGCTGGCCTGTCGTGGAAATGGTTCCTGCTGACGGATAAGCAGGCTTTGTGGTCGGATAACTCGGCTGCGTGGCTGGGTAAGGCTGAGCGGGATATGTTTGGGTTTGACCAACGATAGGCTCACCAATTGTCGGATACTTTTGAGGATACTTTTGCGATGCTCGTATATCATATAACTCACTTCCAGGCAGTTCAACTGCTCGACCCGCACGCTTCTCAGAGAAAACAATGAAAGCGCCGATGGCTGCAACAAGAAGGACAATAATTATGACAGCTGCCAACTGACCTCTTTTCATGAACATTAGTAAACCTCGCAATTATATAAAATTATGGATCGCACACAAACCCATACAGCTGACAGGTGCAAATGACAGTAACATACGCCTCAGGCGGACTTTTATCTGGGTAGTATTCTTTTGTGTAACTGCAACTTTTGGAATATTTGCTGGTCTTATCCGTGCACACAATATTCCCATACATGCATTCATCCGGCATCAACTCAGCCAAACACTTCATCGCATTGCTCTCCGTACTCGCCTTGGATGCAGCACAGTCAACTGACTTAAATTCGCGCTCAAACTCCAGCAATTCGCCCTCAACATCTTTGCTAAAATCCGCACTCTTGAACCAGTCTACAGAAATCTCAAGTGTGAGTTTTTTTGTTGACGCCGCGCCGTTCACCACGCACGTTGGCTTTGGAGGACAATCGCTTCGCAGATTAAACAAATTACTAAGCTCAGAAGGACGAGACGCAACTATGCCATCTTTTGCAAGATTAGGCTGAACACCGCCTGGAGGAATGTAAGCTTGAGGAGCTTGAACTGGAGGCTGTTGATATGCGGTCTTCAAAGCTCTGGTAGCTTCACCTGAACGCTTCTCAGAGAAAATAATAAATCCGCCGACGGCAGCAACTAAAAGAACAATGACGATAACTGCAGTTAATTGAGCCTTTTTAATACTTCGCTTATTTTTGAAAAAAAATATTATGCTAGTCAAAAGTTGCTTTTACGAATATAGCACTTGCCACTTTCAACGACGGTTGGATTAAACTTCTTTATTTAATCTACACTGCTATTACGGCCCATCGTAAACCAGCACGTCATCAACCCAAATAGCACTTACCGTCTTTGCCATGACACCGGGACCAAAAGGTCTTAAATTGTCACCCGTCTTTGTCAATAGAATTTGACCTGATAAGTACTTCTGTTTCAGGCTGGCCACGCTTGTTTGTAAATTCGCATTACAGGAAGCGTCGATTGACTTCCAAAAAGTAATTCCTCCTCCTGTTTCTTCTTTCATGGTGATTGTTGTTTGATATGAGCGTGCTAACCCCAGTATTGTGGAAAAAACACTATTTTGTATTGTCGTACTCTGTGTTGCAAGCGTGCCAGAGCTTTGCGTTGTACCTAATTGCCCAAATACGGAAATCGATTCTAACGCGATTGTGGCAATAATGGTCATTACCATAATTGTTATAAGAGTGCTTTTCATGTCACATTCCTCCTGTTTACTTTGTATGAATTATATCGAATGAACCATCGTCATACATAATTGTGATCTTCGCTCCCAGTATCACACCGCCTAATTGCTTTAGACCTTCTGGATCACTTGATGTCACTAAGGGAAGCCCTCCTGATTCATGGCTTCTTTGTACATTTTGCAACTCTACTTGTAATGCATCATTACAGCCTTCTGCGGGAAGATTCAACTTTATTACCTTATCAGCGTCGGTGTACATGAGAATGTCTGTATTATATCGCATTGCCAACTGTCGAACCTTTGAAACAACGCTTGGTCCGGTCGGCTCACCGCCAGGTTGTTGTGGAGGCGTATATGATATAGGCACATCGGCCGGTAAATTAGTGCCAGATGGATAGATAGAAACTGTTGGATACAATGGCTCTTGTGTTATTACTTCTCGTACTCCAACTCTATACTGCCAGTCTTCCGGAAGAGGGCTAATCGGCTGAATTCCTGTATTCGTGTATGCTTTTCCAACGCCTCCCTTAATCATGTAAACTAAACCAACTGCGGTAACAAGAACAATAACTGCGAGAACGGCAAAAATAATACTCTTTTCTTCAGCCACTAAAATCACCTCTTAAGTAATATACACTTTAGTATACTTGTATTTAAAGGTTACTAAGAAAAAAAATAGAAAATAAAAAAATGAGAATTTATTTAGCCTTTCCGAGAATGCGGACTTTACTGCGCCAAAAGAACTTCTTTCTTTGATGCTTTCAGCATTGACTGCCTGATAAGCGTTGATTCGAGCTCTAGAATCTTTTTTGTTATGGGACTTTCCGTGTTAAGTGTGTATAATTTGGTTTTCCCGAATGTCCTTGTAACCTTGACAATCTTGTATTTCTCAAGCTCGGGCCAATAGTTGAACAATGATGCCTTTGATATTTCTGCGCCTTCAGCAATATCTTTTTTCGTAAAATCCAACCCTTTGTTGTCCACGAGAAAGTCAACTATCTTAAACAACGGCATTTCGCCTGTGAGCTGCAATAACAAAGATTTCTCAGTCATGTTGTAAAGTTAAAATAGCAAAGTATATAAATCTTGCCTTTCAAAGTCTAAAATAATAGACATGGCTTGGACAAACGAAGAAATCAAAGGAAAAATATTGCACAAACTCACACGTTTTGGAAAATTCGAACACAGCCACACTGCTGTTGAGAATTTGCAGAAAGGCTTTCCAAAAGATCTTGTTGGGAAAGTAAAAGATATGATTCACGAACTGAAAAAAGAAGAGATACTGAAAAGCAAACCAACAAGTTATGGAGAACAAGTTTCGATTAACGTTGAAAAATCAGAGCAAGTTATGCGGTATATTGACTCGTTCTTAAATAAGAGAGAATAAAAATAAGCCAAAAATAAAAAACAAATTATTTAGCCTTTCCGAGAATGCGGAAGACTTTTGTGCCGCAAGCGCCACAGAGGCCCTTCATAGCACGCATACCATTCTTCATGGTTACTTCTTTTGCGTCCTTAATGGGTACTTGCTTCTTGCACTTCATGCATCTGCCTTCAACCATCAAAATCCCCTCCTTAGAGTGTTATATATGCCTAATAGTAGAGAGGGCATTATAAAGCTTTGGTTTTCTACTAGAAATCAAGGCCTAAGCGTCTACAAATATGCGGTGCTTCTCATTGCCCGTCAATTCTGCTATAATACGCTTCGCGATGGCTTTTTCAGGGTCTGGCATAAGCTTGACGCGCTCCTTAATGTCCTTAAAGCTGTCAAAAGGCTTTTCATCCCTTCTCTCAATTATTTCCCACATATGCTTCTTTCCCAAGCCAGGAAGAAGCTCCAACTGGTGCATACGGGTCGTTAAAGGCTGTGATTTGTTAAAAAAGTCAACAAAACGCTTCTCGCTCTTATGAATTAAGTCCTTCAAGACCATTTCAAGCTCGGATTTGGCAGTAGCAGTAAGCCTTTCCAAAGGCAATTTGCCAATAATATGATGAATCTGGTCCCTCTTGCCCTCGCCAATGTAGACCTCTTGCAGCGGCTGCAAGAAGACGTCTTTCTTAGGAACAAGTTCCAACAGAATGAAGTGCAGTTTGCCTATCGCCTGAACTATTGGAGTTTTCTTATGAGAAGGCCTTGTATCAAACGGATAACCGTGCGGCAAGAAGTCTAACACAACTGCTTCTTCCTCCCGAACGTGATGCTCTCTGTGCTCGGGTGACTGTTCTTGGTGTGCTTCTTCCATATCCGTTTTTCGTGCTATTTGTTAACATTTGTAAGTTAGACATTGTAATGAATAGCGTCTATAAATAAGTTGTGATTACGAACTTAAAGTTAGAATTATACGTATTCAGCAACAGCATCTGCAATCTTCTTGCAGGCTTCTGCAGAAACAGTCACGTTATAGCCCTGAAGAATAATCTTGACATCTTTCTGATTTGAAGGCATTGAATCCACAATCTTGTGGAAATGCATATCCCTTAATCTTGGAATTTCCAATTTCATCAATTTGTCGAAAAGCTCCTTGCCCTTCTTGGCATCAAGAACATTCATGCTTTCAAGATAGTCAAGAGTCTTCTGAGCCCTAAAGCCAAGCTCCTTATCGCGCTCTTTAATGCGCTTCATTTCAGCATGTAGTTCAGTGACATTGATTGGAGTTTGAGACAAGATTTTTTGCGCCATTTTACAGTTTCTTCATATGCACAGGGTGCACTATAATGGTTTTTGCTTTTCCGCCGTCCTGAATTTCAAGTTCATAGCAGTTGCCGCGCTTTCCCATAATAAAGCCGGACTTTCCGTGGAAACGCTGGTGATACAGATTTTTCTGAACTGCAGGCTCTGCAGACAAGCAGGCTCTGTCACCTACCTTGTACAGCATGAAAAACTTGGTTAATGAGATTTTGCCCTTGGAACGGTGATTCTTGCGGAACAACCTTCTAGTACCCGCCCGCGGACCACCTTTACGCTTTGACATATGAATTGGGGATAATGAGGGGTTTATAAAGCTTTCTTAGTGCATCCTCGCCGCGCCAACGCCAAAATGCGATTTTGGCGGGGCATTTGAAATGCCCGCATTTCAAAGCCTTGGCTAAGGCCAAGGTCACATTTCTTCTCCCCTTCGCTGGCGAGGGGAGAGAAATGTGAGTCGAAGACCGCGGCGAAAAATATCGAAAAACTACCTGTTGCAGTATCCAAAAGCTTTAAATATGAGCTGAACTCATACCTATTACAGAGTAAAAACAAAATTGCGTGATGAGGTGTTGTGCAAATGGGCTTTTTTTCAAATTTGAAGGAAAAACTTTCGGGTCCTAAATACGAGGAGCTGGAACAAGAAACAGGCTATGTTGAATTGGAAAATGACGGAGAAATATCAAAATCAAAAGTTCTCGTAAGACCATTCCTGCTTGAAGACTTTGACGACGTAAAGCCAGTGCTTGATTCTTTACGTGAAGGATACACGATTGCACTGGTGAACATCCGGCCTTTGAAGGACAAGGACCTGGTTGAGCTGAAAAGAGCAATCAACAAGCTGAAGAAAACAACGGATGCAATAGAAGGAGAGATTGCAGGATTCGGCGATGATTTCTTGGTAATCACTCCATCATTTGCAAGCATTTACAGAAGCAAGCAGATGAAGGCAGTATCCGAACATTCAGAAGAAGCAGCTGAATAAATTTTTATTAAAATCCTTCTTTCATCCTGTGCTGAAATCTGGCATGCTCTTCTGCAGCTTTCTTTTCCAAAGATTCCCTGCTAACACGCATATTCCTGGCTTTTCTAAGAAGGCGCAATGAATTAGCAATCAAAAGAGCTATCGGCAGAATGAAAATCGAACCATAACTTGCTGCAGGGATTGCGTGCTTCAATGCGGCATCGTAGTTTGCCTGAACTTCCATCTGTTCTTTAGCCTGTCTACTCTCATTATAGAAAGTAATTGCTGCTTTTCCATCTGATATGGCCGGCCATAATGTCGGCCAGGCAACAGCCGAATAAAACAAGGCAGTTGCGCCAGAATAACGCGCGTTTTCTCTTGCTTTTATTTCATCAGGACACATTTTATAATAATCATCGCGTTTCATTTAAAACCTCAATTTCTTTTTCTTTAACAGGATCATCCTTATGCTTTTCTGCAATCTTGTCGGCAAACCTGTGCGCCTGGTGCAGCGGCTCAGGCATTTTATGCGGAGGAATGACACAGCGCTTCACGATTTCTGCAGCAGTTTCTATTGAGATTAAATTGCCCGGCGAAACGAACAATGGATTTGCGTGCTCCTTGGTTTTAACTAATTTGCCAACAACTTTGTCCTCGAACAATATTTGATCATCCTTGGTTTCACCGACTAATAGATTTTTCGCAACGCCGATGGTCGGCTTGCCAAGTTCGACGCCGACAAAAGTCGCAAGTCCTGCATTCATAGGGTGAGCGATGCCGTGACCGTCAACAATAATGACATCAGGATCGCATTCCAAGTCGAAGTATGTTTGACAGATAGGAGGGCCCTCCCTGAATGAAAGGAAGCCAGGAACGTAATTCATAAGAGTTTTTGTGACCAAAAATTTCTTCTCAACAACTTCCAATGTCTTGAAATCCAAAACAACAACTGAACAGACGCATTTGTTGCCGAAATATGAAACATCAAAGCCGGCAACATAACGGATTTCATCAATTTTGAAAGTGTCTTCTATCCTGAGCTGCTTTGCAGTCTGCTCCTGCTGGTCCTTCAATTGCCCGAAACTGATTTTTGATTTCATTTTTTCATCAAGGTCATAATGTATGCAAGACCTTCTACAACACCGTGATATTCAATCTGCATCTTTTCCATGGAAAGATATTTCTCCATCCCGTCAAGCACACCAGGCTTATCCGTAACATAGCACCGCCAGTCTTTATACACGAATTCCACGCAATCTCGCTGAGCGGTTTCTTCAAGGGCATTCTTATCCTCACTAATATCATCAGATTTAACTTGGCAAAAAGTATTTTTCTTGCCGAGATGATTAAAGAGATAAGCATTAATCATATTTGCCATCAGGCTTTTTGCCCTTACAACATCAGTTGCCGTAATCATTCGTAATGCACCCACACGTAATGAAGACGGCCGTCAAGCTTTTTTGTGCTGACTTCAAAACCTTCTTTCTCAAAATGCTTAAACGCCGTACCTGCAAGCTGTTTGCCTGCATAAATATGAAGCGAACTGCCTTCATACCATAATTTCGCATATTTGCCCTTGTTTTCCAAAACTTTCACCTGCTCAGACAGGACGGCAATCACGTCTTCCTTTGGCGAAGCCGGGCTAAACAAGTTTTTCATTGAGTTAATTACAAGCGCTGCCAAAGTTCGCTTGCCCTTCCTTATGGAGTCGCGCTTCATTTTTTCTCCGGATTCCACATAAAGGATTCGTTGGACAAAAAGTACCACAAGTCTTCTCCCTTCTCATTTTCAAGAGGACCATAACCCATAAGAGGAATTTTAAAATGCGCAAGATATTCATATACTTCATTAAGCAGGTCGCCGCTAGGTCTTTCCAGAATTCGCAGAACATACGGATGCAATTGAATGCGCATATATCCCTTATAGCTTTGCTCAGTCGTCTTAACTTCGATGCAATTATCAAAAGGTTCGCGCGGAACATCCACTTTTTTTTCTATGGTACGCGCTATTGCCGAGTCAAGTGAAAATTTAGCAACGTCAACAAGAAATTTGCTTCCTAGCTTGACAATGTCTTCTCTTTTCATTTAAGCACCTGGCAATTTATGCATTTTACACTCACATCGCCCCTTTCTCCAGTGCGTGTAACGATTAGTATATATTTAAAGCTTTCGTTTGTTAGTAACTACGAAGTGATGACACTTTAGGTGTCACTTTCAGCACAAATGTGTCAATATACACATTTGTATACTAATTTGTGTCGTCATATATTAATTTTCCATTTGCTTATACGCTCTAATCTGCGGGATTATCGCAGGAGTGAAGATGGCGGAAGAACTACAATCACAGGGACTTGAGCACGCGTACATTGAAATATTCGGAACAGACCTAGGCGAAAATGACAGACAGAGAATCGGATTTCTTGAAGAAGTAATTGAAGGCATCGTGCCTGAAAAAGGCGAATACGTAACGCTTGAAGCAGCCCTGAGCAAATCTATGGACAAAGACGCGAAAAGCAATCCAGATGATAATGATGGACACAGCCCGTACACAAAAGAACTTCTTGCAATAGAAGCAGTGCGCGACTGGTATTTGCAGTCTGACAAGGAGCCATTGCAGAATGCAAAACCGCTTCTTTCACAATTATGCCGGGATGCAGACTTAGATTACGTTGTTGATGAGCTCGAAGGCTGCATGAAAGTTCTTCAGAGACACTGGGAGATTAGAGAATTCCCGAGATACCTGAAAGTATTTGACGGAGCGCTTAAGGCAAGAGAGGAAATACGCCCGGTGGTCGTCCACGAAACGGCTGATTATGTGATAAGATCAGGAAATAAGGAAGCTATTGATTATGTTACCAAAAAGATTGCAGAATACGATTCGAAATTAAAGGCACAGCTCGAAATAGCATTCCAAAAGGGAGATGCCAAAGCAGTTGAACAGGCAGCAAAAAATCTGGAAGCAACAGGAGATCCGGGATTGCAGAAATACGTAAACGATAGACTAATGGTTCAACACTCACACTCATGACAACCATCGAAAATAAAGTAAAAACGTGGAATGGAAAAGAGCTGGTTGACTACGACGGAAACACAACCACAAAAAGAGTCGTTGAAGATGGAAAAGAAGTTGAATACGGCACGGAAAAACTAGGCTGGGCAAGGCTCGCAATAGCAGGCGGACTTATTGCCATGATGGCAGCAGGGATTTATTTTTCGATGCAGGGAACGGAAAATAGAGACATCAGAACAGATTACAGGCCAAAGACCAGCGATGCATACCAGACCGGGTCAGCCAACGTTGCCGACAAATAAATTACTTCAACAAATCTTTTTTCAGCCGTTTTTCTACCGGCATTTCTCTTAGCCTAATCTGCTCGTCCAGATGGTTGAGAATAATGTTTGTGTCCATTGTTTTAAGATCTAAGAATTTGTCTGCGATTTTAAGTTCTGGTTTTAGCTGTTTCCTTTGCATATAATAGCCAATAAGGAGGTGGTATTTTAACCTTTTTATGCCGGAAAGTTTAAAAGGCATAAATGCTTTTTTATCGTCGATATGTACGAAACAATCAAGGGATGGTATGCTGGAATGAAGATGAGCCTGGCAGCTTTAGCATTAGCAGGAGCTACGGCTTGCGCATCGCCAAAAATACACGAGCCAGCAGATAGCTCTGATGTTGTTGGAATGGCGGAAATCATGCAACAAATGCAAAACAGGGAAGCGCATAAAATAGAACAGATTCCAATTGGCTCAGCAAAACTTGCTGATGTCCGTGATTTAAATTCGTATGGCACCAGACGCGCTGCACGCGCAATTGCAACTGGCTATATCAGGAGTTATGCGGGCAAAGAAGCAGAAGTCAGCGGCACTACTCTTGCCGATGTTAGCTATTCATCATCTGCTACTCAGAGCATTGATTCTCATGTTTCAGATCAAAACAAGCAGCCATCAATCCCGTGGCATCCGTTTGCACTTGCCGGATTTATGGGATTGGCCAACGTGCTTTTGGTAATCTTTGCATTGAAAAGAATGAAACAAACAGAATCTGTACAACCGGTCGAGGTATCAACACCGTACACTGGCGTAGGCGCACAGAAATTCAATGGAATAGAAATACTTGAAGTCAAAGTTTCTGACGCACGGCCTTATCAGAAATAATTGCTGAGTTTCCGGTTGGGTCTTCAATAATAATTTTTAATTTTTCACTGCCCCACAAGACATTCTGAAGCTTTTTCAGCATATTCTTCGCCTTCTTCTTGTCTTCATCATCCTCTGCAGTATCTCTCAACACTTCTATCTGCTTCTTGAACTTTTCAATAACGCCCTCAATGTTTGAAATAAAGCCCTCTGCGTTCGCACCAGGCTCTATACTTCCAACGTGAGGGATTTTGACTATGCCTTCGCTGCTTCTAATAACACGGACAGAAAGGTCGTCCTTGCCATTGATTTCAAAAGTATACCTGCTCGGCTCTTTTTGCTCTGCAGCCTCGACATCTGCCTTATGATAATGGCAGGCAGAACAATGCATGCTAAATAGGAAAATCTTGCCAAAGTAAGGAACTTCTGACTCTGCTTCCGTCAAGGTCAATTCCTTCTTTCCGCACATCGGACACGGCTGTCCTGACAACGATTCAGATTTATCCGGCATATGTTCACAGAAGAAAAGAGGTTTTAAAAAGCTTTTGCAGTAAGATTTATAACCAGGAAAATTACGCATTTCTCATGCCAGTTGCAGCAAAAAAAAGGGATTTGTCAACATACTTTGAATATGATTTGGAAAGAAATGACCCGGCCATACTCACAATTCTCACAAACATCCAGCTCACATTCAAGAACATGGCAGGGTGGCAGAAGTTGATAAAAACAAAAAAAGACGCTGGAGAAGAAATAAATCAATGGCTACTAACTTCAATCGTTCTTCCACTTGACAATTATCAAAAAACGCTCTACTTTTCATACAAGGCATTTCTGGATAATATAATGACAGAACTTTCTCCGATAATAAGCAGCCATCAGGAATTATTAGCCGTCAAAGAAGCAACGGCAAAAATGGCAAAATACTTTGAGACAAAAAGAGAAACAGGATACACCGCAGAAAAATATGCGGCAGCAGTCAAATTATACACCGATGCAAAAGACACGCTCTCGGTAATGAAACAATTTGAAATAAATGCAAGAATAATAATATCTGTATGTTCTGGTGTTTTCAAGGTGAAGGGACTTTTTAGAAGAAGAATAACCCTGCAGGAACAACTTGATGCTTTTGCTGAGGTGATGAACGCCAGGTTAACAATGCTGCAGAAACAACTCAACACACAGCATCAGGATATGCACGATTTCATAGACAAATACCGCGAGACAAAAGAAATACTGGAAAGGCCGCTGCCAAAAGAAGAGTTTGCGCCGGTCTGACTACTCCTCAATATAAATTCTTATTAATGAAATAGAGCAGTTCATAAATAAAGGGGGCTCTATGCAGATTGTTTCATTAAGCTTGAGGAATATACGCAGTTATACCAATGCCAAGATAGAGTTCCCCACAGGCATCGTGATGCTATCGGGAGACATTGGCTCCGGCAAGAGCACAATACTTCTCGCAATAGAATTTGCACTATTTGGATTACTAAGAGGAGAATTGTCAGGCAATGCTTTGCTCAGGAATGGAGCAAATGAAGGAAGCGTTGAGCTGGCGTTCAAGCTGGGTGAAAACAATTATGCGATCAAAAGAACTCTAGTCAGGACTAAAAAATCAGTTGAACAGGATGCAGGATACCTTTTGATAAACGGCATCAAGAAAGATGCGACGGCAATCGAGCTCAAAAGCCACATCCTTGACCTGCTAGGCTATCCGCAGGAATTATTGACAAAAAGCAAGAATTTCGTCTTCAGATACACGGTTTACACTCCCCAGGAAGAGATGAAAAGAATTCTTTTGGAAGACAAAGACGAAAGAGTTGCCATCCTGAGAAAAGTGTTTGGAGTAGACAAATACGAAAGAATAACACAGAATGCAGGAACTTACGCAAAACTGCTGAGAGAAAGACAGAGAGCATTTGATGCATTACTGGCAGACGTTGAAGAAAAGAAGACCCAGCTGGAAGAATCGAAAAATGAAAAAAAGGATGCGAGCGGGCAATTGACGGCATTAATGCCGCAGGTTGAACAATCACGAAAAAAACTCGTTGAGACAAAAGAAAAACTAATTGCGATAGAAAAGCAGCGGCAGCAGGCAGAACTATTGACAAGAGAGCTGCACGTGGCAAAAACACAATTGGTGTCAAAACAACAGCAGCACAAGCAGGTGCAAAATGATTTGGCCACCGCGAGCCAACAATTAGTTATGGCGCAGAAAGAACTTCCTGCAGCGATGGACACCAACGGCATTTCAAGAAAGACGGCAGAAGTCAACCAGTTCATTCTGGAGAAAGAGAAAAATGTCAGAATGGCGACAGGCAGAATAGCAGAATTCAGCACGCTGAAAAGACAGTCAACAGATACGACACAAAAAATATCCACGATGGCGCAATGCCCAATGTGCCTGCAAAACGTCACTTCTGACCACAAAAACAGGATTGTTGATGTTGAACAGAAGAAAATACAGGAACTGGAGAATCATTTGGAGCAGCACTCGATTCTAATAAGGAAATCAGAACAGGAACTCGCACAATTGAAGAAAGAACTTGAGCAGTTAAGACAGCAGGAAAAAGAAGCAGCAGTGGCAAAAGTCAAAATACAGCACTCGGTAGAATTATCAATGAGAAAAGCGGGGCTTGAAAGACAAAATACAACGCTCATGCAGGAAATCACGATGACAACGCAGAAATTGACACAAATTGAACAACAACTTGAGCCGTTGAAAGACGTCAACAATGATTACACACGATTAAAAGAACAGGCCGAAATAACAGCAGGACAGGAAAGAATTCTCAGCATACAACATTCAACTTTATTGCAGAAAGAACAGAATTTCACGAAAACTATTGAATTAATGGAACAGGAACTGGAAAGAAAACAAAAAACGAGAAAACAACTTGAAAAAACACAGCAAGTGCATCAATGGGTTGCGGACTACTTTGTGCCATTAATGGACGTCATAGAAAAGCACGTAATGGCAAAAATACACCACGA
>Ga0247727_10009113_pt1 | contig 18141 bp, 24 predicted proteins | sample WisWelCaveWW1625_FD_202498 | JGI IMG/M metagenome (GOLD analysis project Ga0247727, IMG submission 202498) | Biofilm microbial communities from Wishing Well Cave, Virginia, United States - WW16-25 | ecosystem: Environmental > Aquatic > Deep subsurface > Groundwater > Cave microbial mat | place...
GGCCATAGATTGAAAGCTTTCATTTGGGATAAAACTCGCTAATGTCGTTGGAAAAAGGATGATCGATTGGGCAAAAATAATCGCGATAACTCCTGAAGTATCCACCTTTAATGGAATATACGTACTTTGCCCTCCATAAACTTTACGACCAACAATACGACGGGCATACTGGACTGGAATCCTTCTTTGAGCTTGGGTAATTAGTGTGATTCCAATGATAACAGCAATTAAAAAAACAACCATAATTAATAAGGTTAGTGGCTGTAACTGAGTAGCGCCTCCAGACTGAGGAGACATTAACATAATCAAAGTTCGAAAGGCAGAAGGTGCTGCTGATATAATTCCAGCCGTAATAATTAGTGAGATCCCATTACCAATTCCTCTTTCTTGAATTTGTTCCCCCAACCACATCAAAAGTAACGTGCCACAAGAAAGTGTCACCACTGTTACCAAACGGAAACCCCATCCAGGATCATTAACAATTTGCAATCCTTGAAACGAAGCTGGACTTTCAAGCCAAAGAGCGATAAAAAATGATTGGATCAGGGCCAAAACCAGCGTGCCATACCTTGTGTACTGGTTGATTTTGTGGTACCCAGCCTGACCTTCTTTAGCAAGTTTCTCAAGAGCTGGAATAACGGCCGTTAACAGCTGCATGATAATGGAACTTGATATATAGGGCATAATACCCAAAGCAAAAAGAGTCAATTTCTCAAGAGCACCTCCTGAAAACATATTCATAATACCAAATATACTTCCTCCGGCACTACTTGTATTAATTCTGTCAAAGAACTCTGCCAACATTGCCCCATTCACTCCAGGTGTGGGGATATAGCATCCAATGCGGTAAATCGTGATAATAGCTAATGTAAATAAAATTTTATTTTTTAACTCAGGGATTCTAAAACAATTAACAAATGAAGATAGCATAAGTAATATTGGCTCTGTTTCAATATCAAAGACTATTTTTTAGTCTTTTTGACATCTGTCTTTTCTTGTGTAAGAGGTTCCGCTTCTACCTTACCACCAGCTTTTGAAATCTTATCAAGAGCAGATTTAGAAACACTGTTCGCCTGCACAATCAATGATTTCTTCAATTCCCCCGTTCCTAAAATTTTGAAAGGCTTATTCAAACTCTGAATCAAGCCTGCCGCTTTTAAAGATTCAGCGTTAACAGTCTCGCCTTTTTCAAATTTATTAAGACTTTTCACATTAACAACTTGATTTAAAACAGGCCGGTGACTACGGAACCCAACTTTTGGTAACCGCCGAATAAGCGGCATTTGTCCACCTTCAAGCATTCCCTTCATTCCAGGACCTGGTCTAGATCCCTGCCCATTATGTCCTCGACCAGATGTTTTCCCATGTCCTGATCCACGCCCGCGACCTACAATTTTTCTGCGCTTTCTTACTCCTTTAGGAGCTTTTAAATCACATAAGAGCATATCACCCTACCCGTTTTAACCGGCTCAACCCATCCATGGTAGCCTTAACAACATTAATTGGATTATTCGATTTATGACATTTGGTCAGAATATTACGGATACCAGCCCCATCACAGACAGCACGTACAGGACCAGCGGCAATCACTCCAGTACCCTCCGAAGCTGGCTTAAGTAATACACGGGCACCTCCGCAATGGCCAATAATTTCATGAGTAATTGTTGTTCCCTTAAGAGGTATTCTAATCATATTTTTTTTAGCAACAAGCATCGCTTTTCTAATAGCTATAGAAACCTCAGAAGCTTTCTCTAAACTGTATCCTACATTACCCTTGGCATCTCCAACAACAACCAATGCGCTAAAAGACAACTTCTTCCCTCCCTTAGTAACTTTGGTAATGCGGTTAATCGAAATAACTTTTTCTATAAATCCCGAATCCCCTTGAGAAAGATCAACGCCTAAAGAACTATCTGCTACTAATTTTTTATTAAATTTTTCATCATCCTGATCATCAAGAAAAACAGTTTTCTTAGGTTCCGTAATTATTTCCTCCTCACCTTGCAATGACTCATTACCATATAAATCCTGACCGTGAGAGGCGTTCTGTAAAGAATTTTTGAGCCCTTGCTTTTTGTTTTTTTCTACTTCCTGTTCAGAATTATTTCTTTCTTTCTCATTAACTTTATTCATAGTCTCAAAACTCCAATCCACCTTCCCTGGCTGCTTCAGCAAAAGCTTTGACGCGGCCATGATAAAGATATCCTCCACGATCAAAGCGAATTTTTTTAATTCCTTTTTTCTGTGCTGCTTCGGCAAAGACACGGCCAAACTGCATAGCAGCATCAATATTACCACCACTTTTTAACCTTGAACGTAATTCTTTATCCTGTGTTGACATTCCAAAAATAGTTTTTCCTAACGAATCATCAATGACCTGCGCACTGATATTATTTAAAGTCCTAGAAATACATAAACGAGGACATAAACTCGTACCATTAATTTTCTTTCGAATTCTTTTATGCCGAAATTTGCGTTTAACAGTTCTATTAAATGACATTTAAAGTTACCTTATTTTGTTACGGATTTTCCCTGTTTACGACGGACACTTTCTCCCACATATCGGATTCCTTTACCCTTATATGGTTCAACAGGTTTTAAAGAACGGATACTGGCGGCTATCTGTCCGACACGAGCGTTATTTACTCCTTCAATACTAATAGATGTCTGCGTAGGTATTTTAATCTGAACATCCGAAGGGATATCAAATTCTACAGGATGACTTAGCCCTAAGTTAAAGACAATTTTATTGCCTTGTAATTGAGCACGAAAACCTATTCCTTGAATCTCCAGTTCTTTCTTATGTCCCACCATAACCCCTTCAACCATATTGGCCAAATGAGCACGGGTCGTCCCATGATCCGCACGAGATTGTTTATCGTCCGCATGCCTGTTGACAATCAATGCATTGCCTTTTTGCTCAACAGAGATTCTATCAGGGATCTTAATTTCTACTTTTCCTTTTGTCCCATCCATATGCACTGAGCCAGAACTTATAGTCGTTTTAATTTGATTAGGTAATATAACCGGTATTTTTGCTATTCTTGACATTATAGGATTACCATATATAACATAAAACTTCCCCGCCGACCTTCTGCTGACGGGCCTCATGATCTGAGAGAATTCCCTTGGACGTAGAAAGCACAGCTGTTCCCAAACCGCTTAAAACTTTTGGAATCTCATTTGATTTTGCATAAACTCTTAACCCTGGTTTTGAAATTCTTTTTAAGCCAACTATTATTGGTGTTTTATTTTCGTATTTCATATAAACTTTATAAGTTCCCTGAGCATTATCCTGCATCAGTCGAAAATCTTCGATATATCCATATTGCTTAAAAATTTCCAAAATCTTACCGTTAATTTTTGAAGCAGGAATATCTACAGTTTCCTTATAAACCCGAATACCATTGCGAATAATTGTTAATAAATTACTTATAGGATCATTTAATGACATGTTAATTCCTCTTTCTTACCAACTAGCCTTCTTTACCCCTGGTATTTCTCCTCTCCAAGCCATCTCACGGAATTGGATACGAGACACTCCAAATCTTCTTAAATACCCATGACGCCGACCGGTAACAGCGCACCGATTCACTAAACGTACAGGACTTGCGGATCTTGGAAGCTGAGATAACTTCTGATAATCTTTTAATTCTTTTAATTCTTTGCGCAATTGGGCATATTTTGCCACAGATTTCTTTTTCTTTTTATCCCGTTCAATCCACGATTTCTTTGCCATAACTTACCTCAAATTTAATTAGATTATTAATTCTTCCTAAAAGGTACACCTAACAAACTTAAAACCTCCAACGTTTGCTCTTTTGGTCCTTTATTAAAAACAAATGTAATATCCATGCCTTGGACATTTTGCAATCTACCTGTATCAATTTCCGGAAATATAGACTGATCATCTATACCAAATGTATAATTACCTTGACGATCAAATGATTTTCTTGAAATTCCATTAAAATCACGAATACGCGGAAGACTCATGTTAATTAACCGATCCATAAATTCATACATCCGCCGTCTTCTTAATGTGACTTTACAACCTATCGGAACACCCTCTCGTAGTTTAAAATTAGAAACAGCGATTTTTGCTCTGGTAACCAATGGTTTCTGTCCAGAAATTTTCATGAGATCATTAGAAGCGCTATCTAAAATTTTCATATCGCTTATGGCCTTACCTACCCCCATGTTAACAACTATCTTCTCTAATCTTGGAACAGCCATGGAATTTTTTATGCCAAATCGCTCTTGTATTATTTGTATAACTGTTTCCTTATAAACTTTCTGCAATCGCACTTCCATTTTAAATAACCTCGTTTGATTTTCGACTGATTCTTATCTTTGGTTTTCCTTTGGAAATCAATGCCCCAAAACGGGTGGGTTTACTAATTTTCTTATCAAACAACATTAAATTTGATATATGAATGGGTGCCTCAATTTCAACAAACCCACCTTGTGGCTTATCTTGAGTTTTTCTTTGAGATTTCTTGACTACATTAATATTTTCAACAACAGCTCGTTGCTCTTCGTGAAAAACATGCAACACTCTACCTGTCTTTCCTTTGTCCTTTCCTGCAATAACATAAACAATATCATTTTTCCGTATATGCAACATTTCAAACCACCTCTGGAGCTAAAGACACTATTTTCATATAATCTAGGTTCCTTAGTTCACGGGCAACTGGACCAAAAACTCTTGTCCCTTTAGGATTTCCGGCATCATCAATGATAACAATCGCATTTGTATCAAAACGTACGTACGTACCGTCAGATCTTCGAATTGGGGCCTTTGTCCGAACAATAATTCCCCTGGCTTTTGTTCCTTTTTTAACGGCCGCATCTGGTCCAGACTCTTTAATATTAACCCGGACAACGTCTCCAATATGAGCACATCGTCTACCCTTACTATTCAAGACACCAATCATCGAAGCTTTACGAGCTCCAGAATTATCAGCAACATCCATTAATGTTTTCATATAAATCATATTTTATTCCCCATCACATTTTACGTGTTGTTAATCTCTTCCTGTTTTAATAATCTCCATGATAACCCACCTTTTATCTTTGGAAAGTGGTCTTGTTTCCATGATCTTAACAACATCACCTATTTTTGCTTCATTTTTTTCATCATGAGCCTTATATTTTGAAGCCTTGCGTAATACCTTATAATATTTAGAATGTTTGGTTGTCCAACGGACTTGGACAACACGAGTTTTTTGCATTTTATCGCTTACAACAATTCCCTGGAGAAATCTTTTTCCATTTTTATAAATCCGTTCCTTTTGTTCAATCATCTATTTTCCTCAATATAAATCCAATAATAATCCTGTGAATTTACAGTTCTCTATCACGTCTTCCCGAAAGAACCCACCTGTTTATTTTGAATTTCTCTTTCTCTAATAATAGTATTAACACGGGCAATATCTCTTTTGATGGCACGAAACCGTGACGGCTTTTCTACCCGACCCATTTTTCTTTCATAATTTAAATCAAAAAGTTCCTTCTTAAACGCTTTCTCTTTCTGCTTCAATTCTTCGGAACTCAATCCTCTTAAATCGCTTACTTTCATTCTTATAATCCGGATCTCGATATAAATTTAGTTTTTATAGGAAGTTTAAACGACACCAATCGTAATACAACCTTGGCAAAATTTTCAGGGACACCACTTAACTCAAACAAAACCTTTCCTCTTCTAATAGGAGCCACCCAATGATCGAGGTCTCCCTTTCCTTTTCCCATACGTGTTTCAGCTGGCTTTTTAGTCACTGGTTTATTAGGAAAAATATTTATCCAGAGCTTACCCGCACCTTTCATTTTTCTAGCAACAACCACACGACAAGCCTCCATATGATTAGCCCGGATAAATCCATTTTCCAACGCCTTTAATCCATACTCACCAAAATGCATCCGGTCACCAACAGTAGCAATTCCTCTATTTTTGCCCTTTTGGCTTTTACGATATTTAACTTTACGTGGCATTAACAACATCAAAATGTTCCTTTAAAATTATTTTGATTTTCCCGTTAGACCAAAAGTTTCTCTTTTAATTTCTTTAATAACTTCTCCCTTGTTGACCCAAACTTTAACACCAAGAATTCCATAAGTCGTAAGCGCTTCCGCAAATCCATAGTCGATTTCAGCACGAAGTGTTTGGAGAGGCAGTTTTCCTTCTTTATAACTTTCCTGACGGGCCATTTCTACTCCGTTAAGACGCCCGGCACAACGGATCTTGATTCCCTTAACACCTGCTGACATAGCATTATCAATTGCTCGTTTCATGGCTCGGCGAAAAGCAATCCTTTTTTCCAATTGAAAGGCCACATTTTGTGCGATCAACTGAGCATCAGCTGAAGGATTTTTGATTTCCCTTGGGTCAATCGATATTTCTTTTTCTGAAAACTTTCCTAACTCATTTCTCAAACGATCAATGTCTGCCCCACGTCGACCAATAATGACTCCTGGCCTGGCCGTATGAATAATAATCTTAATTTTATCAGCCAGTCTCTCGATAATAACTTTTGAAACAGCTGCTTGGACAAATCTCTCTTTAATAAATTGACGAATTTTATAATCTTCAATAACGTATTTGGTAAATTCCCGTTTTCCTGCATACCAAAGACTACGCCAATTTTTTATATATCCGATCCTTAAAATTTCTGGACTTACCTTTTGCCCCACGCATGCCTCCTATTTAGTTATTAAATCAAGCTGAATCGTCAAATGTGTTGTCTTCTTTATTATGCTGGCAGCGCGACCGAATGCCACAGCCCGAAACCTTTTCCAAGAAGCCGCTTGATCTGCTGTAATTTTAGAAATATAGAGCTGGTTTTCTGAGAGTCCCCTTTGCTTGGCATTACTAATAGCCGAATCTAAGACTTTTCGAATTTTCATTGTTGAACCCATATTAACATGGGTAAGAATAACTTGTGAATCAAGCACATTTTTCCCACGGATCAAATTAATCACTTGCCTCATTTTAGTAGGAGATACTCTTAAAAATTTAGCTTTTGCTTGGGCAATCATTTTTCTATCTCACATCCTGAAAAGGAAAAAATCCCTAAAATACTTATGTCTTTTGCGGTGCCTTTTTGGCTTTAACTCCACCATGTTTCCTAAAAGTTCTTGTTGGAGCAAAATCACCTAATTTGTATCCAACCATATTTTCTGTGACATAAACCGGGACATGTTTACGACCATCATGAATGGCAATTGTATAACCAACAAAATCCGGGGTAATCGTTGATCGTCTAGACCAAGTCTTCAAGGGTTGATGCTGTCCCAATTGAGTTACTCGGTGCAATTTTCTTGTCAATGATGATTCTATATAAGGACCCTTTTTAATTGAACGCGGCATTTTATTTTTTTCCTCTTTTTCTCGAACGAACAATATACTGATTTGAATATTTCTTTTTCTTTCTAGTTTTATACCCTTTTGTTGGTTTTCCCCATGGAGTCACTGGATGAGGATTTCCCTGGGCTGCCTTACCTTCACCACCACCATGCGGATGATCCACAGGATTCATAACAACTCCTCGAGACTGTCCTCGGCGACCTAACCAACGCATTCTACCAGCTTTTCCTATAGAACGTGATTCATGTTCAACATTACCGATTTGTCCTATTGTTGCACGACAATTAATCTGAATCTTACGAACCTCACTGGAAGGCATCCGAATAAATGCGTAATCACCTTCTTTAGCCATAACCTGTGCAGATGTACCAGCTGATCTAGCGATCTGACCTCCTTTTCCAGGCTTCATCTCAATATTATGAACCGCTGAACCAAGAGGAATTCGACTAAGCGGCATACAATTTCCAGCTTTAATCTCCGCATCACCATTAGTACTTACTATTTGCTCCCCTACTTTTAATTCTAGAGGGGCAAGTATATATGCCTTTGTCTTATCAGAATATTGAATGAGTGCGATACGAGAAGAACGGTTTGGATCATATTCAATTGACAAAACCTCAGCAGTTTCATCTAAACGAATACGTTTAAAATCAATGATCCTGTACATCCGTTTATGACCACCTCCTCGGTGCCGACTGGTAATGCGTCCGTACATATTTCGTCCACCGCTTTTTTTCAATGGCCGAAGTAAAGACTTTTCTGGTTTTGATTTTGTAATTTCAGCAAAATCTGAAATAATCGTAAACCGTAATGAACTTGTTTTTGGTTTAAATTTTTTAAGTCCCATTTTTAAATATTATCCCTAAGTAACTTCTATTTTTTGCCCCTCTTTAAGCGTGACAATGGCTTTCTTCCATGGAGTAGTGCTTCCTACTTGCTGACGTACCCGTTTAAGTTTTCCTCGAACAACCATCGTATTAACATCATGAACTTTAACATTGTATATTTGCTCAACTGCCTTTTTGATTTCGACTTTATTTGCCCCGCGAGCTACTAGAAAAAGATATTTTCTGTTTGGCTCAATCATCGTACCTTTCTCTGTACGCACCAAATTTTTTACTATGTCATAAGAAGTGATCATTTTGTTATACGCTCCAACAATTGAACCAAGGCTGTTTTTGTTACTAAAATTTTTTTATGCTTCAATATGTCATAAGCATTAATATCTTTGGCTCTCATTAATTGAAGATATGGAATATTTCGTGTAACTTGTTCAATACTACCGTCACATCCTTCAAGAATGGCCAAAGTACTAACATTGATAGTAAGATTTTTTAGAATCTTTACAAATTCTTTTGTTTTAAGCAATATTTGTTTTATATCTACTAAACAATAAATATCACTCTGCTGATATTTGGCATTTAAGGTTTCACACAAAGCGGCATTTCGAATTTTCTTTGGTACTGTATAATTAAAATTTCTTGGATGCGGGCCAAAAATAACTCCACCACCTCTCCACAATGGGGAACGGCTTGATCCATGACGAGCCCTTCCTGTACCTTTTTGACGATAAGGCTTTTTTCCTCCACCAGAAACATCACCACGCTGTTTAGTAGCGGCGTTCCCTTGTCGAAGAGATGCTAGATACATCACTACAGCTTGATAGATAACATCTGTATTGATTTTTTTATCAAAAATATTTTCAGGGAGATCAATCTGCTCTATTTCTTTACCATCTATATCTAATACGGATATTTTTGACATTATTTCTTCTTACCGCCTTTTTTAGCCCCCACTTGAGCCTTACTTTGTTTCATCGGATTAACTTTATGCGCAACAACAGCCATTTTCTCATCCAAGGATTTATGAAATTTCTTCTGAGAAATATTTACTAAAACAATCCCGTTACGGCATCCGGGAACAGCACCCTTAACTAAAATCAAATTTTTATCTGATTCTATCCCCATGACACGCAATCCTTGAATGGTTACCGTCTTATTCCCCATATGTCCAGGCATCGTCCTTCCTCTAAACGTCCTAGATGGACATGCTGAAGAACTAATTGAACCAACTCTTCTATGATGCATCGATCCATGCGCAGCAGGCCCCCCTGACCAGCCATGACGTTTCATCCCACCTTGAAATCCTTTACCAATAGACGTACCAGTAATGTCAACATAATCTCCTGGTTTGAAAATATCCACCTTAATTTCTTGACCAATCTTATACCCACTATTCTCAGTCGACGAGAACTCTTTGATAGTCCGCATTGGATCAACATTTAGTTTCCGAAATATTCCCGCTCTTGGTTTATTAACTTTTGATGCTTTTAATTTTTCAAAACCAATTTTTATTTTTATGGGAGATTCCTTTAACTCAAGAACAGTGCATGGCCCAGCCTCAACAAGGGTTACGGGGATCACGTTACCATCTTTATCAAAAATTTGTGCCATACCTAATTTTTTACCCAATAATCCTCGAATCATCTACTATCCTTGAAATTATTAATTATTGTTTGATTTCAACATCAACACCGGCGGGTAAATTAAGTTTTCTCAACGCTTCAACCGTTTTCGATGTCGGATCAAGAAGATCGATTAACCTTTTATGGGTTGCTAAACTGAATTGTTCGCGGGATTTCTTATCAATGAAAGGAGAACGCAACACCGTATAAAGCTCTTTTTTTGTCGGCAAAGGAACTGGTCCGGATACTCTAGCTCCAGTTCTTATAGCCGTATCAACAATTTCCTGAGCTGATTGATCGATCAGTCTGTGATCAAAACCCCTTAATTTAATACGTATCTTCTGCATAATTTTTTAACTATTATTGATCTTATTAATAAAACTCTATACTAGAAAATAAACTTTTATTCAAAAACTACTCTATAATATCGTGAATAACACCTGCCCCAACGGTACGCCCACCTTCACGAATGGCAAAACGTAATTCTTTTTCCATAGCGATAGGAACTATTAACTCCACTGTAATTTCCACATTATCTCCTGGCATAGCCATTTCCATTCCTTCAGGAAGATTAGCAGTCCCCGTTACGTCAGTTGTTCTGAAATAAAATTGAGGACGATATCCTTTAAAAAACGGAGTGTGTCGCCCTCCTTCTTCTTTGGTCAAAATATAGGCTTTTGCTTTAAATTTTGTATGTGGTGTAATCGAACCCTTCGCTGCCAAGACCTGCCCACGTTCGATGGTATCTTTATCAACACCTCTTAAAAGAAGACCAACGTTATCACCAGCTTGACCTTCATCCAACTCTTTACGAAACATCTCAACACCTGTAACAATAGTATTAAATATTTCTTTTTTCATCCCAACGATATCAACTTCATCTCCAACCTTAACTTTCCCACGTTCAATACGACCCGTGGCAACCGTACCTCGTCCAGATATAGAGAAGACATCTTCAACAGCCATCGAAAATGGCTTATCAAGTTCACGTACAGGTTCAACAATAAATTCATCAACAGCTTTCATCAAATCAAGAATCGGTTGTATTTTCTGAGCATCATCCACATTTTCTAGAGCCTGAAGAGCGCTTCCCTTAATAATAGGAGTCTTATCTCCATCATAATGATATTTGGTTAAGAGTTCTCGTAGCTCTAACTCAACCAGTTCTAGAAGCTCTTTATCTTCTACCTGATCAACTTTATTTAGGAAAACAACCAGTGAAGGAACATTAACCTGACGGGCCAAAAGAATATGTTCTTTAGTCTGAGGCATTGCCCCATCGGCAGCAGAGACAACCAAAATAGCCCCATCCATCTGGGCAGCACCTGTAATCATATTCTTAATATAATCTGCGTGTCCCGGACAGTCGATATGCGCATAATGCCGCTTATCTGTTTCATATTCGAGGTGAGAAATATTAATTGTGACACCTCGTTCCTTTTCCTCAGGAGCATTATCAATCGAATCATATGAACGCGCTTGGGCTTTGCCCTGCTTTGCCAAAACAGTTGTAATGGCAGCACTTAATGTCGTCTTACCATGATCAACGTGACCTATGGTTCCGATATTTAAATGCGGTTTACTCCTGACGAATTTTTCTTTTGCCATTTTATTCCTCCGTTTTTAATTTCTTCGAATTCTTATTAATCAATTCCTTTATGATTTCTTACCCGAGGTTTGTTCCCTTTCACCAATGACCTTATCAGCAACATATTGGGGAACAATATCGTAGTAGGCTGGCTCCATTGAAAAACTGGCACGACCTTGAGAAAGAGAACGAATCGCATTAACATAATTAAACATCTCTGACAATGGAACTTCACAACGAGCGGTTTTTAAACTACCTTGATTACCTAAACCAATAATTTTTGCACGCCGTGTATTGATATCCCCCATAACAGCACCCATAAATTCTTCAGGAGAGACTAACTCGATATCCATAATAGGTTCCAATAAAACAGGCTTCCCTTTAGAAAAAGCTTCTTTCAAAGCAGCCCTAGCAGCTAATTGAAACGCTAATTCACTAGAATCGACCTCATGAAAAGAACCGTCAAATAATGTTACCTTAAAATCCGTAGCAGGATAACCAGCTAAAACGCCGCTAAGAGCACCTTCTCGAATCCCTTTTTCAACTGGTTTAATAAATTCACGAGGAATTGTTCCACCTTTAATCTGATTAACAAATTCAACCCCAGAACCTCTTTTTTCCGAAGGCTCCACATTGATAACAACGTGACCATATTGTCCACGACCACCTGTTTGGGAAATAAATTTTCCTTGAACATTCATCACAGGCTGAGTAATTGTTTCTTTATAAGCAACTTCTGGACGCCCGACATCTGCTTCTAAATTAAATTCACGCCTCATACGATCAACAATAATCTCCAGATGAAGTTCTCCCATTCCAGAAATAATCGTCTGTGCCGTCTCTTGATCATAGGAAACTCTTAAAGATGGATCTTCATCCAAAAATTTACGTAATGTTAATCCTAATTTATCAGAATCAGATTTAGTTTTAGGTTCGATGGACATTGAAACAACAGGTTCGGGAATCCGCATATTTTCAATTAAAATTTTATTATCCTGACTACAGAGAGTCTGGCCTGTTTTTGAATCCTTTAAGCCTATTAAAGCGACAATTTCCCCAGCTGATGCTTTTTCAATAATTTCTTGCTTGTTAGAATGCATTAAAACAATTTTTGAAACACGCTCTTTTTTTTGTTCGGATGAATTATATATCGTCTCGCCAGACCGTAGTGTTCCCGAATAAATACGCGTATAAAAAAGCTTCCCAACATAAGGATCTGTCGCCACTTTAAAAACCAACGCCGCCAGTGGTTGATCTGGACTGGTCTGAAAGTTTATTTTTTGCCCTGCCTCTGCACCTGGAACAGTTCCAGAAATCGCAGGAACATCCAAAGGAGATGGTAGATAATCCGTAACCGCATTCAGGAGTAATTGAACTCCCTTATTTCGCAAGGAGGTTCCTGTTAAGACTGGGAGAAGTTTAATCGCTATAACCGAACGGCGGATAGCCGCTTTAATCTCATCAACTGTTATTTCTTTTTCATCTAAAAATTTTTCAGCAATTTCATCATCAGCATCGGCCAATCTCTCAATTAATTTGTTACGTGCCTCTTCCACTCTTTGCCTCCACTCCTCAGGGATATCTTTTACTTCAATATTTGTTCCATCATCATTGGTATACACATAATATTTTTTCTGAACTAAATCAAAAAGTCCTCTGAATTTGTCCTCCGCTCCATCAGGCAGTTGAAGCGCAACGGGATTAGCTCCCAACCTTTCCCTAATTTGACCAAGAACTCTTTCAAAACTAGCCCCTAAACGATCTAATTTATTAATAAAAGCAATACGTGGTACTCTATATCGGTCAGCTTGACGCCATACCGTTTCAGTCTGAGATTGAACTCCAGATGTTGCACATAATACAACAACTGCCCCATCAAGTACTTTTAATGATCGCTCTACCTCTATCGTAAAATCAACGTGCCCAGGAGTATCAATAATATTTAATTTCTTTTCATTCCAATAACATGTAGTATTGGCAGCTGTAATGGTAATCCCTCGTTCCTGTTCTTGCTCCATCCAGTCCATGGTCGTGTTACCGTCATCAACCGTCCCCATCTTATGAATTTCTCCGGTATAATATAAAATGCGTTCGGTAGTCGTCGTCTTACCCGCATCAATATGGGCAATAATTCCGAAATTTCTATAATCTTTTAATGGAGCATTATTCTTTACCATTATTTTATTTTAATACCTTTCTTACAAAAAACTTAACTGCTTTAATAGCTTAAATATAGTTTAAAATCAAAATATCGACTACCACCTTAAATGTGAAAATGCTTTATTTGACTCAGCCATTTTATGTGTATCATCACGTTTTTTAACGGCGGCTCCTTCTCCTTTATAAGCGGCCAATAATTCATCAGCTAATTTTATTTCCATCGGCCGTCCCTTTTTTTTACGGGCAAAATCTCTAATCCACCGCATAGCCAATGCATTACCACGAGAGGCCGGAACTTCGACTGGAACCTGATATGTAGCACCACCAACTCTTCTCGCCTTTACTTCAAGTCTTGGTCTTACATTCTCAAATGCTTTATTAAAAATTTTTATCGCACTATCTTCTTGTTGTTTTTTTTCTAAAATATCTAATGCAGCATAAACAATTCCCTCTGCAACCGTTTTTTTACCTTTTACCATAATCGAATTAATGAATTTGGCAATTAGTCGACTATTGAACTTTGGGTCAGGTGATGTTTCTTTTTTTTCAGCACGTCTTCGTCTCATTGTTATTTATTTTCTTCCTTTTTAGTTCCATATTTTGACCGGGATTTCTTACGCTTACTTACTCCAGCCGTATCCAAAGTCCCACGAACAATATGATAACGAACACCCGGTAAGTCTTTAACACGTCCTCCACGAACCAATACAATTGAGTGTTCTTGAAGATTATGTCCTTCTCCTGGAATGTAAGAAGTAACTTCAAATTTATTTGATAACCGCACCCTTGCAATTTTACGTAAGGCCGAGTTTGGCTTCTTAGGTGTCATCGTTTTCACTTGCAAACAAACTCCCCTACGAAACGGACAATTTGTCAATGCTGGTGACTTACTCTTCTGTTTCTTCTGTACTCTTCTTTTCCTGATTAACTGCTGTATCGTCGGCATATTTCACCATTTCTATTTCTTCATATTCTTTCAATCCGGTGCCCGCGGGAATCAAATGCCCCACAATCACATTTTCCTTGAGCCCAGAAAGAAGGTCAATTTTACCAGATGAAGCTGCATCTGTCAACACCCGAGTTGTTTCTTGAAAACTTGCAGCGGAAATAAAACTTTCCGTCGTGAGAGATACTTTTGTAATCCCCAACAACTGTGGAGTTGCCTGAGCAGGCTTCCCTTTCTTTTTAATTACTTCCTCATTTACTTTATTAAAAAGAATTCTATTAACTTGTTCTCCAACTAGAAAATGAGTATCACCGGAGTCTTCTATCTTAACCTTCTTAAGCATCTGAGAAATTATTAACTCAATATGTTTATCGTTAATACGCACTCCTTGTAACCGATAAACCTCTTGGACTTCATTTAATAAATATTCTTGAAGAACTTTATCTCCACAAACTCTTAAGATATCATGAGGAACCACAGGCCCATCAGTTAATTGTTGTCCAGCAAAAACACGATCATCCTTATAAACAGTCGGATGTTTTCCATGAGGAATAGTATATTCAGCATTCATTCCCGTTGGACTTTTTACAATAATAGTTCGGCGACCACGCTTATCTTCGCTAAATTCAACAATACCGTCAATTTCACTGATAATGGCAGGATCTTTTGGTTTTCTCGCCTCAAATAGCTCTGCTACTCTCGGGAGACCTCCAGTGATATCACGTGTTTTACCAACACCACGTGGAATTTTAGCTATCAAATCCCCTGCATTAACCTGTTGTTTATCCTTAACAAGAATGTGTGCTCCAATGGGAATAGAATAAATACCAACAATCTCTTCCTTTTCATCAGTAATAATAATCTGCGGATGATATTCTTGTTTATGCTCAACAACGACGCGTTCCGTGACACCAGTTATAGGATTTTGTTCTTCTTGTACAGTGACATCAGAAATTAGATCTTCCGAGTTAACACTCCCCTTAACTTCTGTAATAATCGGAATTGTGTAAGGATCCCAACTAACAAAAATTGTATCTTTCTGAACAGTTACTCCATCTGCTATTTTAATAACTGCGCCTTGTGGCAACTGATACCGTTCAAACTCCCGACCGAATTCATTATTAATACTGAGGGAACCGTTACGGTTGAGAACAATATATTCATTACCTTTAGCAACAACACGTAATTGATGATATTTAACTGTTCCCATATTCTTAGCCTTACAAAAAGATTGCTCAATAGAACGACTTGCCGTACCACCAATATGGAAAGTACGCATTGTTAACTGTGTTCCTGGCTCCCCGATACTTTGTGCTGCAATTGTTCCCACAGCCTCCCCTATTTCAACGAGACGCTGAGTCGCCAAATTTCGCCCATAACATTTAGCACAAACACCATGTTCATTTTCACAAGTTAAGACACTTCGTATACGAACCTTTTCTATTCCAAGGTGTTCGATAAACTCTGCCTTCTCCTCAGTAATCAATTCTCCTGTTTCAACAACTTTTTGATCAGTCACAATGTCGACAATGCTATCCAACGCAACTCGCCCAGTAATACGCTCTTTAAGACTAACAACCAATTCATCTCCTTCGACAATAGCAGCGACAGTAATACCATTCAGGGTGCCACAATCAACCAACGTAATTACGATTTCCTGCGCTACATCAACCAACCTCCTAGTCAGATACCCTGCATCAGCTGTTTTAAGCGCAGTATCTGCTAATCCTTTACGAGCACCGTGAGTAGAAATAAAATACTCGAGAACTGTCAACCCCTCACGAAAACTTGCAGTAATCGGATTCTCAATAATTTCTCCCGATGGTTTAGCCATCAATCCCCGCATACCTGAAAGTTGACGGATCTGCAAACGCGATCCACGAGCTCCAGAATCAGCCATAATAAAAACTGGATTGAAGGGATCCATCTGTTTAAATACTAAGTCTGACATCGATTCCGTTGTATGGGTCCAAACGTCAATAATTTTATTATAACGTTCCCGCCCTGTAATAATACCTTTTCTATATTGATCTTCTACTTTACTAACCTCTTGTTTCGAATTCTTTAAAATAGCCTGCTTTTCCGTAGGGATAGTCATATCATTGATACTTATTGAAATTCCAGCCAACGTGGCATATCTAAATCCCAAATCTTTTAAATCATCAAGCAAATTAATTGTTTTCGCCTGACCGAACCTCTTATAACAGTCCGATATGACGGCCCCTATCTTCTTTTTATCCAATAGCTCATTAACAAAACCATAGCCCTCTGGTAATAAATCATTAAATATAACTCTACCTACTGTTGTCTCAATAATATTAAGTCTACGGTCCTCTTCATTTTTTTGATTATCTACAGCCTCTAAAACCTTTTCTTGAGAAATAATTAATGACGGTTTTTCTTCCCCCCAAACCGGCTGTTCATCCATTTTGAGTTTAATACGTTTATGTAAATGCAACTGCTCATCATGGAATGCCACAAGAACTTCATCACAATTAGAAAAAACCTGGTTATCATCTATTGACTTTGGATCTTCTTTGGTTAGATAATACAAACCCAAGACAACATCTTGAGATGGCGAAACAACCGGTCGACCGTCAGCAGGAGAAAAAAGATTATTTATGGATAGAAGCTCGAGTCGACATTCAATCTGAGCTTCAATGGAAAGCGGGACATGAACGGCCATCTGGTCTCCATCAAAATCAGCATTAAATGCCGCACAGACTAACGGATGAAGTTTTATAGCCTTACCTTCAATAAGCACAGGATAAAATGCCTGAATACTTAACCTATGAAGAGTAGGAGCACGATTAAGCATGATTGGATGATCCTGAATTACTTCATCAAGAATATCCCAAACTTCAATCTTAGCTCTCTCTACCATCCGTTTAGCACCCTTAATCGTATGGACATAACCCTTCTCTCGCAACTTTCGAATAATAAAAGGTTCAAACAATTCGAGTGCCATCTTTTTAGGTAGGCCACATTGATGCAATTTGAGATTAGGGCCAACGACAATAACTGAACGACCAGAATAATCAACGCGCTTACCAAGCAAATTCATACGAAAACGCCCCTGTTTTCCTTTCAGCATATCAGAAAGAGACTTTAAAGGACGATTACCAGAACCCAATACAGGTCGACCGTGCCTACCATTATCTAAAAGAGCATCTACGGCTTCTTGAAGCATTCTCTTTTCATTTCGACAGATAATTTCAGGAGCATTAAGATCAATCAACTTTTTGAGACGATTATTTCGATTAATAACACGACGATAAAGATCATTAAGATCCGATGTGGCAAACCGTCCTCCCTCCAATGGAACAAGAGGTCTTAAGTCTGGAGGAATAACAGGCAAAACATCCAAAACCATCCACTCTGCTAAATTATTTGAATTTTTAAAATCTTCAACAATTTTTAAAGTTTTAGCTATCTTTTTTGCGTTTGTCCCCGTAGGATTAGAATTATCTAAATCTTTTCGTAGTTTCTTACAAAGAACATTAAGATCTAGCTCTTTAAGTAATTCCTTAACTGCCTCGGCACCTATTTTTGCCTTAAATGCACCACCATATTTAACAACGGCTTCCTGATACTCATCCTCACTCAAAAATTGTTTTAATTTA
>Ga0247727_10009114_pt1 | contig 18136 bp, 13 predicted proteins | sample WisWelCaveWW1625_FD_202498 | JGI IMG/M metagenome (GOLD analysis project Ga0247727, IMG submission 202498) | Biofilm microbial communities from Wishing Well Cave, Virginia, United States - WW16-25 | ecosystem: Environmental > Aquatic > Deep subsurface > Groundwater > Cave microbial mat | place...
CGCGTTGGAGTCTACCAAAACGCCGGGGCGGTGTTCGCGTTCATGGGTCCGATCCCAACCGACGGCAGGATTGTCGACGCGTTTGGGGAGAGCGTCCAAATCGCCGGCCAAGCGACCGACCAAAGAATTGGCCAATCGCTCGCCTTCTCGCATTCGTTTGCTGCCGACGGCCGGCCCCTGCTCTTCATCGGCGACCCCGCGGGCGCCGGCGGGGGGCGCATCCTTGCTTTCGATACATCGGGATGGGATTGCTGTGCTGCTTTCGCGACAACCCAGGCGTTCGGCTCTTTCGTCGGCAACCCGACCTGGGGATTCCCGGCGGGGTCGAGTTTCGCTACTGGGGCTGACATTGACGGGGACGGGTCGGAAGACATGGTCATCGGCGTCTCGGGGGCGCCGAGCCCAGGATCGAACGGCACGGGTCGCATTTTCCTTTTCTATGGAGCGGAATGGAACGGATCGAGCACCGCCATCGATGGTGCCGTTATTACCATCGACGCGGCGCCGGGTCAGCAGTCCATTGGCAGGCAGGTGCGGCTTGCGGACGTAACCGGCGACGGGTTGGCGGAGATCTTTGCGGGCGCGGGGACCTACACTTCGGATAAGTTGCTTGGGTACCACGGGCGGCCTCGAAACCGCGCGCCGGTAATCACGCTGCGGATCGTCGGCGCTCCGGCCGAAGGGGTTTCGGTGACTGCGCAGGCCGACGCGGGCGACGCCGATGAGGATCCTCTCAGCTGGGCCTGGAGGCGAAGCTCCAGCGCTGCGTTCGGGGCCTTCGGCGCATCCAGCGAGCTTGCCATTTCGCTGCCCGACGATGGCGCGTATTACGTAGCGGTGACCGTGACCGACGGCCAGCTCGCCGCCGAGGCCAACATTACATTCGTGGTGGAAAACGCCCCGCCGTCGTGCTCGCTCGATGTGGGCCAGCCCTTTGTGGAAGCGACACTCGGCGTGATCGCGCTCTCCGTCACAAACCCGAACCCCAACGAGCCGTGGAAGGCTGAGTGGGAGGGCCCCTTCGGTTTGGCGGGGCTCGGTTCGCTCGGCTATTATCGCCCGTCGGACAGCGGGAGCTTCTCCGTTCGTGTGACGGTCACCGACGACGACGGCGGTTCCGGGTCCTGCGCCCTTGAGGTCGCGGTCGCGAACCTGCCCCCCTCGCTCACCCTCTCCGGCCCGGCGGTCCTCGTCGAAGGAGGGGTGGGCTTTTTCCTCGCCCGCGCCACCGACCCGAGCGTGCTCGACAGCGTGGGCGTTTCGTGGGACCTGCCTTCGGGCGACATCCACCCGGTGACATGGGGCGTCAATTGGTCGACCTCGCGGCCGGGCAGCTACACCGTGCGCGCAACCGCCACGGACAAGGACGGCGGCTCGGTTTCGCAGAATTTCAGCTTCCGAGTCCTGAACCGTCCTCTGGACGTTTATTTGGATTTCCCGGCCCGGCCCGTCGAGGGGACGCAAGTCAACATCAGCGTTTTCCAGTTGAGCGGCGCGGAATGGGACACATTCCAAGTTACTTGGCGGGTCTGCGCGCCCGGTTCTGCCCACGGCGCACGCTATGAGATCCCGCGGGCGCCGCCGGGTCCGATTTGCGTCAACGCGACCGTCACGAGCGAGGACGGCGACTTCGCCGTCTTCGAGGACATGGTCAAGGTCGTGAATAGGCCGCCCCTCGAGGGCATTGCGTTGCCGGGCGATTCGCCCCACCGTTTCGTGGAGGGCGAGTGGGTGAGCGTTGGCGCTGTCGTGGGATGGTGGGAGACCTCCGTGGCCGTCGAGTATGCGTGGATGGTCGACGGGCGCCACCTTGGCGACAACCTGAACCTCACCTTCCGCGCCGTCGCCGGCGAGCACGAGCTCACCGTTGTCGCCTTTGACGGACAAGGCGGGTCCAACAGCTTTGGCGTTACATTCGAGGTGGCCAATAGGGACCCCACGATCCAGGTTTCCGGACCCATCATAATCGGGGCTGGCACCGTTGGCGTATGGAACGCGACGGCGAGCGACCCGTCGGGACTCCCGCCCCGCATCCGCTGGGAATTGAACGGCCAAACCGTGGCCTTTGGCCCCTCGTTCGCGCTGCAATTCGACGAGGCGGGCCTTTACACCCTGCGGGCCGTGGCCGATGATGGCCATGGCGGCATGGCGGTGAAAACGCTCCAACTCACGGTCACGGAAGCGCCGCCCCCGAGCGTTTCGACCTCGGGCACGGCATTTCCTCCGGCCGTGGTGCTCGGCCTCGACATCGCCGCCGGCGGCGCGCTCTTGTGGGCATGGCGGCGCCGCCGCGAACCCGAAGAGTGACCCGCGCCTCCTAGAGGCGTTCGAGTTTCGTCCGCGTCCTCTCGTTTTCCAAGTTCCCGGTGTTCAGCGTGGACTTCGGCTCGAAGAGGACAACCTCAACCTCGTCCTTTGCGACCGGCCGGTGCTCCAGTTTCATCGGGATCACCACGAAATCTCCGGGGTCAAGCAACAAGTCTTTCCCGGGCGTTTCGATGAGGAGCCGGCCCTTCACAACGAGGAACATCTCGTCTTCGTTCGGGTGGTGGTGCCACACGAACTCCCCTTTGAGTTTCACGAGCTTTACGTAGGACTCGTTCACCTCGCCGACGATCTTGGGGCTCCAGTGCTCAGAGAACAACGCGAACTTCTCCGCCAGGCTTACGACTTCCGGGGGCATGGGCCTTTCCACGCCCCTCCAGGATAAAGCACCCGCGCTCGGGTGTCTCACCACCCCCGCACGACAGCTCCCTTGCCGCCCGACGGCAAAGGTTTGATGGCCGCGCGCCCCTTGAACGCGGCGGAGTGAGCGAGGCTGGCCGGCACCGTCAAGATCGGCTGCAGCGGCTGGTCGTACGACGACTGGAAGGGAATCTTCTATTCCGCTTCGCCGCGGTCGATGCTCCAGGAATACGTGAAGATCTTCGACACGGCGGAAATCAACGCGTCCTTCTACCGGATGCCGGACGAAGGCACCGTCCACGGATGGGTCCGCTACACGCCGCCGGGCTTCGAACTCGCGGCAAAGGTGCCTCAGGCCGTCACCCACGACCGCAGGCTCAAAGGCGCCGCCGGGGAACTCGCGGCTTTTCTCGAGCGGATGTCCCCTCTCAAGCAGGCCGGGAAACTCGGGCCGCTACTCTTGCAATTGCCGCCCTCGCTGAAGTTCGAGAAGGCGTTCGTGCGGGATTTTCTCGCCGACCTGCCGAAGGGGTACAAGTTCGCGCTGGAGCCCCGCGAGGCGACCTGGATGGCCGCCGATTCCGTGAAGCTCCTCCAGGACGCCAATGTTTGCCTCGTCGCCGTGGACGAGCCGCTGCTGCCGCCCGACCTCCACATCACGGCCGACTTCGCCTACATCAGGTGGCACGGGCACGGAAAACGGCCGTGGTACAACTACCACTACTCCAAGGAGGAACTCCAGCCGTGGCTCCCGCGGATCCAAAAGGCCGTGGAAGAATTGCCGCGCACCTACGGGTACTTCAACAACCACTACCACGGCTACGGCCCCAAGAACGCCCTCGAGCTCATCGAGATGATGGAGAAGCTGACCCCCGCGCAGCGCCAGAAGCTCGGCAAGCTGGCCGCGGGTGGCGAGGGAGGCGGGGCGCGTTCCAGCCTCGACGCGTTCGTACCCAAGGAGGGGATGGCCGCGCGCGAAGTGGAGATGCTACTCACAAAAGTGACCGACCAGGGCCGCATCGACCGCGCGAAGGAAATTGCGCCGCGCGACCTCGCGCTTTCCAAGGTCGACCCGAATTTTGTCCGTGCGGATGTGCACGGAACGCGCGTGGTGATGGACCTCACGGAACAGGAATTGCGGCACAACTGTCCCGACTACCTCCGGGGAATCCGTGAGAAGCGCGTGTGCAAACACATCGTGCGGCTGCTCCTGGAAATGCCTCCGGAGATCGCCAAGGAGTTCGTCGACGACCTCGCGGAGTCCAAGGGGGCCTGGAAATTCGAAGAGTATTGGCGGCGCTCCGAATAGGGCCGCACCGCGAACCCCGCGTCACTTTTTTTTCGCGAACTCGTGGTGGTACACGAACGCGATCATCACATTCGCGCGGTACGCGACGATTTGGTCGTTCTTCACGACCGCGGAGAAACCCTCGACGTGGACGCCGGTGATGTCGCGCACCGTCTTACGCGCTTCGTCCACGGCGCTCTTGACCGCGTCTTCGAAGCCGAGCTTCGATTCGCCCACGAGTTCGATGACATCGACCGTGCTCATGGCGGCTCCCCCTACTTGCGGCGCACCAGGAAGGCAATCTTCACGTTCGCGCGGTACGCGGCGATCTTGTCGCTCTTGATGACGGCGTTGAACCCCTTCACATCGATCCCGCGGATGTCGCGCACGGTTTTCTTGGCTTCATCGAGCGCGTTCTTGACGGCGTCCTCGAAGCCCTTCTCGGACTCTCCCACCAGTTCGATCACTTTGACGACGGGCATAGGGGTTGACCGATGCCGAGATCGGGCCGGCGCCTCAAGAACGTTTGCCCGCAGGGCGGCGCGCCGGTTTTAGGGAGCCCTAGGTGCGCCGCTACGAAGTCGGGCGCGAGAGCGCCTTCAGCAAATCCGCCTTCGTGATGATTCCAAGCGGCCGCCCAGTCCTTGTCACGAGCACCGCCGACTCCGTCTGAAGGAGTGCAGCCGCAGCATGCAGCGCCGTGCGCTCGTCGAGCTGCGGGAAGGGCTCGCCGAGGATGTCGGACACGCGCAGCTTCGACAGCGCCTCGGGGGTTCGCTCGACCGCGAGCTCGTGGCTGATCGTGCGCTCGGTGAGCGAGCCGACCTGCACCTCGCCTTCGAAGATCGGCAGCTGCGAAATCTGGTGGCGCCGCATGAGGGCGACCGCGTCGTAGATTTTCTCGTTCTTGGTCGCCGTCACCAGCCGCTTCGAGCAGACTTCGCCGACGGTGAGCGCGGGGCGGACCTTGCGCGTCTCGCGGTCAAGCGCCTCGAAGATTCGCTTCACGTGGAGGTACGAGGGTTCCGTGCGAGCGTTCTCGATCTTGGCGATCAGCGACTGACTAACCCCCGCAAGCCTTGCCACCTGTGCTTGGGTGAGTCCGAGCTGCCGCCGGATTTTCTTCACCTCTTCGAGCGACGGAAGCGACATAGCAGGGCACCATTACGATGAGAATTGATTGACGCGCCCAAGGCCTCGCCGTATTTAGAACCAGCGGAGATGGGGAGAATTGCGTGAGGGAATCAGCGCGGGTGGGGCCAAAGAGGGGTCATTCTAAGGGGAATACATTTCGGAAAAAATCGCGAGGATTTCACCTTTTTCGGTTGGGGCGGCCCCCGGCGGGAGAGCGCGCGGCGCCCCAGACGACGGCCCCCGTCCCCTCGACGGCGGCAAGGCCCGGCACCCGTTTCGGCAGGTCGCGCGCGAATTCCGGAGAGCAAAGCGCCGCGAGAAACGCGCGGACGGACGGGGTGCCGATGGCATCGCTGCGAATTGCGAAGTCGAACGACTCCAGCGCCACCCCGATTCGCGGAAGTCCGGCGCGCACCGCGGCGGTCTCCACGCAGACTCCGGCGTCGGCGCGGCCCGCGGCGACCGCGGTCGCCACCGCCGAATGCGACTTGGCCTCCATGTCCCACCCCGGGATCTTCGACGTCACCTCGTCGAGCGTGAGCCCGCGCTCCGCCGCGATCTCTTTGAGCTTCGCGTCCACGAGGGCGCGCGTGCCCGACCCGGGGTTGCGGTTGATGAACGAGACCTTTCCGCCGATGAGGTCCCCAAGCCCCCCGACACGGCGCAAGGCCCCCGCACGCTGCACGAGCACCTGAGCGCGCGAATAACCGCGCACGAGCACGGCCCGGCCTTTCAGTTTGCGCGCTTCGAGCGCCCAGAAGTTGTAGGCGCCTGTGACCGGGTGGATGAGGTGGATGCCCGCGATGTCGGCTTCACCCCTCGAGATGGCGGACAATCCGCCTGTAGAGCCGATCGCGATGACCTTCGCGCGCAAGCCCGGGGCTCGCGCGGCCGCAAGCTCGAGGAGGAAGTCGATGCCGAGGCAGTGGCTGCCGGCGATCACGAGGTCGGCCGGCCGAAGCGACTCGCCGAACAATTCCACCTCGACCTTCGAGCCGGCCCGCACCATCTTGGTGCCCTCCGGCACTTCGAAGAACCCGTCGGCTTCGGCGAGCGTGGTGATGGCCCCCGATTCGGCCGGCAGCGCGAAGGCCGTATACCCGCCGCGCGGCGCCCTCACGAGGCCGACGGGTTGGAACTCGCGGCGCCCCCCGCCCGCGTGCACCGTTTCTGCAAGCGAGGCGGGAAGAACGGACGACTGCGTGGAGCCCGGCCCGAGTCCGGAAAGCGCCCGCACGAGGGGCGCACCGAACAGCCGGAAGATCATGAGTGCGGAAGTCGGGTAGCCGGGCAGCCCAAGGATTGGACGGCCCTGTGCAGCCGCAAGGACGGTGGGCTTGCCGGGCTTCACGGCGACCCCGTGCACCACGACTCCAGGGGGCCCCACGTCCCCAAGCACGCGGTAGATCAAGTCGCCCGCTCCGGCAGAGGTGCCTCCCGACACGATGGTGAGGTCCGCGTCCTTGTGCGCCTCCCGCAGGGCGGCGGTAAGCGCGGCGGCATCGTCGGGCACAATCCCCTTGAGGGCGGCCTCGCCCCCCGCCTCCCGCACGGCGGCCGCGACGGCGTGGGCATTGATGTCGAAGATCTTCCCGGGCTGCAGCCTCGAGCCGGGCGCGACGAGCTCGTTGCCCGTGGACAGCACGGCGACCCGGGGCCGGCGGTGGACAGGCACCGTCCGGCGCCCAATGGCCGCAAGCACCCCGATCTCGCGCGGCGTGATCCTTGTACCGCGGCGCACCACCGTCTCGCCCGCCATAACGTCCGCTCCCGCGGGGAACACGTTTTCGCCGGGGGAGACCGCGCGGTACACATCGACGGCATTCCCCCGAGCGGCCGTGTACTCGACCATGGCCACCGCGTTTGCGCCCCTGGGCACCACCGCGCCCGTGGCGATCTCGGCGGCTCGGCCGGGGCCCACGGTGACCTCGCCAGGGTCGCCCGCTTGGATGCGCCCAACCACGCGCATCTGCTTTGGCCGGTCCTCCTCGGCTCCGAACGTGTCGGATGCGAGGACGGCGAATCCGTCCATCACCGCGCGGTCGAACGGCGGCACGTCCACCGACGACACGATGTCATCGGCACAAACGAGGCCGAGCGCGTCGTCGGCCGGGAGGTCGACGGCGGCGAGAGGCCGCACATCGAACGCCGCGTACCACCGCGCACGCGCGTCCTCCACGCCGACCAAATCGCGGAACACGATGCGCCCTTCATCGTCCCCGTGGCCGCGCCGCGCGCTGGTCATTGCGGGGGCTATGGGGGTGGGATAAAAGAGATGGTTGGCGCACTCGCTTGAGGGTCAGCGGCCCTTGGTGCCCTTCCAACCGAACTTTGCAAGGCCAAGCCTGTCGAGCGGCGCGTTGGCAAGGGCGTCCGCGCGCACGGCGCCCGGGTGCTCGCGCGGCACCCACGCGTAGCGCACCTCGGCAAAGGACGCTTCTGCCACGCGGACCTGCGCCTGTAATCTCGAGAGCCGGGGATTTCGTGTCGCGTAGGCCCCGGTCAATTGGCGGACGACGACCTCGCTGTCGCTGCAGGCATCGAGCGCCCCGTTGGTGTGCTTCGCCGCAAGCTCGAGCCCGCGCAGGAGCGCTCGATATTCGGCCTCGTTGTTCGATGCGTCCCCGATGAACTCCCCGACGGCTTCCAGTTCTCGCCCGTCCGTGCCAAGGACGAGCACGCCGATGGCCGAGGGCCCGGGATTCCCGCGCGACGCACCATCGCTGAAGACCACGAAGCCGGCCGGGAGAATTGCAGGCTTCTCCACGGCCCTTGGACCTCCCTCAGCCACCGCCGTCCCAATCGGGCCCGGACGCGCGCGGCCGAAGCAGCCGCACCGTGACCTCCTCGCCCTCTTCGATCCCTTCCTTGGAGGACGGGATCACTACGAGCCCCGACCCTCGGACGAGTGAAGACAGGATGCCGGAGCCGGAAGTGCGAAGCGGGTCCGCCGCGAGTCCGCCGCGGCGTTCCACGAGCACGACGCGCGCAAAGGTCGTGAGTCCAGGCGCGCCCGGAATGCGCCGCGCGGCTCTCGCACGCACGAGCGCGCCGCGCGGCAAGCGCTTTTCCCCGGTGCCGAGCATCTTGCGGAGCGCAGGCAGCACGAACTCCTCCACGCAGAGTGCGGCGGCGACGGGTGACCCGGGGAGAAGCACGACGGGCTTTCGGCCCACGGCGCCGAGGCCGACCGGGTATCCGGGGCGCATCGCGACACCGTGGATCAGAACGCCCGGGCGCCCCAGACTTGCAACGGCTTCCGGCGCAAAATCGCGGGCACCCGCGGAGCTGCCGCCGGACACGACCACCGCATCGCAGCGCCTTAGCCCCGCCGCGATCCGCGAGCGCACGGCGCCCAAGGTGTCGCGTGCAATTCCGAGGTCCACCGCGGCCCCTCCGGCGAGCGCCACGGCAGCAAGCGCCCCAGGCCGGTTGGCGTCATGGATTTCCCCCGCGCGCAGCCTGCGACCGGGACGTTGGAGTTCGTTCCCGGTCGATAGGACGCCGACCCGCGGGCGGCGCGCCACCGAAAGTCGGCGCAGGCCGAGCGCCGCCGCGATCGCGATGTCGTGGGCGAGCAGGTCGTTTCCAGCGCCAAGGAGCACTTCGCCCGCACGGACGTCCTCCCCCTTCGCCCCCACATTCTCCGAGGGCGTCGCGGCCACTTCGACCTCGACGAGCCCGCCCCGAAGCTCGCGGCAGTGCTCGAACATCACGACCGCGTCGGCCCCGCGCGGCATCGGCGCCCCTGTGGCAATCCGGTGGCAGCACCCGAGGACCACGCGCCTCTCGGGGACGCGGCCGACCCGAGACTCCCCCGTGACGCGCAGCGCAAGGGGGTTGGTCGGCGCAGCGCCGAACGTGTCGCGCGCCCGGACGGCAAACCCGTCCATCGCGGCGCGCGCAAAGGGCGGCACGGCAGTGGACGCGCGAAGCGGTTTCGCGAGAACTCGGCCGGCGGCTTCCACGAGCGCTGCGCTCTCGCTTCCAAGAGGCCCGCGGGGGACGAGCCGGAGAAACCTGCGCCGCGCGTCGGCTAGGGGGGCAAGCGTCGCGAAACCCCGGCCCCGCACGGTCCTTTGCACGCCGCGGGCATTGGGCTCTCCGGTACAAGAGCCTCACCGGCAGGCGCGCGCGCGGTCCGACGGAAGAGCCGGTAAGAAACCGTATTACGCACGGGTGCCGATCGGCCCCAATCCGAGGGTTGCCAAGGTGGACGACGTCGCGTGTCCGCATTTCACAGGACGCTCCATCCAAGGGGCCGCGTACATCCCCTCGCCCGAAACCATCGAGCGATCGAACGTCTTGAGATTCATGCGCAAGCACGAGGTCGCCGACTACGAGGAACTCGTGCGGCGGTCGACCACCGACCCGGAGTGGTTTTGGGGAGCCGTGGAGAAAGAAATCGGCGTGGAGTGGTCACACCCCTACACGCAAGTACTCGACGCGTCGAAGGGTTTCGCCTGGGCGCGGTGGTTCGTCGGAGGCAAGCTGAATCTCGGGCACAACCTCCTTGACCGATGGCTCGCGGCCGGCCGCGCCGACACGCCCGCCATCCACTTCGAGCGCGAGGACGGACGCGCGGGCACGTGGACCTACGCGCGGCTCGCCGAGGAGGCGAACCGCCTTTGCCGGCTCCTTCGCGGTCTCCAAGTACGCCCGGGCGACGCCGTCGCGGTTTACATGCCGATGGTTCCGCAGGCCGTCGCGGCGGTCATCGCGATCGCCAAGGTGGGCGCGGTGTTCATCCCGCTCTTTTCCGGCTACGGCGCCGACGCGGTCGCCAAACGGCTCACGGACTGCAAGGCGAAGGTCCTGTTGACGGCCGACGGTTTTCGAAGGCGCGGCGCGCTTGTCGAGATGAAGAAGACGGCCGACGCGGCGGCCGCCGAGTGCCCGGCCGTGAAGCACCTTGTCATGCTGCGGCTCGAGAAATCCGAAGTGCCTTGGAACAAAGTGCGCGACATCGACTGGGACATCGGGCTGTGTCCCTTCGCGTCGACCTTCGATGCCGTTCCCGTGGACGCGGAGCACCCGTTCATGGTCATCTACACCTCGGGGACGACGGGCAAGCCCAAGGGCGCCGTCCATGTCCACGGAGGGTTCCTCGTAAAGGTGGCGCAGGAAGTCCTCCACCAAGGCGACTACCACGCCGGCGATGTGCTGCATTGGGCCACGGACATGGGGTGGATCATGGGGCCGTGGGAAGTCGTCGGGACCCTCGCGCTCGGAGGCACGCTGTTCCTCTATGACGGCGCGGTGGATTTCCCCGGCCCCGACCGCCTCTGGGCACTCGTCGAGCGCCACAAGGTCTCGTTCCTCGGCGTGTCCCCGACGCTCATCCGTGCCCTCATGAAGTCGGGCGACGAGCCGGTGCGAAAGCACGACCTCAGCTCGCTGCGGGCGATCGGCTCAACGGGCGAGACGTGGAACCCGGTGCCGTGGATGTGGTGCTTCGAGAAGGTGGGAGGCAGCCGCTGTCCGATCATCAACCTCTCGGGCGGGACGGAGGTCGGCGCATGCTTCCTCTCGGCCCTCACGATCATGCCGCTGAAGCCGTGCACCCTCGGCGGCCCAGCCCTTGGGATGGCCGTCGACGTCGTGGATGAGGAGGGCAAGCCGGTTCGCGGGCGTGTTGGCGAGCTCGTGTGCCGAAGGCCATGGCCTGGCCAGACGCGCGGCCTCTTTGAAGCCCCTGAACGCTACCTGGAGGCGTATTGGTCGCGGTTCCCTGGTGTGTGGTTCCACGGCGACTTCGCGAGCATCGACGAGGACGGCTATTGGTTCCTCCACGGGCGAAGCGACGACACGATCAAAATAGCCGGGAAGCGGCTCGGCCCCACTGAAGTCGAGTCGATCGTTACCTCGCACCCCGCGGTCGCGGAGTGCGCGGCCGTCGGGATCCCCGATGAGGCGAAGGGGGAGGCGCTGTGGGTGTTTGCGATCCTTAGGCCCCCGCACGCCGCGAGCGAGGCGCTCCGCGGAGAAATCGTCGCGAGCGTGGAGCGCGACCTCGGCAAGGCGTTCCGGCCGGCGCAGGTGAAGTTCGTGAAGGAATTGCCGAAAACTCGAAACGCCAAGATCCTCCGGCGCGCGATCCGCGCAGCGGTGTCCGGCGCCGAGGCGGGAGACCTTTCGGGCCTTGAAAACCCGCGCGCGCTCGACGAGATCCGCGCCGCGCGCTGAGGGGTGGGCCCTTGCAAACGCGCGGCGGGCGGTGGATTGCGCAATGCTTATCCCGGCTCCTCCGCCTCCTCGGTTGAGTTCGCGATGCCCGCGCAGAAAGATATTCCCCGTGCGGCGCTCGAGGCCGCGCTTTCCGGCGGAGTTCGCTCCACGCCCCAGCTTTCGGCCGCGCGCTCGTTTGTCGAGGACCTGCAGGCGCAGGACGACAGCGTCATCGGGGCGTTCGTCCACGGCTCCGCCGCGCGCGGCGATTCGCTTGACGACTCGGATGTCGACCTCCATGTCGTCGTGGAGGGCGAGCCCCCCGCCCCCGCATCCTTTTGGCGCGACGGTGTCGTCCTTGATGTCATGTACATCTCGACCGACATGATGACCGTCGACCCCCGTGACTTTCTTGATTCGGAGGAGGGGCGCGAGGAGATCTCCCGTGGCCACCTTCTGTGGGACATCGTCGACTCGATCGTGATCTTCGACCCGGACGGCCTCGTCCGCGGGTACAAGCGCATTGCGGCGACCCTCGCGCGCGAGCCGGAGCTCCTCAAGCTGCGCGCAGGGTTCATCCTCGAAGATTCGGTCGGCACGCTTTCGGAAGCGCGCGACGCGTTTACCGAAGACCTCCTCAAAGGGTTCACGCTCCTCTACCGCGCGCCCGCGCCGACGATCCGGGGCGGCGCGGCTCCGGTGGCCATGACTTCGCTGCTTGCGATGGGCTCTCGGCCCATGGGCTTTCGGTCGCTCTTCCCGCAGTTTCGCGTCGCGGCCGAGGACTTCGGGTTTATGGAGCTCGTGAGCTACGCGGAAGCCGCCTGGGGACTTTCCAGCGTGAGCGTCGCGCGCGCGGATGCCGCCTTCGAACTGATGACCCGCGTGTACGACTCGGGCGTGAAAGCCGCTGAAACGGCGCGCGCGGAGGGGATGCCGGAGGCCGAGGCCGCCGATCCCACCATGACCCCCGTCGAACGAGACCGTACCGTGGCGCTCGCCAAATCGCTTGTGGACGGGGGCGAGGTGCACGGGGCCATCGCGTTTGCGATCGGAAAGGCGCTCCAAGTACTCTCGATCGACGAGTTCCCGAACCCGTGGCTCAAAGCCGACCGCGGCACCCCCGAGAGCGTGGTGCGAAAGGGGGTCGAAATGATCCTAGGCTCACCCACCACCGAAGACACGGCCGCCCGGATGGACGCGCTCGACACGATTCAGTGGACGCTTGCCGAACTACTGTCCGGGTAGCCCCGGGCAACCCGCCTCGGGCACCGGCGCCCGTCGTGCGGCGGCGCCCATTCATTGATTCGAAAAAAAGAGAAAAGTCCCGCCCCGGGGGCGGGAGAAAGGAAAAACTGCGGGCGCGCGCGAAGCGCACACCCGCGGGGAAATCGGGCCGGTTCACTCCTCGTCGGAGCTTCCTTCCGCCGCCGGAGCAGCGTCGCCGGCCACTTCGCCGAAGGCGACCTTGCGGGCCACCTTCGTGATGCGGACGTTGACCGTCTGCCCCTGCTTCGCGCCCGGCACGATGACGACGAAGCCGCTAACGCGGCCGATCCCGTCGCCTTCCTTGCCAAGCCCCTCGATCTTGATCGAGTAGGTCTTTCCTTCCTCGACCGGCACGTTCTGCGGCCGGTCTCGTCCATAGTCCCGGCCTCCGCCGCGGTCACCGCCACCGCCGCCGCCGCCGCCGTAGCCGCCGCCGCCGCTGCGCTGTCCGTATCCGCCGCCTCCGCCACTTCCTCGGTTGCGGTCGCCTCCACGGCCACCGCCTCCGCCATACTCTCTTCGTTCCATTTTCTTACTTCCTTGTGCAGGCGCGCCGTTCGAACTCAATTCTGAAGAAAAAGCGGGCTTTGCGCCCGCACTTCACCTTCGTTAAGAGGCCTTACTTGACGCCTGCACGGCGCCCAACCAGGGGCCTCCATATAAACTAGCGCCTGGGGCCCACGCGCGCCGGGCGGCGGCGGCTTTATTTTGCCGCTTTGCGACCCTCGCGCGTGGCGTTCCTCGCATCGTTGCTCGGCTTCGGCACGACCATCGTCGCCGGGATCCTGCTTTACGCATACACGTTCAACGGCGCCGTATGGCTCGTGGAGCAAATCACGGGCCCCACCGAGGCGATGACGAAATACATCATCGCCTTCGCGCTGATTTTCGTTTTCGTGTCGGCCGCAACGCGGGTCGGGCGTTTCGCGCGCGACTGGATTGAGGCCGGCCGACGCGTGGTGCGCAAGCCCGCGAAGTAGACTTTGGGGCGGGCTTTCGCGCGCTCCTGCGCGCCGGCTTTCCGCGCGTGCGCTTGCGGGGGGCGATGCGCCATTCGAGGCGCTCGGAATCCTCGACCGAAACCGTGGCGCGCTTGCCCGACTTCCGCCGGACAATGAGCGCTCCGCCCTGCTCGACGCCAAGCGGGCGAAACTCGTCACGCACACCCGCCACGCGCGCGCGAAGCGGGGCGCGGGCGACCTCCCGGGCGAATTCATCGCGCACCGCCGACGGGGCGTCGCGGGCCCGCGCGAGCTGCGCACCGAACCACCCCGCGACCCATTCGAGCACCTTCGTGCGCGGCGAGGTCCACTCGCCGCCCTGCCTTCGCGCCAATCCCTCGAGGCTCACCGCCGCGGCGCCTTTGGTCGGCAGGGCCGCGCCCTCCACCGCCGCGCGCACGTTGATTCCGATTCCAACGGCGGCCCGCTCCACGCGTTCGCCGGCGGTTTCAAGGCGCACGAGCACGCCGGCGATTTTTCCGATCGAACGGCCGGGGCCCCATGTCACCACATCGTTCGGCCACTTCAGGAAAATGTCCTCCGCCTTCAGGAATTCCTGCGCCGCGCGAAGCACCGCAAGCGCGGCGGCCTGACCCAGCACATCCGCATCCTTCAGGGCAAGGCCGTGGCCCGCCATCACGGAGAAGTACACACCACCTCGGGGCGAGATCCAGGCCGCTCCACCCCTGCCCTCGCCCTCCGACTGCGACGCCGCCGCAAACCCTGCGCCCTCGGGCAGCCATCGGCGCTTGGCCCACACCTCCTCTTGCGTGGACCGCACAGCCCCCACAAGCCGCAGGTTGACCGGGCCCATCGAAACCAACGAGCCGACCGGCCACGCGTCCTCCACCCAACGCCTCCGCAGCGCGCACGATGGCGCGCCGCAAGTAAATGCCTTGTCGGCGCCAAGAAGCGCGCAGGGCGCCGGCCCTGCTCTTCCAAATCGCGCCGCGAGTTGTCCTTGGAAACCGCTTGAGGCTCGCACCCAAAGCGTTATAACCGTTTTTTCCCCTGCAATGGTTACTCTCGCCCCCCGTCCAGCATTCCGATTAACACGCGTTTTTGAGAGGTGGAATCCGATGGCCCTGTGCACCAAATGCAAGACGCCCTCGAAGCCCGGCGAGCGCGTGTGCTCCAAGTGCGGAACCCCCCTGCCCGCCGTCGGGGGGCTCATCGGGGGCGATTCGCTTGTCGGAGGCGGCGCGGCCCTCAAGCGGACGAAGAAGGCATCCTCCGACCAGCTGATCGGCGTCGGGCCGGTCGCCTACGGCGACGAGGTGTCCTTCGTGGGGGGCTCCGACGCCCTCCAGCAGATCGACTCCATCAACGTCAGCGACCTTGACGAGTCCCAGTTCAAGTCGATCACCAGCCAGATGAACACGATCCTCACCCAGATGAACGTCCCAACCCTCGTGGACAAGGAGTCCCGGTTCAAGCTGACGGGTGGCGACCGCAAGCTCGTCGACCGGATTGGCCGGGTGGTGCTGGATGCCGAGAAACACTTCGGCAAGCTGCTCGGCGAGAGCGAGCTCTACAACCGCCTCGGCAACGTCTACTACATCCTCAAGCGCACGAGGGACGCGGAGGCCACCGGCGACGGGGGCCCTACGACCATCATCGCCAAAGGCGACACCCAACTCATCGACCAGGCCATCCAGTTCTACGACAAGTCGGTCACGCTTCGCCCGGACTACGACGAGGCGTGGAACAACAAGGGGAACGCGCTCGAGGCGATCGGGCGGTTTGAGGAGGCCGTGGGGGCCTTCGACAAGGCCATCGAGATCAAGCCCTACGGCGAGGAGTACTGGAACAACAAAGGCAACGCCCTCGACGAGCTCCACCGGTACGAGGAGGCGATCCAGTGCTACGAGAAGGTCCTCGGGATCAAGCCGGACTACGAGCAAGCGTGGAACAACAAGGGGTTCGCGCTCGGCTCGCTCCTCCGCTACGAGGACGCGATCAAGTGCTACGACGACGCGATCCGGATCAACCCGCAGTACGAGGTCGCATGGAACAACAAAGGGTTCGCGCTCGGGTCTCTCGGCCGGATGGACGAAGCCCTCGAGTGCTACGCCAAGGCGATCGCGATCAAGGAGAATTACGCGGAGGCGTGGAACAACAAAGGCAACGCGCTCTACAACATGCAGCGGATTGACGAGGCCATCCAGTGCTTCGACCGCGCGATCGGGATCAACCCGCAGTACGACAAGGCCTGGTACAACAAGGGGTCGGCGCTCGGCAGCCTCAAGCGTTTCCAGGAGGCGCTCGAGTGCTACGACCGCGCCATCGAGATCAACCCCTCGTACGAGAAGGCCTGGAACAACAAGGGGAACGCGCTCTACAGCCTGCAGAAGGTCGAGGACGCGATCGCTTGCTACGAGAAGGCCGTGAAGCTCGACCCCGCGTTCAAGCAGGCATGGAACAACAAGGGGAACGCGCTCTATGCGCTCGGCAATTCGCTCTTTGGCCAGGGGCGGAGCGACGAAGGCAAGGCGAAGATCCAGGACGCCGTGGACTGCTACAAGTCCGCGATCAAGATCGACCCCGGATACGTCCGCGCGATCTACAACAAGGGAAACGCGCTCTTCAACCTCAACCAGGTCGAAGAGGCGATCAGCGCCTACGACGACGTGCTCGAGCTTGACGAAGGGAACGTGAAGGCTTGGAACAACAAGGGCTACGCGCTCGCCTACCGCGACAAGCACCAGGACGCCCTGCAGTGCTTCGACACGGCGCTCCGCCTCGATTCGAACTTCGAGCAGGCATGGAACTACAAGGGAGAATCGCTTGCGGCGCTAGGGCGGCATGCCGACGCGCTCGGGTGTTTCGACAAGGCGCTGCACCTGTCGCCCGAGTACGACGATGCGTGGAACAACAAGGGTGCGGCCCTGAATGCGCTCGGGCGAAACGACGAGGCGCTCCTTTGCCTCGAGCGCGCGATCTCGTTTGCGCCGGACAACCCCGAGGCGCACTTCAACAAGGGGATGGCGCTCAAGAACCTCAAGAGGCTCGAGGAAGCGTCGGGCGCGTTCGACAAGGTGATCACGCTCGACGGGACGTTCGAACGCGCGCACTTCGAGAAGGGCAATGTGCTCGTCGAGCAGGGGCGGCTCGAGGCGTCGATCGCGTGCTACGACGCCGCGATCAAGCTGAAGGACAACTTCGCGCAGGCCTACCTCGGAAAAGGAAAAGCGCTCCACGCGATGGCACGCCTCGAAAAGGCGGTCGAGTGTTTCAACCGGGTCATTGAACTCAACGACGCTTCGGAGGAGGGGCACTTCTCCAAGGGGGCCGTCCTCGCCCAGCTTGGCCGCCTGAAGCAGGCCGGCGCTTCCTTCGACAAGGTGATCACGCTCAACCCCAACAACGCGCAGGCGCACTTCGAGAAGGGGCGCACGCTCCACGCGACGGGGGATGCGACGGCCGCGATCGCTTCCTACGACGCGGCGATCCGGATCCAGGCGTCGCACGCCCGCGCGTGGAAGTGGAAGGGGCGCGCGCTCGCCGAGCTGAAGCGAGTGGACGAGGCGGTGGCCTGCTACGACCAGGCCCTCGCGCGCGAAGCGGGCGACCACGAACTTTGGACGTTCAAGGGGCAGGCGCTCGTCGAGAAAGGCGAGGCGCAGGGGGCGCTGAGCTGCTTCGACCGCGCGATCGCGATCGAACGGAAGAACCCGGTCGCGTGGCTCGCCAAAGGGCGCGTGCTTGCGGCCCGCGGCTCGAACGAAGAGGCCGCCTCCTGCTTTGACGCGGCCGCGGAGGCCGGTGACGCGACGGCGACGCCCTTCGTGCTGAAGGCGCGGTCGATGCGCGCGCTTGGCAAGAACGCGGAAGCGGTCGAAGCGATGAACCGCGCCATCAAGGTGGCCGGGAACGACGCGAAGCTGTACTTCGAGCTCGGCGACATCCACCGCTCGATGAAGTCCTACAAAGACGCCGAGCGCGCCTTCGCGCGGTCCGTGGAGATCGACAAGGGGTTTGCGGACGCCTGGCGCGCCAAGGGCGAGTCGCTCCTCGCGCAGAACCGCCACAAGGAGGCGCTTGCCGACTTCGACCAGGCGCTCGCAATCAACGCGCAGTCGCCGGAGGGCTGGTACTTCAAGGGCCTTTGCACGGTGAGCCTCGGGAAGCCCAAGGAAGCCGTCGCGGCTTTCGAAAAGGCGATCGAGCTCAAGGCGGACTTTGCGGAAGCCTGGTCCTCGAAAGCCGACGCCCTCAACAAGGCGGGGCGAAAGGCCGAGGCGAAGGAGGCTTACGCGCGCGCGGGGGCGCTTGCTCCGGCCGGCGGCGAAGTGTGGGTCTCCAAGGGAGACTTGGCCTTCGAAGAGGGAGACTTCGACGAGGCGATCTCCGCGTTTGACGAGGCCCTCAAGGGGTCACCGGACCGGGCCGACCTGCTTTCCAAGAAGGCCGATGCGCTGCTTCGGCTCAAGCGCTTCGAGGAGGCGGTCGCCGTGCTTGACCGCATCGTGGCGGCCCAGCCGAAGGCCGAGGACGCGTGGGTGCGGCGCGGCGCCGCGCTCGTGGCCCTGCGGAAGTTGGAGCCCGCCGCCGAGTCCTTCCGGAAGGCGCTCGAGGTCAACCCCAGGTC
>Ga0247727_10009115_pt1 | contig 18135 bp, 12 predicted proteins | sample WisWelCaveWW1625_FD_202498 | JGI IMG/M metagenome (GOLD analysis project Ga0247727, IMG submission 202498) | Biofilm microbial communities from Wishing Well Cave, Virginia, United States - WW16-25 | ecosystem: Environmental > Aquatic > Deep subsurface > Groundwater > Cave microbial mat | place...
CTGGTCTCCAGGAACCGATCGAGGTGCTTGTTCGCCTCGGCGGGCCGGCCGGCCTCGAGCAAGGTCTGGCCGCGCACCAGATCGAGCACAAAAAGGTCGGGGGCTTCCTTCTTAGCCCGGTCGTAGTCGAGCAGCGCGGCCTCGAAGTCTCCGTGAATGCGGTGGAGCTCGCCGCGCTTCAAGTACAGCTCGGCGTCGTGCGGGGCCTGTTCGAGGAGCCGTGTCACGCGCGCGATCTGCGCGTCGATCGGCCCATGCGCCTTCGCGGAAGAGGGACAGATCGCCGGGATCGCACCGGCAGCGGCGAACCACAAGACGATCCGCACGGCGCGAGACCCCCTGTTTTCCCGTTTCATCACGTTCGGACTTTGCATGGAGCTCTTCATCGCTGAATGCATCCTGCGTCTGGATTCCGTTGTCCGTCAGTGATGCCGGGAAAGGGGCCTCGCACCGCGCGGCCACTCATTCCTACTCGAACAGCACGCTGTCCACGTTGGTGAATCCGACTCGCCGGGACGTCGTCAAGCCGATCGACTGGAAGTCAAGCGAGAGGCCCGCAAGACCCTGAGGCACCTTCTCGGTGTGAGTCCAGCGACCTGCGGCGTCGTACTTGCCGGTGGCGATGACCGAGAACTGCAAGGCCCCTCCCGAGTTCACCCACATCAGGATCGCGGGGTCACCCGGGTTTCCCTGCGAGGTCACGAACGTCAGCGTGTCGCCGGCCCTGGCACGCTCGGGAGATGCAGCGAGCGCCAGCTCCGCATGGGTGACCGACAAAGAGTCCTCGATCTTGCCGGTCTCGCGCAGGAACTTGACGTCCATCCTTTGTCCCTTGACGTCGATGACGACCGAGCCGAGCTGGTTCGCCGAATAGAACATCGCGGGATGGTCGAGACTGCCGCCGCTCTTCTTCCCGGAGCTGCCGGCGACGATGTAGACGGCGCCTCCGTGCGGCGCCACCGACTTGACGTAGCCGCCGTCACCCTCCGGCCGGCCGTCGCCGCCGTCAAGGATGTTCTCCGGTTTGAGAGTGTCCGATTGCCCGTAGTGCTTGTCGAGCAGGAACGAGCGCTCGTAGCTGTGGCTGTGCCCGCAAAGGGCGAGGTCGACTCCGTAATCCTCGAGCAGCGGGACCATCCTCTCGCGCATCTGGGCAAGGTCGCTCTCGCTGTCGGAGTCGTGGCTGCCCTTGGAGTAGGGCGGATGATGCCAGTAGGCGATGATCCAGTCCTGCTTGGTGGCGGCGAGGTCGTTCTCGAGCCAGGTCCACATCGCTCCGCCGACCTTGGTGTCCGTGTCCTCCGAATCCAGGCAGACGAAGTGCACGTTGGCGTTGTCGAACGAGTAGTAGGCCTCCGTTCCCGACGCCATGCCGCCGGCCTCGGCGTTCTTCGGAAGGCTGAAGATGGTGTAGTAGACTCCGGTCTGAGTTCCGGAATCCGCCGACTTGGCGTCATGGTTGCCCAGTGTCGGCCAGACCGCAGCCTGGCGCAGCAGCATCGGGTAGATCTCGAACACCGCCTTCTGGTACTGGCTGTCCGTGCCGCTGTCGTAGGCGTTGTCGCCGAGCATCAGCCAGACGTCGGTGGCGCGTGTACCTGTGTACTTCAGGTACGCGTCACGAACCGCCTTCTGGCTGTCGGTGGCGGTTCCGGCGTCACCGATCACCCAGATGCGTACGGCTCTCTGAGATCCAACCGGAAGAGCGGTCGACGCAAAGTGGTTCGAATCGGCACCCGCCAGCATCTTCGTGGTCGTGCCGACGGAGTAGTAGTAACGAGTTGCCGGAGAGAGCCCGGTCACCGTGACCACGTGCTCGGTGACGGAGTTCTTGTCGGTCACCTTCCGATCGAGATTGCTCGGGTCCATCCCGTAGCGCACCTCGCTGTCACTGTTGATGTCGGTTTTCCAGCGGAAGGTCACCTGCGTCGGAGAGCAGGTCTGAAGGTAGGGACCTCGCATGAGCACGGGGTCCGCGAGCAACGCCGCGCTTGCGGCGCTGGAGAGCAGCATGCCGGCGCACAAGGCCGCGCTGATGCGGAGGCCGCGAGCTGAGCAAGGAAGACGGAAAGCACGTTGCAACATCGAGTTGTTCCTCTTCGTGTCCGTCCTGGGCGTCGCCCCCCTTAGGATTCCAGCCCGATGGACGGAAGAATTTTGTTCAGACCGCCCATCGTCTCGCAGATACCCGAACTTCAGGGAAAACTACAAGCTGTACAAGTTTTCAAAAATGCCGGTCTTCGCGACCGGATTCGGCCGCGGGAGAATCCGCACCGTCGACCCGGTGTCCGCCCGATCAGGGCAGATCTTTCTCTTGGAGCGTCGCATCGAATCGGCCTGTGCATTCGGACGACTGCGAACAGAACGTGGGATTCCTCGGCCTCCATCGACGACTCTCGCCCTCTGAGTCGCCTGTTTCAGTCTCCTCGTCCGACCTTGTCTCGCTCGATCTCGGTGCAGGGAAGATCGTCTCGTCAGGGACTCTGAGTCACCTGCCTCAGGGTCGGGAGTAGCATTGCCCCGTCTTATTGCCCGGCAAGCGAAGGGATGACATGACCGATCTTTCGCCTTCCCGAATCCTGGAGACGGGACTCGGTTTCTGGACCTCGAAGACCTTGCTCTCGGCGGTGGAGCTGGGAGTGTTCACCAGGCTCGGCAAGCACTCGATGACCGGACGCGAGCTTCAGGACTCACTCGCCCTCAGCCCGCGCGCCAACCCTGACTTCTTCGACTCCCTGGTCGCTCTTGGTTTCCTGGAGCGCGACGGCAATGGGCCGGAAGCAAGGTACCGCAATGCACAGGACAGCGCCGCATTCCTCGACCGGAGCGCACCGACCTACATCGGCGGCTTCCTCGAGATGCTGAACCAGCGGCTGTACCGGTTCTGGGGCGATCTGACCGAGGCGTTGCGAACCGGACGCCCGCAGAACGAGATCAAGCACACCGGCACCTCGGTTTTTCAGGAGCTCTACCGCGAACCCCGGCGCCTCGAGCAGTTCATGGAGGCGATGGTCGGCCTCTCCGCCGCAAACTTCGCCGCATTCGCCGAGAAGTTCGACTTCTCTCGTTATCGGACGCTGCTCGACGTCGGTGGCGCGACCGGTCAGTTGTCGATGATCGTCGCCCGGCGCCATCCTCATCTCCGATGCCTGTCGATCGACGTGCCGGTCGTCACGGCGATCGCAGAGCGCAAGGTGGCGGCCGCGAATCTTGCCGATCGGGTGTCGACTCGTGCCCTGGATTTCTTCGTCGATCCGCTCCCGCGCTCCGACCTGATCACCATGGGGATGATCCTCCACGACTGGAATCTCGAGCGAAAGATGCACTTGATCCGCGCGGTCTACGACGCCCTGCCTGCCGGCGGGGCGTTCGTCGTGATCGAGCACCTGATCGACGACGACCGGCGGAAGAACGTGGCCGGGCTGATGATGTCGCTCAACATGCTCATCGAGTTCGGTGACGCGTTCGACTTCACCGCCGCGGAGTTCTTCGGATGGTGCCGCGGCGTCGGATTCCGTGACAGCGCGGTGATTCCCCTGACCGGACCCGCCAGCGCGGCCGTCGTCTACAAGTAGGCCAGCCGGGATCATTCATGAGCACACTAGCCGTCATTCCCGCGAAAGCGGGAATCCAGCTTCACTGGACGGCAGGCGCGCGCAAAGTGGAGGTGCCACTTCGCATCAGCTACGGCCGCGCCGCGGCCGGACTCCTAGCCCTAGCCCGGATCAATGCTCCGGGCTAGCCGCCGGAGAAGACCTCCGAGCGCGAGCAGCGGCAGTCCTGTGATCGCGGTGTGGTCCTCGCTGTTGATCGAATCGAACAACGAGATGCCGCCCGACTCGAGCTTGTAGGAGCCGGCGCAATCGAAGGGCTGGTCCCGGTCAACGTAGCTCTCGATCTCGGCGCCGGTGAGCGACCTCATCGACAGCACGCTGACGTCCATGAATTCGTGCAGCGTCCTGTTCCGGATCACGCAGACCGCCGTGAACAGCAGGTGCGACCGACCCTGAAGCCGGCAGAGCTGCTCGAGGGCGGCTCTTCGGCTGCCGGGCTTGCCGAGCGGCTCATCGCCCAGAGCACACACCTGATCCGAGCCGATCACGATCGCGCCAGGGTTCCGCTCCGCGACGCTCATCGCCTTTAAGCGTGCGAGCTCGCGCGCGAGATCGGCGGGTGCAACACCCTTGTCCTTGGATGCACCCTCGTCACACAGCGGGGCCTCGCAACGAAACGGAAGGCAGAGCCGCTCGAGCAGCAGTCGCCGGTAGGAGGAGGTGCTCGCCAGAATGATGTCGCGCACGCGATACGCTCCGCCTCGAAGATCGCCCGGCCGTTCCGCCACATGCCGGCGCGCACATTACAGAACCGACATGCCCTGACGGAGCCATCATGCATTCGAGTGCAAGTTCCCGCGCCAGCCCGGCAATTCATGAGAATCATGGACAGTCGGCCGCAACTCGCTGTCTCAGGTCTGCTTTCGATGGTTTCTTTGAGGCTTTGACCGGCCGACAGTGTGTTCATGGCGCTCGTCATTCCCGCGAACTCTTCTCCGTCATTCCCGCGAAAGCGGGAATCCAGGGTTATGCACCCGCCCGCCGCAAAGGATCTGGATTCCCGCCTTCGCGGGAATGACGACCACTGATCCTCACATGTATCGAGACTTTCGGGGCGTTGCACCAAAGCTTGCTCCGTTCGTATTCCCCGCAGGGAAGGGGACAAACGGTTGAGACCATGCGTTTGCGCCGCTCTCCCGGATTTCGCGGCTGCTTTTTGGAAAAAACCGTTGATCGAGCCTCTTCGGCGGAGTTATTTGTCTCCCCGCCTTGCAAGGGAAGCACTTCAGAAGGAGAACCGCTGGTACCGAGACGCATGCCCTGCCTCTTCAATTGCGGCCGGAGCCCAATCCAACGGAGGAAGGCTCCCCGGCTCTTGAGGAAGGGCTCACCCGGGTGATTGCATCGACCAGCATCGGTTCACCCCGACCGATCCGTCCCTGCTTCCCGCCGACTGTTCTCAAGTGGTCGCCTCCTTTTTGGTTCACCGCGGCCTCCCGAGGCGGTTTTTCAAGTCGGCGCGCCTAGAGCCCTCAGACTCGCAGTCAATCCTCGCACCAGCGACCTCCCACCTCGGACAGAAGGAGGATTTCATGCAGCGTCTGTTTTTCGCGATGGCGACGATCGTCGTCGTCGGCTCGGCTCTCCCGGCCCCTTGCGCCGCCCAGAGCATCGGCTCGTTCGTCAGCGGTGAACGGCCGATGTACCTGGAGATCGATCGTCTGGTCGCGAGCCTGCCGTTTCTAATCGTCGTGCGCAACCTGCCCGACGGCTCCGGCATCCCTCTTCTGTTCTATTCGGCGAAGGTCTCACCGATCGATCTGTCACCGCTGGGGATCCCTGGAGTGCTGGGACCTGACCTTCACCACGGTGGCTGGATTCTCCTGCAGGGCAAGGAGAGCCGCGGGATTCTCTCCCCTGCGCTCGTGGGCCTCACGTTGTACCTTCAGGCGCTGGTCGAAACCCCGTCCGGATGGCGCCTGACGTCGATGGTCACGGTCCATCCTCGCGACCAGGATTACCGCGAGGACGATGATCCCGGCGTTCAGTTTCCTTTGCCGCTGATCACGCAGGAGATCCGACCCGCGGGTCGCGCTGGAATCGCGCGCGACCACGACCACGTGCGCGTCGGCATTCCCCTGCCACGTTCGGCCGTGAAGGAAAACGGCGGCGTGCCCGCTTTGACGCTCCGGGGCCCTGTTGACCGCGCGCAGTTCTCGACTCTTTCGAGCTGGTCCGACGGCAGCGTCCAGTGGGCGCTCGTCGAGTACTTCGCCGACGTCGAGGCCGGCAAGTCGCACCAAAGCGTCTCCGTCGATCACGGCAACGGCAATTCCGGCGGCAACAACCTCGCCTCGGTCGAGGGCTCGGAGGTCGCCGTCGACGCGGGACGGATCACGTTCAGGATCAAGAAGGACGTCCGGCGCCTGTTCCAGAACCTCAGACTCGACGGAAAGGCGCTGATCGACATCGACAAGTACAACGGCTTCTCGTTCGTCGACGACCAGAAGAAGTACTGGAACGTCCACAAGCAGGGTGTCGCCATTCGCCGCAACGGTCCGGTGCGCTGCGAGATCCAGGTCGACTTCGTGCTCACCCGGACGGAATCGTACGACGACCCGGACCGGGTGTATCTGCGCGTTTTCGTGGAGGCCTTCTCCGACGAACCTTCGGTTCGCATCCAGGTTTCCCTGCGCAACAGCAGCATCCAGTTTCCCGAGCATCTGCTGTTCCGCTGCCTGCGCTACTCGTTCGGACTCGCGGACCCCTCCAACCTGTCGGTCCGGATGAGCGGAGTCAGCGTGAACGGCGCGAGTCCGACGGTCATCTCCGGAAAGCTGGGAGCGGCCGAGATCGCTTCGTTCGAAGAAGGTTTCGTCAATCACGGCGGCTACAGCCTGTGCACCGACCCTGAGCTCAGCCTGTACAAGGGATTCGTCGAGCGGTTCGGACGCGAGAACTACGCCATCGAGGGAGCCCGGATCCGCATCGGCGGACAGTACTTCACCGGGAACAGCGGGAGCCGATGGTTCTCGATGCAGGAAGAGTTCGCCAACCCCGTCTACCTCGAGATCCTCTCGGCGGCCACCAATCGCGGCGTGCTGATCGTTCCCGAGCACGGGCCGCAGATCTGGCCGATCGCCCTGGCCGCCGATGGCTCGGGAGGATGCAGCGTCGAGCTGTTTCCTCTGAAGGAAGGCAACGATTCGCACAGCTATCCGCTGACCTACGCCACGAGCGAAACGCGCGTCTTCCATCTGGTCGGCGAGTCCTCGCCTGCGTCCGACCCCGACCGGGAGGCGCAAAAGCTGGACTTCCCGCTGTTCGCGCGCGGCGATCTGTGGGTGTACAACCAGGCGCGGGTCTGGCCCTGGCGCCTCGTCACGCCTGACGAGGCCTTGCAGTTCTCGCGACACGCGGGCCTGGACGACCCGGAGGAGGAGTGGAGCGATCCGTCGCGCACGATCTTCCGGTTTGCGGGCGAGACCGGCGGCTCCAACAACAACTGGGGCGAAACGCGCAAGTTCTTCGAGTGGCTGAGGTACGGCCACGGCGGAGCGTGGATGTGGGCCCGACACGAGGCGTTCTACAAAGTGGACAAGATGCCGTGGACGTTCGACGACGGCTCCGTGTCCCAGCGCCAGGAGATCCAGAACAAGGACGCCCCCGTCACCAGCAAGAACGACTTCTACGACGGCTCCAAGCACACCTTCGCGCAGGTCGTTCCCGACGTTGCGTTCACCCGGGGCGAGACCTATCTCCTCGACAGCACGCGGCATTTCGCCGAGACGTTCCTGGACCGCGAGCTCACGAACGTGCACCCGGACGGGAACTTCGTGGCCGGCTACTACGGCGCGGTCGGCAATTCGTCGCTCGCCGTGCTCGAGATGCAGCCTTTTCCCAGGCTCCAGGACAACCTGCTCAGCTACTCCGAGCAATGGCTCAACATCGTGTTCAAGCAGCCCAACGCCTACAACGTCGACACCTACACCAAGGGCTGGCAGGCGCCGCTCGGCACGACCGTCGACACCCAGGCGAACCCCGATGCCTACTTCGTCTCAAAAGCCGGGGGCAAGGGAGGCGACTTCAACCAGTACGGCTACACGGTCCAGATCTGGTCGGCGGCGCGCCACATGAGCAACTTCTATCTGAACCTGATCCACTACCTCGAGCAGCGCGCTCCCAACCATCCGCTGATCCTGCAGGCGCGGGGTCGAGGACCCGACATCTACCACTTCCTGCACCGCCCGTTCATCGACGACCATTCCAAGGAGACCGGACACCCGTTCCTCCTCGACCTGTTCGATGGTGATGCCGGCAACGAGGACGTGGACCCCTTCGCTCCTCCGGGCGACTGGATCGACAACTTCAATCAGACTCCGTACACCCTGCACGGGGCCGTCGTCCTCTATCTCAAGACCCGCGAAAGCGAGTCGGCGTACTCGTACGGAGTCGAGCTGCTGCGCAGCATGGGAGACTCCAACTACGACACCGGGTTCAACGACCCGATCATGAACGAGTTCATCGCCCGTTACCTGGTCCACTTCGGACTGAAGTAAGCGTCCAACCGATTCAGGATCCGCGGTTCCAGGCGAATTCCTGGGCGCGGATCGCCTTGGGACGGCCCTCTCTCCCTTCCACCATCTCGAACTCGATCAGGGCCTCCCGGCTCTTGAGGTTCCGGAATGCCGTCATGTCGATCTGACGGCCGCGCTCGTAGAAGTCGTTGATGTGAAGAAACACGTCCGTGCGGATCTCCGAGACCTTCAGTCCCTCGCGAACAGTGAGGTAACCGAAGCCCTTGGCCTCGTCCACGTAGTGCATCACGCCGATCCGGACGGCGACGCCGGAGTCGCGGATCGGCAGCAGACCGGGGATCAGGAACCCCGAGAAGTGGTAGTCGGCCTCCCGCCGGAGCTCGGAGCTGGTGTTCCCGAACGACAGCACATCGACTCTCTTGCCCTTGCCCTGCAACGCGCGCACCAGCCGGAGGAAGTCACCATCCCCCGTTCCCAGCAGGATGTAATCGAGGTTCTCGGCCTGGAGCAGAGCATCGACTGCGAGATCAAGGTCCGCGTTCGCCTTGACGACCTCCACGCCTTCGTCGTTCCGGTAACGCCGCGCCTCCTTCAGGACGAGATGGAAGCCGTGGCGGCGTACCGCGACCCGGTGCTCTTCCTTTCCCTGGCGGTACGGCGGATCCGACTCCTCCCGCTCGAGGTCGATCGCAAGGTAGGCGTTGGCTCGAAGGACAACGGCGCTCTGGGCCTCCACCAGCTCCCGGATCAAGCCGTACCGGCATCCGCGCCCGCCGTTGCGGCCGAGGTTCTCCATGTCCAGGAAGATTCCGGCCTTCAGCAAGCGGCTGTTGCTCCTCGATCTGCGGCCTGGAGCCCGATCTCCCGGTCCTCATTCCCGATCGGAAGCGTCCTCGGCGCGCGATGATTATTGCCTGCAGCCGGTTTCAAAACGAGAGCGCCGGGCTCCGTCGCGCCGCAGCGCAGGAACAGGAACGCGCGCCGGGAGCCCGGCGCGCGTTCGAACACTCAGGCCGACGAGAATCAGTTTGGACAGTCGTTCAGGTCGATGTTGATGTCCCCGGAGATGCCGTAGGTCTGGCCGGCGGCGTCCGTGTACGTGCCCGTGAACCATCCCGAGCCGCCGTAGTTCAGGTTCTTGCCGTTCGCGCCGAATCCCACCTGGAACGCGGGCCCCATCCGCGAGAAGCTGATCAACGCTCCGGCGTTGTTGCCCAGCCCCGTCAAGAGTCCGTCCGTCGTCTCGTAGTAGTACCAGAGGCTGGTGTCGATCGGGCCTCCGTTCTCGACGTACGCGCTCGGGTCGAGTTGCTTGTACGGGCTGCCGGCCGGGGGATAGCTCGCGTCGCCGGGATCCACGCGACCACCCAGATCGACCTCCACCTGCCACTGGTTCCCCGGCTCTCCGACCTGCTCGATGAATCCGGTCAGCCTGCCGGTGCCGAGCTCGACGTGCTCCTCGAACATTCCGTCGGCGATGAACACGTACTGGGTGCCCAGGCCCGGGATGTAAAAGGCGTGTCCTCCGCCGTTCTGGGAGTACTGCTGGTCCTCGACCGCCGCCTCCGGACAGCGCTCCACGCAGGTCCCGCCCAGAGTGAGCTTGAGGTGATTGGAGATTCCGCGCTGCGTCGGATCGCCGGTGTTGCACACCGCGTACTGAATGTACAGCGACAGGCAATCGAGCTTGGGGTTGTCGGGAACTTTCAGGGGGACACTGTAGTAGCCCGCGCTGTCGGAGATGAAGAACTTGACCAGCGGCACCGGAAAGTCGAGACAGAACGTGCCGTACGGCGTCGACGTCGGCCCGCATCCGAGCGAAACGAAGACCAGGCCGGGCGTGGTGTGCTGCGTGTTGAACTCCAGAAGGTCGCTGCCTCCGAGTGGAATGGTCGAAGGCCCGGTCAGGACGAACAACGGGTTCGAGTCGCATTGGGCGCCATCGCCCCGCGCGACCGAGGAGAGCGCGGCTGCCGCCATCGCAGAGAGAATCAGCTTCATGTTTGTTTTCTCGTCGTGGTGAAGGTCCCGGTTGCTCGCTCAGAGCGAGCGCTGAGGACACGTGAAGAAACAAGTGCTTCGACGACGCATTTGTTTTTTCGCGGGTCCTGAAGGGGTTGGGGGGAGGAAAGGAGGCCGCCGCGCTCACTCGAGCTCTCGCGAACGAAACGGCGGCCTTCAGATATCCCTGAACGGTTCCTCTCGCACGGCGAACCAGCCGACCAACGCGTGGTCCGGAAAAAGATTCGGGTCAGACCGCGGTGACGATCAGGAGCGCTCGATCCAGGCACCCACCCACCCACCCGCCCGCCCGCCATGACCTCAAACAGAGTGCTGCGGACATGCTCTGCTCGAACGGAAACGAGATCCGTCGCCGGCCTGGGAGCCTGGGACCCGGGAGGATTCGTAGTGAGGCGATGGAGCGGAAGCGGATGCCAGGCTGCGACCCGACGAACGTCAGGGGAGCTCGCAATCCTTCAAGTCGATGTTGATGTCGCCGGCGACCGAGTAGTCCTGCCCTGTCGGGTCGGTGTAGATTCCCGCGAACCAGCCCGATGCACCGTAGTCCACATTCTTTCCGCTGGCGCCGAAGCCCACCTGGTAGGCCGGACCGATGTTCCCGAAGATCACGGTCGCTCCGGCGTTGTTCTCGAGCCCGGTCAGGACTCCGCTGGTGACGACGTAGTAGTACCAGCCGCTGGTGTCGACCGGACCGCCGTTCTCGATGTAGGCGGAGGGGTCGAGCTGTCGATACGGGCTCCCGGGCGGCGGGAAACCTGCGTCCGCCGGATCGACCCGGCCGCTGAATTCCACGTGCACGTCCCACTTGTTGCCGGGCTCTCCATCATTCTCGACGATTCCGCTGAGAAGGCCCGTGCCGAGCTCGACGTGCTCCGTGAACCGGCCGGTGTCGTCCATGAACCGATACTGGGTGCCAAGCCCGGGAAGATACAGAGCGTGGCCGCCCTCGTTCTGCGCGTATTGATCATCGAACGCCGTATCGGGACACTGCTCCACACAGGTGCCGCCCAACTCGATCTTGATGTGATTGGAGATGCCGCGTTGAGTCGGATCTTCGAGGTTGCACACGGCGAACTGCATGAAGATGTCCAGACAATCCAGCTTGGGGTTGTCTGGAACGCGGATCGTGATGCCGAAGTAACCCGACGGATCGGTGATGAAGAACCAGACCAGCGGGACCGGGAAATCAAGACAGAAGACGCCGTACGGCGTCGACGAGGGTCCGGGGCCGAGCGAGACGAACAAGAGAGTCGCAATCGTGTGCTGCGTGTTGAACTCGAGCAAGTCGCTTCCGCCCAGCGGAATGCTGGCGGGACCCGTCAGCACATAAAGCGGATTCGCGTCGCACTGCGCTTCGTCCGCGATCGCGGGGGGTGCGATGGCAAGAAAGGCGCCGAGGGAGATCGTGGTGAGCCTCATGAAGTGTCCTCATGTGCTGCGTGGCGCGGTCCCGGCGACTCCCGCTGGCTGGGAGGAATCGCCGCCTGGAGGGCTGCTGCGCACAACGAGCTTTCCCTTCTTGAGCCGACCATCCGCCACCGACGACTGCCCGAGAGGGAAAGAGTTGCCGTACTTCCTAACTTCGGTCATCACCGGAGGCCAGCCCGGTCACACCCGACTTCGCCGGAACCGGCCCTGCTGATGAGCCAAGCGGGAAATGTAGCCGCCGGGCCGCGAGCTGCCAAGGGGTCATCTCCTAGTGAATGAGGCCATAGTGTTGCATGCCGATTCATAGTGTTGCGGGGCTTGGCCGGTGCCAGTTTGGGTGCGTGGTTTGCCTGTTGCAATCGGTACCCGGAGCCCTGACAGCACCTAAGCCTTTGAAGGGCCAAGGCTTCTGATCCATGGATGGACTCAGGTGCCGGCCCCCTGACTCTCCCTGCTGACAGTGATCGAGAGGAGCACCAATCCCTGGAACGATCAAATGTTTGCAAAGTAATCTGGCCGCGGTCACCTCCGAACAAAAGCCAGGATGCGCGTCTCAGACTGCATGGATCCAACGTCGCAAAGCTCTCCCACTCTGACTGAGGTCGTCGATCTTCTGTGTACACGGAGACCCGAGCTCCATGGCCCATCCCAGGAAAAGCCCAAATCCCTCGGGATGAAGCGCGAAGTCCTGCGTGAGCTTGCCACGAGGCTCAGGACCTGCCGGCAGACTCTCGAGACCGGCTGCGGCATGTCGACCGTTCTGTTCGCGGCGGCGGGCGCGAGGCACACGGTCATCTCGCCCCTCAGGGAGGAGCACGAACGCATCCGGGCCTTCTGCGGGGAGATGCGGATCGTGACCGACAAAGTCCGATTCATCGTGGGCGATTCACGCGATGAATTGCCGCGCATTCAGGAGCCGCTGGATCTGGACCTCGTGCTGATCGACGGATGCCACGCGTTCCCCTCCCCGTTCATCGACTGGTTCTACGCGGCACGCCGCCTTCGCAAGGACGGCTTGTTGATCGTCGACGACACGCAGATCGTGACTGGCTGGATCCTTCGCGAGTTCCTGCTCTCCGAGAGGGAGCGCTGGTCCGTCGAGAAGGAATTCCGGCGAACGATCCTGTTTCGCAAACGGGTCGAGAACGTGACGGACGGCTTCCGCTGGCGCCAGCAGCCGTTCTGCGTCCGCACCCGCCGCTTTCGCAAGCTCCAGGACGTGCTCCGGCCGCTCTACCAGGCGATGTTCACCCGCCGCCGGAAGTAACCTACTGAGTCTCGCCCAACAGAGTGACAACCTTGCATCCCATCTTCAGGCCACCTTCGTTCTCTCCTCGGTCGCGAGATCCTCAATGTATTCGCGAATACGCCTCGGATATCGCTCGGTCTCGAGAACGAACCTGACCCAAATCTGGGCGCCATCTTGTCACCCTATTGCGCGAACCTCAGTAAGGACCCGTGAAAAAACAAGTGCGTCGTTTGGAATGGCCGTAGTGACCGAGGGTTTCTCCTCCTGCGCCTTCGAAGTACAAGCTGGTCGTGTCGAAGAAGGTGAGGGTGACCTTCGTGAACAGATCGCGGCGCCGGGAGAATAGGCGCTCCTCCACGGTGTCCTTGACTTTTCCCAGTCATCCCATCGCACGGTACAGATGCTGCAGCGCGAGCGTTTCCGCCCCGGGATTCCGCACATCCCGGCGCCAGCGATCCGCAGCACGATCCGGGCCGGGTGCGAACAGCCGGTGCAATACCGTGAGGTAGATCGCACGTTCCACATCGAAGGAAAGTCCACGCGACTCCAGAAGACTCTGCAACACACGCTGGCTTCCCACCGTTGTCCACACACGCCCGAACAAAAGTCGGCACTCATCCGAATCACCGAACGCGCTTGAAGCGTGCCTGCGCGATGCGCGGCCATCACTCGAACGCGCTGAGAAAAACGGCCCAGCGATCTATTCCCATTGCGGCGGTCTGCAGCTACACCCGGGGACCCACTGAAAACCCGGAAGGACCAGTTTTTTTCTGGAGGTGCCGTTTGGCGGCACCTCCGGCCGCTGCGCGGCCGGGCTAGAACTAGGGCTACTGGCTGGTGATGGTGAAGGTGGCGGGACTGCTGTCGGCGACGCCGCCGCTGTGGCGGGTGGCGAAGGCAGTGACCGAGAGCTTGAGTCCCGCAAGGCCCTGCGGAAGGGTCGCGGCGAGGGTGTGATCGCCGTAGCCGTCGAGCGCGCCGAGGAAGAAGGGCACGAACAGCGGCGCGCCGTTCACGGCCGTGAGCGCGAGCAGGACCATTCCGCCCGAGGCTCCGCCGCGCGTCGACAGAAGGAGCAGCCCGCCTTCCTTCACCGACGAAGGCTCGGCCTGCAGAAACAGATCGTTACCCGCAAACACCAACGCCCTGCCCCTATTCAGCTGGTATCCAGTCGCGCCGGCGATGAGGTCGCTCAGCCCATCCGCATTCACGTCACCGGCGAAGGACAGCGCCACCCCGAGCCAGGCCACGCTGCTCTCGTCCACGCCGACGAACCGGTACAAGAGCTTGCGGGTGCGCCCGGAGTAGAGGTACACGGCGCCCCGGTCGGTGTAGCCGCCGTCGTGCGTTGGAGCAGCGGCGGCGAAGTCCTCGACACCGTCGCCGTTGACGTCGCCGAGCCGGGAGACCACGTATCCGAGTTGGTCGAGCGCAGCTTCGCCGACGAACGAGTCGAGAAGAGCGCCGTCCCGACCCGAGTAGAGATAGACGCAGCCCGGGCTGGTCCGCCAGTCTCCGGGTCCACTGGGAGCAGCGGCAAGAAGATCGGCGACCCCGTCCCCCGATAGGTCGGAGATGAGAGCGAGGCCGTACCCCAGAGCGTGGCTGTAGCCCCCGGTCCGGCTGAAGAGGAGGTGACCATCCTCCCCCGAGAAGGCGTAGACCTTGCCATCGGAGCCGCTTCCAAGGTCTGCATAGAACACCTGGTCGGCGACGCCGTCGCCGTCGAGGTCCTCGTTGCCGACACATTTCTTTCCGAAGCTGTCGTACTCGTTCTCACCCATTCCTGTACGCAGCAGCGCACCGCTCGTCCCCGAGTACACGTACACTTTCCCGATGTCGAATACGGGGGAGAACGAGGCATAGGAGGGCGCCCCGATCAGGATGTCGGGGACTCCGTCCGCGTCGATGTCGCCGGCATTGGCCAGGCTCGCACCGAATGCGTTCTCCCGGCCCTCGCCGCCGAAGCTGTAGAGGTTAAGGCCCGTCCTCCCCGAGTACACGTGCGCTTGCCCGGCCTGGTCCCAGCCCTGATAGTCGGAATAGATGGCACCCAGGACGAACTCATTGACGCCGTCCTGGTCGAGGTCTCCGAGGGCCATCGACCGCGCCAGGCCGTCGCTGGGTCCTCCGGTGTACACGAAGATCGTCTGGCCGGTCCGCCCGGAGTACACGTAGACCCTGCCGTTGGAATTTGGGTAACCCCATAGCGACCCGACGATCAGATCGGCATGGCCGTCGCCGTCGAGGTCCCCGGGACCGGCGACGCTGTGGGCAAACACACCCCGTTCCTGCTCGCCATCAAAGGTCCAGAGCACGTCCTGAGCACGCCCGCAAGGGAGGGTGAAAGAGGCCATGCCAAGCACCGCCAATGATCGAACAATTCTGGTGCACATGACCGTGCTCCTCACAGTAGCCACCACTTGACGCTGAACAGCATCACGTAACCCGGCGAGACCGCGGCGAGCCTCACCGTCTTGCCGGCGCCGTTCTTGATCGGGAAGAGGTTGTTGTGGTATCCGACGTACGGGGCGAGGTCGTCGGAGCGGAACACGCAGCGAAAGGTCCCTGACAGACGCTGAAAGAGGTACAGGTGCCCGGCCGCGTCGCCGCACCAGATCTCCTTCTGGCCGTCGCCGTTCACGTCGTCGATCCTGACGCCGTAGACCCCGGAGCTCAGGCCGTTGCCCGGGCCCAGGAGCTCGTCGCCGGTGAGGTCGGCGAGCACATCGAAGGCCTTCGTTGCGGGGTTGGCCTTGAGGATAAGGAGGTTGCCGCGGTTCCGGGTGAGATCGGCGTTCTTCCAGTCGGCGAAGGTCCCCGTGTCGATCCAGGTGCCGACCACGACCTCGTTCCCCGGGCTCGAAGGGTCGACCTCCCCGGCGTCCATCCCGACCACCCGCGTGCCAAGGCACGCCGAGGAATACGAAAGGCTCGAGGGCGTGAACATCGAGCCGGGCTGCGCGGTCCCGGGAAGGATGGCGTAGACGAAACCGCCGAGGGTCCCGGTGACGATGTGCTCCTTGGCCGGGCCGCCCTCGGGAGGCACGAGCGCCACATGGGTCATCGACGAGCCGCCTTCGTACGCCCCCGGGACCGCGCCTTGCTCGTAGTGCGCGATCTGCCCCGTGAAGCGGTTGTCGCCGACCTCGGGGTACCACCACTGGTCTGGGTCGTCGCCGTCGTCGTCGCTGTAGGTCGCATGCAGGTTCGAGGCGGGAATGGGCGGCCAGAAGTTGCTCAGCATCGAGAAGTTGTCGTCGCTCGGGTCGTGCTCGGCAGCCGTGCCCGGCTCCCACTCGAACCCGTGCCCGCCACAGGGGATCGGAGCCCCTCCGCTGTGTACACCAAGGAAGTCGGCATCGAAGGCCAGGTTGCAGAACCTGCGGACCTCCTCCGTGACTGGGTCGCGGTACACCGTCGCCGACTCTCCGATGAAGTAGTCCTCGGGACCGCCGAAGAGGTCGTAGTCCTGATGGCGGAAGAACAGCATCTGGCTGACAATGCCCACCTGCCTCTTGAAGCTGGCATCGTAGGGATCCCACGCGGGAAAGGTCGCGTTGGTGAGGTCGATGTGGCCGCTGCGAAACCTGAAGTTGTGGAAGGGCTGGTTGTACTCGAGGAAGTGCAGCTCCTTGGTGTTACCGCTGGTGTAGTAATCAAACGTGCGGCAGTGCGCGAGAGTGCGGTTGGAGTACCAGGGTTCCGGAGTCGGGGTTCCGGACGGCTTGTTCAAGGGGTCCCACTCCTTGTCGGCACGGCGCACGAACTGCAGGTTGGTGTCGAGGAAGTAGATCCGCCCCGAGACCGTCGCAACGACCACGTAGTCGGGGCCGGAGGCGGAGTCGATCACCTCGATCGACACGACCGAATTGGCGACCGCCGCCGCGGAAGCGGGGCCCAGGCCTGAGCTGGGAGGAGGCGGGGGAGGAGGAGGGTTCACGAACTGGGTCATCGGACCGGCGACCAAGGTCGCCCCCTGCTGGATGGTCAAGGTCTGCAGGGACCCTCCCACGCCGAGCACGAACACGAGGTCCGTGCCGGAGGGCGGGAGCATTTCCACGCAGAGATGGTCGATCGTTTCGAAGCCGAGCGCCTCCGAATCGACGATCTGCCGGGTCGCGACCTCGACCAGGAGGGCCTGGCGCTGAGCGACCGCGAGGCTGTGGTTCTGGCCGAAGAGGAGTAGATGGCTGCTGGTGCCGGTGAGGTTCACCGGCACCACGCGGTAGAGGGCGAAGTTGGTGAAGTAGCCGAGGAAATCCGCAAAGTCGAGCTTCGAACCGTCCCACGCCAGCGACCAGAGGTGGCCGTCCTGTCCTGGAACGAGCAGCTCGTTGAGTCCGGACGGTTGCACGATGTCGACGACCGCGCCAAAGCCTGGACCGGTCCCTTTGGGCTTGCGTTGGTGACCTTTGTCCGGATGTTGTGCGCCGTTCTGCTCGATCACGACCCAGTCATGAAAGTCGTTGAGCGCCAGCAGCTCGTTGCCCGCAACGACGCCGTCCGGAATGAAGTTTCCGCGGTACAGGAAGGGCACGTACCCCGGATACAACTGCTTCGGTCCCTGCTGGACTGCGGCCGGCGCCACGGAGAAGTCGCGCTGCACGCTGTAGCTGTTCGCGCCGCTCACCGTTACCTTGTGCACGTGGCCGGTGGAGTCGGCGACGTAGATCGCGCGGTTCTGGAGCGGCACGCTCAGGTCCGCCGCCAGCGCGAACAGCCCCCATCCGAGGTTCTCGCTAATGAACTCGCTCCGGAGCTTCGTCGGGTCGGTCGGGATCGAGCCGCTCATCTCGAGCACGTGGAAGAAGCCGTCGAAGTTGCCGAAGCACACCTCGAGCTTGCCGTCGTCGTCGAGGTCGAAGACCTTCATCGTGTCGAAGTAGCCGGTCGACACTCCCTGGCCGATGCGCGTCCCTATCTCGGTCGGATTGGGAGTGAGGTCGAGCTCGGTGAGCAGGGTCGGAACGGCCGGACAGGGAAATGAGCAGTGCACGTGGCGCAGGGTGTGCGCGTAGGGATCGGGGTAGGGCTTGACGGTCGGGACCGATGAGGGGACGAGCGGGAGGTTGCCGGGGTCAAGGGTCGGGCCGTTGTCGATCATCCTTTGCCATTCGTCGCCCTTGAACGGGAAGAACTCGTTCTTGCCCTCCATCGATCCGAACGTAGGGCTGTGGCCGAGGTTCTTGCGGAACTCGAGCTGGTATTTAGGGTGGAACGTGATGTCGTCGCGCTGCCAGTGCCAGTTCTGGCCCGGGTCCTCGCCTCCCATATAGCCGTAGATCGGTACGCGGAGGAGATCCGTCGTGGGCCGGTGGTGGATGCTGAAGATTGAGACATC
>Ga0247727_10009116_pt1 | contig 18134 bp, 20 predicted proteins | sample WisWelCaveWW1625_FD_202498 | JGI IMG/M metagenome (GOLD analysis project Ga0247727, IMG submission 202498) | Biofilm microbial communities from Wishing Well Cave, Virginia, United States - WW16-25 | ecosystem: Environmental > Aquatic > Deep subsurface > Groundwater > Cave microbial mat | place...
CGGCGGCATCGGCCTTACGGCATGGCTGCAGGCAGTCTATAAAAAAAATGCGGAATGCGGAATGCGGAATGCGGAGTCTCAAAGTGGAGTTGGCTTTCAGTCCCAGACATCATGTGTCATGTCGAATGGATTTCTCTCGGCCCTGAAATCCGAAATCCGAAATCCGAAATCCGAAATCAGTCATGTTGCGATCGTTGTTTCGGAAGAAGCTCGTGATTACCGCCCGGAGATGGAATGGCTGAAAATTCAGAATTCAGAATTCAGAATTCAGAATTTAAGACCGAGTGTTTGCTCTCCGGGAGACCTTGAATATCGATTCGATGGAGTTTTTTTGCGCGGTGAACGGGTGGATGTGGTTTACCGCTTCTTCGAGCTTTTTGACCTTCCGAATATTGCCGATGTGGAAAAGCTCATTGCAGCAGCCCGGGCCGGACAGGTACAGGCGACTCCACCCTTCAAGCCCCAGCTTGAGGAAAAACTTTGGTTCGCCCTTTTCTGGTTTCCTCAATTGGCTGAATTCTGGCGATGCGAACTGGGCGACCGCTTTTTCCGGGATCTTAAGAAGAAGATCCCATTCACCTGGCTTCTGGATCCGGCCCCGCTGCCTCCGCATGCCGTCATCCCTCATCTGGATATTCATGACTGGCGCCAGCTTGCCGATTTCTCTCAGAAGCAGCGCGACCTTATTTTGAAGGTCTCCGGATTTTCGGAACACTCCTGGGGCAGTCGGGGGGTTTATCTTGGGAGTGACATGCCGGGCGACGAATGGAAGAAAGTGGTCCTGCGCGCGCTTGATGAATTCGAAGTTCATCCTCACATTCTCCAGCCCTTTGTGAAAACCCGGCTCGTTGGGCACGCCTGGTACGATTTTGAAAGGAAAACCGTGGTTCCGATGAAGGGACGCCTGCGCCTTTGCCCTTATTATTTCGTTGAAAATGACAAGGCGAATCTTTCCGGCATCCTCGCCACGTTATGTCCTGCCGACAAGAAGTTTATCCATGGCATGCAGGATGCCATCATGACACTGGCTATACCTCAGTAGAATTATCCGGGTGCAGGACAAAAAAGTTACCATTGGCGGTAGACCTCCCCATTCCCCTCCTTGCCAAGGAGGGGTTGGGGGAGGTGGTAACTTTTTTGTCCTGCACCCGGTTATCCTGAGATCTCATACCAGGAAAGGCTTGCCTCCTCCGCTTCTTATCGGCATCGCTATGATGTTATGGCAAAGAACCGTACCATCTCCCGAAGCGGACGTTTCCAGCAGGCTCTCAGCAATGAGGTGCTGAACTACACCCAGTCCATCCTTTTTGACTGGCGACTCTACCGACACGACATTGCCGGCTCCATCGCCCACGCCACGATGCTGGCCAAAGTCGGACTGATCTCACGTAAAGAGCGCGACCAGATCATTCGTGGTCTGAAACAGATCGAGAAGGAAATTGAAACCGGAAAGTTCAAATGGAAACTGGAGCTGGAGGATGTGCACATGAATATCGAGGCCGCGCTGACAGCTCGTGTCCCAGCCGGCGCCAAACTTCATACCGCTCGAAGCCGCAACGACCAGGTGGCCACAGATATGCGGCTTTGGGTAAAGGATGAAATTAGGAATTTAGAATTAAGAATTAAGAATTTACAGAAAGCCTTAATCGATCTAGCGGAAAGGAGCCGGATTCGATCGGGAATTCTTAATTCTCAATTCTCAATTCCTCATTTGCACTTCCTGCCCCTCCCCGGCTACACCCACCTGCAACGGGCTCAACCTGTTCTCGCGGCTCATCACCTTCTTGCCTACGTGGAAATGCTGGAGCGGGATCGCGAACGATTCTCAAATTGCGCACACCGTGCGGATGTTTGCCCATTGGGGTCAGGAGCGATTGCTGGAACAAGCCTGCCCATTGACCGCAAAATGACGGCAAGGCTCCTTGGATTTCGCGAGGTCAGCGCCAATTCCATGGATGCCATCAGCGACCGGGACTTCGTGGCAGAATTCATATTCGTGACCGCGTTGACGGGCGTGCACCTTTCACGGCTGGCTGAAGATCTGATCCTTTGGTCCAGCAATGAATTTGGTTTTGTCACCATTGGTGATTCGTACACCACAGGATCTTCACTGATGCCTCATAAGAAGAATCCCGATGTTGCCGAACTCGGCCGCGGAAAAACCGGACGCTTGATCGGCAACCTGACGGGTATCCTGACCCTCCTCAAGGGACTGCCCATGACTTACAACCGGGATCTGCAAGAAGACAAGCCGCTCCTTTTCGATTCTGCCATTACACTTTCTACAACGCTTTCGGTCTTTGCCGGCATGCTGCGCGTCACAAAGTTTAATCCGGAAGCCTGTCTCCATGCGGTTTCCGATCCGAATCTTCTTACCACCGAACTGGTGGATCATCTGGCCCGTAACGGCGTGCCGTTTCGTCAGGCTCATCAGGCTGTGGGCGCTGCGGTGCGTCATGCCGAGGAACACCACAAATCCATTGCTGCCTTAAGCGAAACCGAGTGGCGCGAAATTCATCCGAAGTTCAGAAGGGACGTTTTTCGCGCGCTGCGGCTGGACGAAATGCTGTGTTCGCGCAACCAACTTTGGGGTGCTCCAGGACCGAAACAGATTGAAACCCAACTTCGTCGCTGGAAACAGCGCTTGCGATAACCCTGTCGCCTGGCAGCCGGAGGGACAGGAAATAGAATTGATTGCACTGCCCGAAAGCTTGATTCGGGAGACAAAATCCTGACTTTGGCCAGGTTTATGGTTGGATCAGGTGGACATTCCCCAGCTTTTGGGCGGCTTTTTCGAAAGTGACCATGGCATGGGCGTGCTGGAGATACTGCGTGTAAATCACACGATCCAGGAAACCGGGCTTCGCGTGGTCCAAGCCGTTGGTTTCCAGGACCTTGGCCGCGACTCCAACGTTTTCGACATCACCGCTTCCAAAAAAATCACGAAGCACATGAAGAACCTCGGCTTTGGGCACGCGATAATGGTGTTGCAGTGCGAAATAAACTTCACTAACCACCAAATCCGAAACCACGGGCTGATCTCCACGTTCCAGCGAACGATTCAGAAATGAAACGGCCTGTTTTGCCTGAGCCTCTGGTTCTCCGATCAGCAATCGCAAAACCACAGATGTGTCCAATCCGACTTTCATGCCCGTCCGCGTTCAATGCTTTGGCGGATCGTGTCCATCGAGTGATCTCCTTTGGCTTGACGGCTGTATCGACGCAACGCTCCCAACCAGGCGCGTTTTTGGGAATGTTTTGGACGAAGAACCCACTCCTTTTGCCCCTGATGAACATGAAGATCCAGATCCACCTCATCACCCGTATGAAGATTCAACGCCTTACACACCTCCACGGGAAACGTGGCCTGGCGCTTCGATGTCAGCTTGATGGTCGGCATTGGCCCAATATAACACTACCTCCTTACTTGTCAACATATAAGTAAGGCGAAAGAGGAATAGATCATTTACACAGAGAACTCGGAGAGTGCGGAGAAGGCATGGAACCGTGATATCTGACACGCCCTGCAACTGGGCCAAGCAATGAATAACGCCAGCTTGCCCATGGCCTGTAGTGTGGTTTCCAGGTTGGTTTCCACACCTTCACGGATTCCTCCTGGCCATGGGATGTTCACTGACTTCCACCACCATCCGAGGCGCGCACGCGTGGAGTTTTACGAGGTGCTCGTTCATGCTGTAAATCCGAAAAAGCTCGCCTGCAAGGAGGCGAGCCTCATCCACTGCGACGGATGATGGAGAAACGGGTTTACCACGCTGAAAGCGTGGTTCATTTTGCCCCAGCAGCCGGCGAGCCTCCAAAAGTAACGCATTGAAAGGCACCACCCGTGGATTCACCTCCACCAGGTGAACCATTGCTGCTTTACAGAGCGGATCGGTCGTTGTGAAGGCGCTCCCATCCGGGGCGCGGAAAGACTCCTCTGCGCGAGAAGCGAAATCCGGTTGATTGGAAACAGATTGTGCCTTGGTGGAAAAATGGAGGTCCACCAGGCGTTCCGGTTGAGGATGATCTTTCAGCCTGATTTCACGACGGCAAAGCAAGCTCCGGCGGAACATCCGATTTGTCAGGAAATCCCGGTATTGCCCGAACTGGATTGCATCCCGGCTCCATTGTTCCATCCAACTCTCAGCTTCAGTCGGAATGTTGGATGAACACACCGGAAAATCCGCTTCTGTGAGAAATTGGAACCCGTAGCGCGCTGCGTCCGTTTTTAAATCAAGGAGGTTCGAGTGGATCATGGAAATGTTCTTCAGGCCGGCAGATGTCACCACCCTTTGTCCTTCAGCAATGGAACTGGCGGAGAAATCGACACCAAGAAACTCGCTCTCCGGCAACGCCTGTGCCATGGCAATCAGGTTGGCGCCATCTGCGCAACCGAGTTCCAGCACCCGGCATCGCTCCGGTGGCGGGGGATGCATTCCAAAGAGGGTTGCGAGAGTCGCCAGACGGTCCGGATGGATGTGCGGAAGGAGACAGTTGCCGTAGGGCAACGCCTCGTAGCTCTCGAGATTGGTGGAGCTTTTCTGATCCGCCATAAAAAGAAATGGATGGTTCTTCTACGTCTCCGTCTTGGAGGGAGTCGTCACTCCTGTCCGCCTCTCTTTCATCGCAAAGTAGAGATTCCGTGTGTAAGGAACCCAGGTAAAAATGTAGGCGCCGATCCCAACAGAATCCCGCTGGTGAATGAAGTAGATCAGGAGACAAAGGGATCCCAGAAGGCTGCAATACCAGAATGCAAGCGGAACCACGACCTTCCGGTGGCGTTCTGTGGCGATCCATTGGATGATGAACCGCGAGAAAAAGATCGCATTACCGGTCCACCCAAGCGCTTTCCAGAAGCTCCAGGCGATCCCGAGAAATTTGCCGTCGAAGTAGAAAAATTCCATACGAAAACCTAAGGGTTGAAGGTTAAAAACAGGGGAGCTTGCTGATCCCCACACATGAGCTTTAAATTCCGTTGCTAATTCCAGCTTTACTGTTTTGTCCAGTTTACCGTGAATAATAAAAACTCATCGAGTCCTTTTGAAGAAGGGCGTAATTCCAACCCTTCGAGAGCCAGGACTGCCATCGGCCACATGGAAAAGAGCCAGGCACTTCCTAATAACCACCTTCGGAAGCTGTCTTTTGTCCGCATGACATTATTAGAGCGAATGGAAGCACATTTGAGATCAAGGCTTGTCCGTAAACCCATTTCTCTCAGCAATCCGGTAACGCAGCTGCCGGCTTTTCATCCAGCGAACCGCCAGGAGATCGGCGAAAGATTTAAAAAGACGATTCCAGACACCATAGTGTGATTGGCCGGCAAATCGTTCCCGGGGCGTGACCGGAATTTCCACCACGTTCCACCCTTCCATCCGAAAGAGCGTGGGTAAAAACCGATGGGCGCCACGGAAAAAATTAATATCCCTCAAACATTCGCGCTTAAACGCCCGGTAGGTGCAGCCGGCATCGGTGATATTTTCGTCACTCAGCTTGTTCCGCACCCGGTTGGCGATGGTAGACGAAATCCGGCGAAGCCAATTGTCGGCACGATCATGAATCCGCGTGCCACAGGCGCAATCAGCTGTCTTCAGGGCTTCCAGAAATTTTGGGATGTCCTTCGGGTCATTTTGAAGATCGGCATCGAGTGTAATAATGATGTCTCCCTTTGCCGCCTTCATGCCCGCGGAGGAGGAGGCGGTTTCACCACAATTTCCAGCAAACCGCTGAATCCTCCAGCGGGAATCCCGGGTTACAACCCCGCAGAGGATTTCCCAGCTCCGGTCCCGGCTGGCATCATCGGTGACGACCACTTCGTAATCGTCAGTGATGACTTTCATCGCCTCGGAAATCTCGGCGTGCAACCGTTCGAGATTTCCTTCCTCGTTATAAACAGGAATCACGAGTGAGAGATAGGGCATGTAAAAATTTCAAAATCTGAAATTAGTAACTACGAGTTATTCCCCGTACCGGATGTGCTTTCTTTGCGCGATATCGTTCAGGTCTTTCGCGGACCATCCCGGATGTGGACCCCAGAAAATCCTCCATGGACAAGGCCAGACCAGGGAATTTCTTTTGTAATTCACCATCTTCAGTAACGCAGGGAATCCCCATCTGAATGGCCAGGGCGATGAATTGCCCGTCGTAGGCGGTAATGCGATACCGGTTCACCAGTTCCAGAACTTTGACAACAGATGGGTCGGCTTCGTTTCCCGACATTATCTGATAGACTCGATTCCATGCTTCCAACGCATGCTCGGAGGCGATCTGACCTGCTTTGATTGCGGTAGCAAGAATATTCTGGAACTCATAACGCCACAAAACAGGCACAACCCATACAGGATCTTTCTGCTGGACCTGCTCTGCCAGTGGGGTGCGTATACTGGTTAGATTACGGGCGGCTAGGATATTCGAATCCACGACGATCATGCCCGACCCTTCCATTTCGCACGATGAATGAATTGGGCTGTCAATGGTGTGCGTGTAGGGAACGGGGACGGGAATCGAACCGCATGGAAGACGTGCATCTGTTCCTCAAACAAGACAATGGCTTGCTGCGTCATGGAACGGCGGTTTTTCCCAGCTTCTTTCTTCAGCCACTCATGGATTTCCGGCGGCACATCTTTGATGAGTAAGGACGGCATGTTTTCCTCCTTCCTGGTTATACCATTTTGGTATAAAAATACTATCAATCGTTTCTGTTGTCAACCCTGGAGGCGAAAGTGATTACATTTTCCGAGATTAAATTCTCGATCCAGCCAACTCCATATCGTTCAACCCGGTGTTTATTGAAAAATGAAGCCTTATATTTCAATGATGGCACCTCGAGTGTTTTGCTTCATGGACCAATCCTCGAGCAATGTCATCTCAATTTCCAAAATACCCTCCTCTATCGCTCTCTGCAATAGTCAGCCCGTTGATTTTTTTCTCAGGATGCGCATGAGTTCGCGCCCTTCACGACCCGGATAACCGGTGGTGGGGACCCATTCCTTTTGCAACTCAAAACAAGGGGTGAAAAGCGTGTTGAGTTCATCCTTTGTGGCTGGAAATGGAGCCCCCCCCTCTCCCTCCAAATCCGGATTCATGAAGAAAATGGCGAGAAGTAAACCGGAATCCTTGAGGACACCATGAATGATCCGAACGTATTCCGGGCGCTGCCGGACCGGGATTGCACAGAAACAGGTGTGCTCAAAGACCCAGTCAAAACTGTTTTTGTAGTGGTCCGGCAAGCGGAAGAGATCTCCTTCGATATATGTCTCCCGACCAATCGCCATAAAGGATTGCGCCCGCTGGATGGCGCTCGGAGCGAAATCCAGACCGATCACCTCGGCCCCTTTTCGGGCCAGGGCTCGCACATCATGCCCGGCGCCACAACCCGGCACAAAAATTTTCCCACTCAATATTTCACAGGCGAGAAAATCCATGAGCGGAGGCGCCGCATACCCCCTTTCCCATGGGGTATCCCCGCTCTGGTACCTGCTTTCCCAATTCTTAATCTCGTCCAATTGTGACTCCATCCGTGATTCCTTGTTTGGGTGCAGGACAAAAAAGTTACCACCTCCCCCAGCCCCTCCTTGCCAAGGAGGGGAATGGGGAGGTCTACTGCCCATGGCAACTTTTTTGTCCTGCACCCCCTCGTTTCAGGCTCTGATAAAGGTTTTCATCTGCTGACAAACAAAATCCACATCCTTCTCAGCAAGATGCGGATAAATCGGCAATGAGAGAATATGATCCACGATTTTCTCCGTGACGGGTAGCCCGGGCAAATCCTTATAGAGCGCGGTGATAGCTGGTTGTCGATGGTTTGGCACCGGGTAATGCACGCCTGTGCCAATTCCCTGCTCCTTCAAGTGGGCAGCCAGGGCATCCCGTTTTTCCACCTGAACGACAAACATGTGGTAAACCGGCGCACATCCCTCACGCTCCAGTGGCAGTAGAACCTGTGACATTCCCTTCAATCGTTCTCGATACCACGAAACCACTTGTCGTCGTCGCGCATTGAACTCATTCAATCGCTTCAGTTGTTCCCGTCCGATCGCCGCCTGGATCTCGTTGAAACGCAAATTAAAGCCAACCATTTCATGGAGGTGCTTATCCTTGCGGCCGTGATTGCGCAGCATTCGAATGCGCTCGGCTACCGTGGAATCATGGGTCGTAATGCAGCCGCCGTCACCGAACACCGTGAGGTTTTTGGAGGGATAAAAAGAGAACGCGCCAAAGGTGCCGATGCTGCCAACCTGTCTGCCTTTCCAGGTGGCTCCGTGAGCCTGGGCACAGTCTTCGATCCAGAAGAGGCGATGTTTTTCAGCGATTGTCTTCACCCGATCGATATCGGCCGGGTGACCATAAAGATGCACCGGCATGATGCCCACGGTGCGCGAGTTGATGTGCTCCTCGATCTGGTTGACATCCAGGGTGTAACTCTCATCCACATCAAGAAAAACCGGTTTGGCGCCAACATGGATGATCGGTTCGATGCTGGGAAAGGCAGTATGCGAGGGAACCAGGATTTCGTCGCCGGGTTTGATCTTCAGCGCGAGAAGGAGCAAATGGACGGCCGCTGTCCACGAGCTGGAAAGAACACAGTGTTTGACCCCCGTGAAGGCGGCCAATTCCTGTTCGAAAGCCTCACATTCCCTGCCAAGGATGTAGTTCTGGGAATCGACCGCTTCGAGAATACGCCGCTTGATCGTTTCGTCAATGTGGACGCGGGAGAGGGGAATTTTCACCCGCTTTCTATAACGGGTAATGGCTCTCCTCTGCAAGTCGGCAAATACAGCTGCGTTTCTGCGAAGCGCAGAGGGAGGAAAAAACGGCGCTTCACCCTCCTTCGTCCCTCAGAGGACTTTGGCGGGCAAGCAGAAGCGCCGCTACATCCCGGAATACCACCAAGGAGGATGATCAAGGGCACTTTCATTTCGACCGTGCTTTTCCGGGGACAGCGTTCGTGGTAAGGGGTGTTGGCGCCTACCATGTTGGTGAGCGGGGTCTTATGGGTGGTTCCAGTCATGGTGTTTTTGTTGAGCTTGTTGCCGGACAGACTGCCCAGGTTCAACTCGGCGAGCCGCCGATTTTGAACACGCGAGCCGCGTGTGCTCCCCAATCCTTAGTCCCTGTTCTATGGGATGACTGTGAAGCCTGGTCAACTGTGCCGTTCCAATCATCGGGCCAGGATCGCCCCGTACAATCCAACCAGCTGCTGTGCGTTGCGTTTGATATCGAACCGCTCCTTGAGAATCACTGCGCCACCTTCCTTCATTCGCCGGGCGAGCTGGAGATCGTTCAATATCCTGTGGATGGCCTCGGCCAGCCGCGACGGAGAACGAGGCGGAACCAGAAGGCCGTTACGCTCGTGCACGATGATTTCGTTGATCCCCGTGACATCGGTGCCCACCAGCGGTTTGCCCAGCGCCATGCCCTCCATCAACGAGAAACCCAGCCCTTCCCAGAGGGAGCAGAGGGTCACCACGTCTCCCAACTGCAGGATGTCGTAGACATCCTCGCGGGCGCCGAGGAAGTGGAAGTGGCCCTGGAGTTGGAGATGGTCGCGCAACCTTTCCAGGTTCGCCCGTTCCTCTCCATCCCCGGCGAGGAGGAATTGTGCGTTGGGTTGCCGATCCACGACGATCCGGGCGGCCTGCACCAGGGTATCGAGCGACTTCGGTGGGTGAAGACGGGCCGCGCAGACCACCGTGGGGCCGCTGGGAATACCCAGATCTTTCCGTTTGTTCTTCAACTCTCCGGATGTCCGGCGTTTCAATTCAAAGGATTGGATGGGCAGGCCGTAGTAAATTTCCCCGCGCTTCCGCGCGGGGCTTTTATCAACACGATCTCAATGCTTCAGAACAACCTTTCTCTGCACATGAAATCGAATACACCATGCGAGCACCTCAGCGGCCTTTTGATCTCCAATCGTTTTCACAACAACAATGCCCTCATTTTATCACATCAGGCATCTTTCATCCCCGTGCTGCCGCACGGGGTATTCAGATGTCCTTTTCATAAACCGTGTGAACCTTGTCCGGCGGCAACTTTTCCACTTCGAGGAAGGACCTCGCCACAGCGTTGGAGATCATCACCACGGCATGACCGAGATGCGCCAGAAGACGATCTTCCGCTCGCGTTTTCCATGAACGACTCAGGCAAAGATTATCTTCAGATGCAACAACACATGGCACACCGGCAGCAATCGCCATCCAACGTCCCAGATGGTTCATCTTGATGGTGTTTGCATGAACCACGTCAAACGCGTGTTTCCGGAAAAACCGATAAATGGCCCACTCCCGCCTTCCCTGCCCCAACCCATTCCATGAAATCACTTGTTCATCCGGCAAACGCAGTTCGGACCGCAAACTGACCTTGCCCGGCCAGTCATGGAGCACACCGACCCACACTTGATGCCCCATTTCATGCATGACGTTGGCAAAATGCACAACGGATCGTTTGATGCCGTCGTAGGCAAAGGTGCTTAGCAGAAGACAGATTTTCACAACTACTTCTGCGCCAGAACCATCAGACTCCCGCGCCATGGTGGAACCAGAAGGGTGATCCATCCATGTGGCCGATTACGCTCCATACAACCACTGTAACGGGCACAACGCACATCGAATCCATTTCTTTCCAGCAAACCGGTCAATTCGCCCATGGTATATTCGCGGATGTGTGTGAGATGTTCAGTAATGTTTTCAGACATCACGTTTTCCGGAAAAGGCTCCATTGGGTTTCGTCCTGCAATCAACTTCAGGATGTTCGTCAGGCGTGCAATATTGGGTGTCGTTACAATCAAAAAACCGCGATTGGCGAGCAGTCTTTTCAATTCCTGAAAGATCAATGGCGGCGCCAGACGCAAATGTTCCAGCACTTCAGAAAAAATGATTGCGTGAAAGCTCGCGTCCGGAAACGGTAAAGGTTCCATGCCAAGCTTTCCCGGATGAACAATAATCCCGTGCTCTTGTGCAAAGGCGCAATAGGCTGGAATGTTCTCCGGCAACTCCAGACCTTCACAGCGCCAGTTTTCATCCTGCTTCAAGAGCACCGGGAGAAACCCGTAAGCGATCCCCACATCGAGAAGACGGGCGCCCTGGAGCGGTGGATCCGGCAACACGGCGGCGACCTCGGCAAGCCGATAGCGTTCTGTCATCAGGTATTGCTTTACAGATTGGGCGCTCACCATCCGGCCACGGTAGTCCAGACGCGGCTTGGGATACAAATCCGGGATGTCCACGGCGAATGAATCGAGTAATTCCAATGCCCGATATTTCGTCATCATAGGTTTGATTGCATTCTTTAATGAGACTGATGACACCAATGGATGCAGAGATTTATGTCGTGTGTTCAGTTGAGTTGCAATGTAACAAATCAGATCCGCACAAGGGGATTGCTGAAAGCTCCTTTCCCGTGTAAGAAAATCGCTTCCATGATCCTGATTCCTCAACCCATCCCTCTTGAAGACGCCTGGAATGATGTTCTTGGAAAGGCAATGCGTGGTGCGGACATTGATGATAAAAACCTTGCTTCCTCGGCGAATATCATCCCTTCCCAGCTTAAACACATTCTTGCAGGAGAGCGCCCTTCGGAAGACACACTCCGTCGGCTGGCCATTGCAGTTGGTCTGCGCCCCACTCCGTTTCTTGACCTGGCCTTCGGCCGTTACAAACCGAAACCCATCGAAGCATCCCGCTGGCCCGGCGTGACTCAATTGCCCACCCGCTACATGGATATAATCGTTAATTGTTATCTTCTCTGGGACACCACCTCTCGTGAAGCCATTCTTTTTGACACCGGCACTGAAATGGCTCCTCTCCAACAAACTCTCGAAAGCCATCACCTGAAGCTTTCTGCGATATGCGTTACGCACACCCACGGTGATCATATTGCTATTTTGGATGAAGTGATGGCTGCTTATCATCCGCGTCTTTACGCTCCCGAAAACGAACCGTTAAGCAAAGCCACGCTCATCGGGGAAGGAACAGAAATCCAGGTCGGCAGGCTGCAGGGAAAGGCTCTGTTGACAGATGGACATAGCGCCGGCCACTTGTCCTACATCGTCACATCACCCGAATGGCCGGCGTCGGTCGCTGTGGTTGGGGATGCCCTGTTTGCCGGTTCCATGGGCGGTGGCGCGGTCTCTTACCAGCGCCTGCGCCAAAATGTTCAGACGAAACTCCTGACACTGCCTCCTGCCACCCTCCTCTGCCCCGGACATGGCCCCATCACGACGGTGGAAGAAGAAGACAAGCACAACCCATTTGGCTAGGAGCAGCTCCAAATCGGAATGAATCTTGAGATTTTAAGACCGGTGGGTTAGGGTTATCTGTATTTCAAAACCCATGAGCCAGCCGGACGAGGAAATGTTCGACGATCTGCACGAAGGCGTTCGCGCCCTGCGTACCATTTCCAAGACCAAATCCTCCGCGCTGACTGAAAGGGCGGTTGAAACCCTGCACCGGTTGGAGACTACCATGCCGGCTGCGCGAGACCAGCTACGGGTCTGGAAAGAACAGTTGAAGAACCAGGCTGTAAAGGCAGTACAAAAAACCAATCAGGTTGCTCATGAACATCCATGGATCTTTACGCTCAGCGCTCTGGGGTTTGGCCTGCTGGTGGGAATAACGATCGCGCATTCCGCTGACGAGAAGGATGGTTCCTGAGAAGAGAAGTCAGGAGCCAGAATCCGGGCGGATACTGTCTACATCCGGATAATCTTATCAAGAGCCCTGGCTGTGGCCTTCAATGTGGCCTGGGTGGGAGGGCCGACTTCGGTTGTCAGACTGCGGTCATAGCCCTGTTTCTTCAGGGCTTTCATGACCTCTTTGAAGGGCACATCACCTTCAAGTAACGGACAAAATCCATCCATCCAGTTTCCCGAAAGTTTGTAATCCTTGATATGAACCCGATGGACCTTGTTTCCCAGAATTTCAATCCAGTGCTGGGGCAGACCAAAGCGCAGAATATTGCCCACGTCAAAATAGATGCGCACACTCGGATGATCAAAGGAATCCACAAAATCCTTCAGTTCCAGCGGTGACATCAGGAAATAATTCCAGTTATTTTCGACACAGATCCTGATCTGGTATTTCTCAGCGAACGGCAGCAGCTTTTCGATGAATTCCACGGCGCGTTCGTATGCGGTATCGTAACGCACCGGCTTGAATTTGTGGTTCCCCGGAATTTGTACGGCCCCCGGTACCACGAGAATGGAATCCACTCCCAGCCAGCGTGAAATCTGGATCATCCGGCGGTAGAGCTCCACTGCCCGCTCACGATCCGACACCAGGTCGGAAGTGGGACACACCGTCCACGCAACATTGCTGGCAAGAGCCGTCAATTGAATGCCTGTCTGGTGCGCCAGACGGCGTGTGTTTTCGCAATCTTCTTCACTCGCGCCCACATGGAAACGCCCCTTCAGGTCACAAGTAATTTCCACGCCTTGATAGCCCAATTTTTTGGCCATGGTAAAACACTGCCCCATGCTCAAGCTGGCAGGAAACGACCACATATTAATCGATTTAATCATGGCAAAAATACATGCTACCCTTCCCAGGTCGCTGCGATACAGAGGGGTTGAGATGCACGAAGCCCGACAGTGTACCCTGATTGCTGGCGGATACAAGAAAGATTATCCTGCAATCCGGAGCTTGCGATTTCCGATCAGGGTTAAAACTTGTCTGCTGGCGTCCTCCACGGTGCAACCAAAGGAGAGAACGCCTTCATTGCGAACAATCACCATATTGCCGCGTCCCAATTTTCCCTCCACTTCAGATGCCAACGCCGGAGTATCCAGGGCCTGTGGGTGATCTGTGACCGGCAGCCCAAGCTCCCCGGCTGCCTTCAAAACTGCTCGTGACCTGGTAAAAACCGTGAAAATAGCCCCACCACGATTCTGATATATCACCGCATGGAGAAGACTCTCCGGGGGCGGTTCCTGTCTTCCACGAATCGTCACTCGACCCGATGAAAAATCCCATCGTTCCACAAAGACAAGATCTATTGCGACAAGTGTGTGTAGATTTGCGTCCCGCGCTGTGATGACAAACCCGAGTCCATGACGGTAGCTGAGGCTGCCGCCTTCCTGTCCGGAAACGATTCCTTGCCGGTCCAGCTCCCTTCCCCACTCGAACACCGTGTCCGCGAAATTCTGTTTGATCGGAAAAACCTCCGCCGCTTTTTCAATTTCAAACATGACCTGCCTGCTCGTCATGGTAAATTCCCCCGCGCTTCCGCGCGGGACATCCAAATGTTCTCGTGGGTTTCTGACAGAAGGATCAGACCGTCTCTTGCTGAAAAATGGTTAAAATAAGTGATTGAAATATGCAGGGGTCTTGTAAAAAAAGGTGGTGGTTGTCGTCTTGGGAAGGGAGGCTCCGGAACGTCGGCCACAGTAGTTCAAATCAAAAACAGAAAACGAGATAAATCTATGGCAGAACAAGCTCAACAACAAAGGAGACCGACGAATGAAGAAATTGCAAAGCGCTCTTATCTCCTTTGGGAAAAGGAAGGTTGTCCGCACGGTCGTGATGTTAATTAGAGCTGCGTGCCGAAGCAGAATTGAACGGAGGCCGCAAGTCCCAGTCAGAAGCCTCGGGAAATTCGGACGGAGCCCGGAAAAAGAAGAGCTTCGCTTAGAAAACCGAAGTCTTTCAGATTAATCTGTAAATTGAATAGAGTCGCCCCGAAAGCCTCCGGGGCGACAGAAGAGGCGGGGTTTTGTCGGGTGGTTTTGGAGTCGTTGTCAGGCAACCAATAGAAGCGCTCCTTTGGGGACCACTTGTTCACCAAGGGGGGAAAGCGTCACCAGGTATGTTCCCTCAAATGCTTTCATCACCATTTGATCCAAATTCCTGCGGATGTCTCCAACCAGCGGTTCTCCCAGTTGGGCAACTCCGCCTCCGATAATCAGAACCTGGGGATGAAAAAGATGGATGATGTGAGACAGGCCCAGAGCAATATGGGCGCACAGGTCGTTCCAGATGCGCAAGGCATCTGAATCTCCATGCTGACAGGCCTCGCGAACGAAGCGCGCCTCTTTTCCCGGGCCATGTTCTTGAATCAATCCGGCCAGATGCGAATGGGGATTTGATTTTACGGCAGAACGCACCTTTTCATCCAAAGCCCATCCCGAGCAGAGATTTTCGAGGATGGGCCATTGTGCAGGAGGCAAATTGGGAAACGGAATACGGGTGTGTCCGATTTCAACTTCTCCCGGATGATGTCCATGATAAATGCGACCTTTCTGGATGATCCCACCTCCAATTCCACTGCCAATCGTCATATAGAACACAGGATCCCTGCCTTTTCCGGCGCCCAGTTTCGCTTCCGCCAGAGCGGCCACATTCGCATCATTGTCGGCCTTTACCCTGACCTTGAACTCCGAAACGAGCCAGTCGGTCAGCTCAAAGCCATCCCAGCCGGAAATATGATGTGATTTGAAGATACGGCCTGTCTTCCAATCGATCGGCCCCCCAAAACCAACACCAATGGCTGAAAATCCGCGCTTTTTGCGAAACTCAGTCAGTCCCAGATGAATCTGTTTCTGAATTCCTGTCGCACCGGCTTCGCGTGACACGGCAAAAGAGCGCTTTTGCAGAATTTCTCCGGAAGGCGTTCCTAAAACAACCTGGATCTTGGTCCCTCCAATTTCAATGCCGGCTAAATGCATAAATCTATAGAGAGAATTCAGAATACAGAATTCAGAATCCAGGAACTCGGAAGGGAAAAATTAAACGCATCGATTGGGATCAAACAACTTTGGAATCGTCTTTTCATAGGGAGGTTTCACCAATCCCTTTTCAGTAATGAATGCTGTCACATACCGATGAGGTGTGACATCAAAGGCCGGATTGAAGACCTGCACTCCATCCGGCGCCGTTTGTCGGCCAAATCCATGAGTCACCTCCCGGGGATTTCTCTCCTCAATCGGGATCTGATCTCCACTGGTCAGGCGCAGATCAATGGACGATCGGGGCACAGCGCAGTAAAACGGAATGCCATGTTCCCCGGCAAGGATGGCAACGCCGTAGGTTCCGATCTTGTTCGCAAAATCTCCATTGGCGGCCACACGATCTCCCCCCACGATTACCAGATCCACCTTCCTTTGTGCCATCACGGTTGCAGCCATATTATCGCAAATGATTGTCACGGGCACACCGGCGCGTTGCAATTCCCATGCGGTAAGACGGGATCCTTGTAATAGTGGACGGGTTTCATCTGCATAAACCGCAACCCGCATACCCTTTTCATGGGCTGCGTAAATGGGAGCCAAAGCAGTGCCATAACGGGCTGTGACCAATCCTCCCGCATTGCAATGCGTCAGCACACGCGCACCATCCTTCAGAACCTTCAATCCATGCTGTCCCATCGCGAGGCATACTTCGTGATCCTCAAGAACAATCTGCTGTGCTTCAGAAAGGACCCGTTCCAAAATCCGGGACACGGATTGATCCCGATGAGCGTCAATCATTTCCAAAATCCGCTCCACCGCCCATCGGAGATTGACGGCGGTGGGTCTGGCTGAATTGAGATGGTCGGCCTGTTTTTGAGCGGAAGCGCGGAAAGATGTCCAATCTTCTGTTTTGGAATCACGAAGTCCAAGGTACATTCCGAAGGCCGCCGCCAGTCCAATGACAGGCGCTCCGCGCACACGCAAAACCTTGATGGCCTCCCACACTTCCTCAGCCGTGGTAATTCGCAAATATTTTATTTCCGTGGGAAGCAGGGTTTGATCCAGGAGGATCAACGCGTCATTTTCCCAACGGATGGGTTCAATGGTTGAGCTTCTGACCATTGACTTCGAACAGGGAGGTTACCGAGCTGTTGGTATGAATGCAGCGAATAGCCTCTCCCAAAAGCGGCGCCACGCTTAGCACGGTGATCGGGAATCCTTTGCAGTCCGTGCACGGCACGCTGTCCGTGGTGACCAGTTCCTTGATGGCGGATTTCTTCAAGCGTTCGACACCCATCTTTCCAAGAACAGCGTGTGAAACAATGGCATAAACATCGCGGGCGCCCGCATTCTTGAGAAAGGTGGACGCTGAAGCAAGTGTGCCCGCCGTTTCGGTCAGATCATCCACGAGAATCACGGTGGCGCCTTCCACCTCGCCGATAAGATTCAGGGTATCCACTTCCGTGGCGGATTTCCTGCGTTTTGCGACGATGGCCAGACCGGCATGCAACATATTGGAGTAGGCATATGCCATTTTCAACCCGCCAACATCCGGGGAGACCACCACCAGATTTTTCATCTTTCGCTTCAGAAAATGGCGGTGCAGAACCGGGGCGGCGTAAAGATGGTCCACCGGAATATCGAAAAATCCCTGAACCTGTTGGGCATGCAGATCCATGGTCAAAATACGATTGGCACCGGCTGCCGTCAGGAGATTGGCCACCAGCTTGGCCGTAATGGGAACACGAGGCTGATCCTTCCGATCCTGTCGCGCATAACCATAGAAGGGAAGCACCGCTGTGATGCGATCCGCGCTCGCGCGTTTGGCCGCATCGATCATGATCAGCAATTCCATCAGATTGTGGTTCGCCGGCGGGCATGTGGACTGGATGATAAACAGATCACGACCACGAACGTTTTCATTGATTTTTACAAAGGTTTCGCTGTCCGGAAACGTTGTGACGGTTGTGTCGGTGAGCGGAACACCGACATGCCTGGCCATTTTGGTTGCCAGATCTCGATTCGAGTTTCCGGTGATCAGGCAAAGATCGGAACGGGAAGCAGACATAACGTGGGTAGTGGTCAAACAGACGCAAAGCCGTGGATAAAGTCAATAGGAGCTTTGGGCAGGTTCAGGCTTGCCCTAACGAACCATCTAGAGGGCACATCCGGAAACCACCTCCCCACCCAATGAAAAAATGAGATTTCAGCCGATTTTCTTTCGGAGCACGGTCAAAAGTGGATTCCGCCTTCTGGAAACACACCCAAAAAATAATGAAAAAAAGGTTGACGGATGGCAACTTTTGATTTAAAAGCGAGCTGTTTAACTTTTTTCAATCACCCCAAACCACCAGGGCTTTTTGTTTTGAAGGGGGGAGGCAGGGTGATTTTGAGAGGGGGCGCATTTTTTTCTAGACAAAATGGCCGATTTTTGATGGGATAGGGTGGATGAAAACCCCCTTAATTTCTTTGGCTC
>Ga0247727_10009117_pt1 | contig 18132 bp, 15 predicted proteins | sample WisWelCaveWW1625_FD_202498 | JGI IMG/M metagenome (GOLD analysis project Ga0247727, IMG submission 202498) | Biofilm microbial communities from Wishing Well Cave, Virginia, United States - WW16-25 | ecosystem: Environmental > Aquatic > Deep subsurface > Groundwater > Cave microbial mat | place...
CCGCCAACCTTAGTTGTACCCCATGTTTCCGAGGTCCCCAAATGGTTCCTCGAATCTTAGTCGCAACTCGACCTAGCTGCACCGTGCATAGGTCAGCTACTATACTACATGGCGCACGGGATTACAACTTTTTTTTACCCAGTCCCGCCAAGCTAAAGTGCCGCGCCAGGAACGAGTTCCGCTGGACCGGGGCTGTGGCAAACTTTGATCGCCTGCTGCCGCTCCTGGACGAGCTGCCGGCCGGGCCGCCGGGCGTCGATCATCAGGCCCACGTCCGCTCGAAGATCAGCACGACCGAGGAGAGGCCGAGCACCGACTTGGAGCGCATGGTGGTCAGCCACGAGGTCCCGTTCAGCGCGCTCTCCAGCGGCGCCGTCACCAGGCTCTTCACCTCGGCTGTGGACAGGCCCGGCGCCTAGGTCTGAATCTCGACCAGAGGCGGCGCGAACTTGGGGAACACGTCGGGCGGCGTGGTGCGAGCCAGCCCCGTCGATCCAGCGGATCATGGCCAGGATGATGGTAGCCGAAGCGTCGAGGGACGCTGGACCCCGCGTCGCTTCCCGGCTCAGCGATCTGCCGCCACGTGTCGCCTTCCGCCTCCATTGACCAGCGCTTCCAACTGTGTAGACTGTACGCGGATGCGCCCAACCTCGGCGATCCACAATCGGCGCTCCACAGACGTCAGCCTACCGCCCGGAGCAACTCCGACACCAGGCGTTCGAGGAGAGGCAACCTGGGATTCTTGGGTGGCCGAAAAAACTAGTAGCAGCCCGTGGCCAGAACGTCTCAGGATGCCACGAAGCTCCCGGCTCTTTCCTTTCAGCAAGTTGTACGGGTGCAAATTTGCACCAGGTTCGTGTGCCACCGCGGAACTGTGTCGCAGCCCGCGGCCCTCGAAGGCAAGCGCTGGTCTGCTACTCCACGGAAATCGGAATCGATCGGATCTCCCGGCCCCCGTGCATAACGGTGAGCGGCACTGCCGAGCCGGTGGGCGCGTTTTCGGGGATCTGAATGTTGAGTTGCCAAACACCCCTTAGCCCAGGCGCCAAGCCCTCAGTGGTAAACAGCGGCGAGCCGGAAGCGGGAGGAGTGTCGGGTCTGGCTCTGGTACTGCGGGATGCGACGTGAGAAGATCTACCGCTGACCGCTGCGGAAGCGAACGGGCACGCCCGCGATCCTGCTATAGTGGCTCCAGATGCGGGACCTGGGCCACTACCGCCTGCTCGAGCAGATCGGCGCCGGAGGCATGGGGGTGGTTTACCGCGCGCGGGACGAGCGGCTCGGCCGCCAGGTCGCGATCAAGGTTCTCCCGGAGGCGTTCGCCCGCGACCCCGAGCGGCTGGCCCGCTTCGAGCGCGAGGCGCAGGTGCTGGCCTCCCTGAACCATCCCAATATTGCTGCGATCTACGGGCTGGAGGAACACGCCGGCGAGCGGTTCCTGGTGCTGGAGCTGGCGCCCGGTCCCACGCTGGGCGAGCACCAGGCCGGACGCGCGCTCGATCCCGCCGAAGCCCTGGCCATCGCTGCCCAGATCGCCGAAGCCCTCGAGGACGCGCACGGGAAAGGGATCGTGCACCGCGACCTCAAGCCGGCCAACGTCAAGGTCACCCCGGAGGGCAAAGTCAAGGTGCTGGACTTTGGCCTGGCCAAGGTGTTCCGCCCGGACCCGGGCGAGGACCCCTCGGGCTCCCCCACGGTCACCATCGGGCCGACCCGCGACGGGGTGATTCTGGGGACGGTGGCTTACATGAGTCCGGAGCAGGCGCGCGCCAAGCCCCTGGACAAGCGCAGCGACATCTGGTCGTTCGGGTGCGTTCTCTACGAGATCAGGTCGGTCTGTCCGCGCCGGCTTTCCTCGCCCTATCCTTCCCTTCTGCTGCATCTGCCAGCCGCGCGCGTCAGGCACGGCCGCGAGAAGACTCATCCCGCAAAGCAACAAAGATATCAGTCGCATTGTGGGACCTCGTCGTGCCCCTGCGCCCAAAGGCAGGGGCGTAGGCCCCTATTACGGCATCTAAGCGGTTGAAAACACTAGGGCCGCCCGGTTGAACAGGCGCCAAGAGTGACCCCTATGATGTTATCCCGCTATGGGGCGGCAACGCGCTCCGGCCGGCGCCGGCTTTCGGATGAAGCCATCGTGGATATATCGCGCCGAGACGCGGCTACTGCACTAAAATTAGTGCAGTACCTGGACGCGACGTAACTGGGAACAGCTTGGCATGGTATGGTACGAGAGAATGGCTTGTGAATGAGCGGCAATATGAGTTCCACTGGGACGAGGCAAAGGCAGCTGCGAACGCTCGCAGGCATGGCGTTTCGTTCCAACTTGCGCGCACCGTGTTCCACGATTCGCGACTCCTTACTGTCGCCGATCTGGAGCACAGCGAAATCGAGGAGCGCTGGTTTTCAATCGGTTGCGCCAGCAACGGGGCGATGCCTCGGTCGCTTACCTCTGGTCTGAAGTTGATCCCGCAACCACAAAAGTCCGCATCATCTCGGCTCGGAAAGCGACACACAATGAAATACGCGACTATCAAGAAAGCCTATGAACAACGATGATGATCACCTGCCGGCCGAGATCGACTTTAGTAAGGGTGTTCGAGGCCTCCATCACATCCTGCCCCATGCAAAGGTCTTTTTGCCCGCTTCCATCGAGAGGGGCGTGTGGGAGTACTTCTCTGAAAAGGCCGAGCAGAGAGGCGTTGAACTGTCGGAACTTCTAACCGAAGTGCTCCAGCGCGATATCGAGATCAATGAGGCGTTGAAGTAGCGTTTTCCACTTGACGCACTCCGGCCGCGCACGTGCGTGAAGTTGTCAATGTACTGGTTGGTGAACTGCTTGCCGCGGGCTGCCGCCGTAGTCCCCGCTGGCCACGTGGGCCGGAAATGTTGATGTTGGGCAGGCCCCCGACCGGGAGCGAAAAACCACCCTCTCCGAGTGCTGGCCGACGGCAGCGGGCCGGCTGAGGCGCTCGCCCCACTGGATCAAACTGCCGGCTCCACGCCCGCTGCGGGCCCAATGGGGCTATCGCAGCGGCGGCGCCCGTGGCGACACCGGTCCCACCATGTGGGCGGCGAGTCCGGTTCGCACAAGCGCGGTAGCCGCCGCCGGATTTGCCTTCAGGCATTTCCGGCCGAGACGGGCCAGGATATGAGAAACTCGTAGCTTCCGCTTTCCCCGCCATGAACCGGATCATTCGCCACGCGGCGGTGCTGGGCGCCGGGACGATGGGAGCGCGCATCGCCGCTCAGTTGGCCAATGCCGGCATCGACTGCCTGCTGCTGGACATGGCCCCCGACCGGCTCAGCGACGCCGAGGCCGCCCGGGGCCTGTCACTGGAGAGCCGGCCGGTGCGCAACCGGATCGTCACCCAGCTTTTCGAGGCCATGCAGAAGTCTCGTCCGCCGGCCCTGTTTACGCCGGACCAGGCCCGACGCCTGCGCACGGGCAACTTGGCCGACGATCTGCCGCGGATCGCCGGCGCCGACTGGATCATCGAAGCGGTGGTCGAGAACTTCGAGGTCAAGCGCGGCCTGCTGGCCCAGGTGGACCGTCATCGCCGGCCGGGAACACTGGTCAGCTCGAACACCTCCGGGCTGCCGATCGGCTCGCTCGCCGAAGGGCTGTCGGAGGATTTCCGAGCCCACTGGCTGGGGACGCACTTCTTCAACCCGCCCCGGCAGATGCGGCTAGTCGAGCTGATCCCCACCCCCTGGACGCGCCCCGAAGCGGTGGAGTTTCTGCGCGACTTCTGCGAACGGGCGCTGGGCAAGGTCGTCGTGTTCGCCAATGACCGCCCCAACTTCATCGCCAACCGGATCTTCATGTTCGCCCTGATGCACCTGCTGCGGACGATGCAGGCCCAGGGGCTGACCATTGAAGAGGTCGACGCGGTAACCGGGCCGCTGATCGGGCGTCCCCACACCGCCACTTTCCGCCTGGCCGACTTCGTGGGGGTCGACGTCTGCGTGTTGGTGAGCCAGACCCTGCACCGGCTGGCGCTGGAGGACGAAAAGCGCGAAATCTTCGCCCCTCCCGACTTCCTGCGGCGAATGGTGGAGAAGCGCCTGCTGGGCGACAAGGCGGGCCAGGGGTTCTTCAAGAAGGTGAAGGGCGCGCCGGGGGCGGACCGCCTGGTGCTGGACCTGGAGTCGCTCGAGTACGTCCCGCCGCGGCCGGTGAACTTGCCGGGCCTGGAGGCGGCCAGGAAGATCCGCGCCACCGGCGAGCGGGTCCGCCACCTGATCCAGGTGCGGGACCGCGCCGGGCGGTTCCTCTGGGAGACCTGGAGCGAGCTGCTGCTCTACGCCGCGGCGCGCATCCCGGAAATCACCGAGCACATCGTCAACGTGGACGACACGATGCGGCACGGGTTCGGCTGGGAGCTGGGGCTGTTCGAGATGTGGGACCAGCTCGGGGTCGAGGAGACGGCCCGGCGCATGGAGGCCGAAGGTAAGAGCCTGCCGCCGCTCGTGGAGGGCGTCCTGCGCAGCAAGGCGAAGCGCTTTTACGCGAGCGCGGACGGCCAAAGGTCTTATTACGATCTGGGTAGCGGAGCGCATCGCCCGCTTCCCGCCCGGTCCGGGGTGATCAGCCTGGCCGGGCTTCGCGAGAGCGGGAAAGCGCTGCTGGCCAACCCTAGCGCGAGCCTGCTCGACCTGGGGGACGGGGTCCTGTGCCTGGAGTTTCACACCAAGGGGAACTGGCTGGACCGCAACGTCATGGGCATGCTGCGGGCGGCCCTGGAGAAGACGGAGAAGCAATACGAAGCGCTGGTGATCGGCAACCAGGGGTCCCACTTCTCCACCGGCGCCAACCTGCAGTCCATCCTGGAGCTGAGCCGGGCGGGTAATTTCGAGGAGCTGGGACAGTCGATCGCGGCCGCGCAGTCCCTCTTCTTGGGCCTGCGGCAGTGCTCAAAACCGGTGGTGGCGGCGGTCTTCGGGCAGGCGGTGGCGGGAGGCTGCGAGCTGGCGATGCATGCGGCGCGGGCGCAGGCGCTGGCGGAAACGAGCATGGGGTTGGTCGAGACCTCGGTGGGCCTGCTCCCGGCCGGCGGCGGATCGAAAGAGATGCTGGCCCGCTGGACCCGTTCGGCCGCCGCGGGCGCCGACCCGCTGCCGGAGCTGAAACAGGTCTTCGAAACCATCGCCCTGGCCCGGGTTTCCTCCTGCGCGGCCGAAGCAGTCCAGTGGCGCTTTCTGCGGCCGGACGACCCGATTACCATGAACCGCGACCGGCTCATCGCCGACGCCAAGCAGACCGCGCTGGCCCTGGCCCGGGCGGGCTATCAGCCGTTATTTGCGCCCGAGCCGATTCCGGTGACTGGACGCGCCGGTCTGGCGGCGCTACGGCTCAGCCTCTACCTGATGAAGCAGGCCAGGCAGATCAGCGAACACGACGCCCGGATCGGGGAGCGGCTGGCCTGGATTCTCTGCGGAGGGGATCTGGCCGCGCCCGCGGCCGTGCCCGAAAGCTACCTGCTGGAGCTCGAGCGCGAGGCCTTCCTCGGCCTTTGCGGGGAGCCGAAAACGCAGGAGCGCATCCAGTACATGCTGAAGAACGGCAGGCCGTTAAGGAACTGACCGGGATCCATGGCCGCCGAAATGCGCCGCCGCTTGAGCCTGCTCAACGCGGCCTCCATCAACATGGCCAACATGGTGGGGACCGGTCCGTTCATCACCGTGGCCGGGGTGGACGGGCTGCTGGCGGCCATGCAGGGTCCGCAGGCGCTGGTCGGCTGGCTGGTGGGGGCGGTGATCGCCGCCTCCGACGGGCTGGTAGTGGCCGAGCTCGGCGCGGCGCTTCCCGCCAGCGGGGGTATATATGTATTTCTAAGAGATGGCCTGGGACCGCACCGCTGGGGACGCCTGATGGCTTTCCTGTTCGTCTGGCAGTTCCTGTTCTCCGGCCCCCTGGAGATCGCCTCCGGGGCCATCGGGATCGCCCAGTACCTGAGCTACTTTTGGCCGTCGTTGACGCCGCTGGATCTCAAGCTGGCCGCCGCCGTGGCGGCGGGAATCGCCCTGCTGGCCCTCTACCGCAAGATCGCCGACATCGCCCGGCTGATGCTGGGGCTGTGGGTGGCCATGCTGCTGACGGCGGGGTGGGTGATCGCGGCCGGGATGTGGAACTTCAATCCCGGGCTGGCGTTCGATTTTCCGCCGGGGGCTTTTCAAATCGATCTGGCGTTTCTGCGGGGCCTGGGCGCCGGCACCCTGATCGTGATGTACAACTACCTGGGCTACTACCAGGTCTGCTACCTGGGCGGCGAAGTCCGGAATCCGGCGCGCACCATCCCGTATGCAGTGCTGATATCGATTGGGGCGGTCGCGGCCATCGACCTGCTGATTTCCGTTTCTTTCGTCGGAGTGATCCACTGGCGGGAAGCGATGCAGATCCCGGCGATCGGCTCGGTGTTCATGGAGCGGCTGTACGGTCCCGGGGCGGCGTCGGTGTTAACGGTGATGATCATGGTGACGGCGTTCGGCTCGGTGTACGCCTTGATGCTGGGCTACAGCCGGATCCCTTACGCGGCGGCGCGGGACGGCACTTTCTTCCCGGCGCTGGGGACGCTGCACGCCCGCCACGAGTTCCCCCACCGCTCGCTGCTGGTGGTGGGCGTGCTGGCCATGGCGGCCAGCTTCTTCCCGCTGGGAACGGTGATCAAGGCCCTGATGACGGCGCGGATCCTGGTGCAGTTCATGGGACAGGTGGTGGCGGCGGTGGTCATTCGACACAAGCGGCCGTGGATTCACCGCCCTTTCCAGATGTGGCTCTACCCCTTGCCGGCCATCCTGTCGGTCGCCGGCTACGCCTATGTTTTCGGCGCTTCCGGCGCCCGGTTCATTCTGTATGGACTGGTGACGCTATTCTTGGGGGTGCTGGCCTATTGCGCGCTGGCGCGCAAGCAGGGGGCGTGGCCGTTTTGAAGGCCCGGCGACCGCCGGGCTCAGCTCGGCCGTCAACAGCCCCCGCCGAACTTCCAAGCCGCCAGAACTGCTCCCACAAGACCGATGATCCAGAGGTATTGCATGCCGCCCTCCTGCACCCAGTATAGCTCAGGGAGCAGCCCCAAGGGGGTTGCAATCGTCAACGGCCAAAGCTGACAATCGTCACTAGGCCTAGTCCCCATGTCCGCCCTCCGTTTGAACCTGTCCCTGGCCGGCGATAGCATCCGTGGGCACCGGCTGCTGTCGTTTCTCACCGTGCTGGGGATTACGATGGGGGTGGCGACCCTGATCGCCGTCATCACGCTGGTGCAAGGCGCCAACACCTACGTCGAGCAGAAGATCGCCAACCTCGGCACCAACGTGTTCCAGATCGGCAAAACGCCGTTTATCTCGACCAATTTCGACGAATGGATCCGGGCCCGCCGGCATCGCGACATCACCAGGGAGGAGCTCGATCTGGTCCGGACCGCCTGCACGGCCTGCGAGGCCGTGGGCGCCGAGGTCTCGAGCGTCACCCAGGTGCGCTATCGGGATCAGGAGCTGCGCGACCAGACCCTGCTCGGCCAGACCGCGAACATGGGCCACATCGGCAGCCGGACGGTCGAAGTCGGCCGCTACTTCACCGAGATGGAGGAGAGGCAGGCCGCCGGGGTCTGCCTGGTGGGCGACGCGGTGCGCTCGAAACTGTTCGCCGGCCAGGACCCGGTGGGGCGCCTGGCGCGGGTGGGGCGCGACGATCTGCTCATCATCGGCGCCTTCCAGCGCATCGGCTCGGTGCTGGGTCAGGAGCAGGACAACTACGTGGTCGTGCCGCTCACCGTGTTTCTCCGCCAGGTGGGCGGGCGCCGCACCCTGACCCTGCAGGCCAAGGCCGCCGGCGGAGAACGGCTGTTCGAGCAGGCGCAGGACCAGGCGCGGCTGGCCCTGCGCGCCCGCCGCCACATCACCGGCCAGATGCGGGAGGATTTCTACATCGGCACCGCCCAGAGCTACATCTCCCTCTGGGAGCAGATCAGCTCCTCCTTCTTCGCCGTCTTCCTGATGCTGTCCTCCATTTCGGCGGTGGTGGGCGGTATCGTCATCATGAATATCATGCTGGTGAGCGTCACCGAGCGGACCAAGGAGATCGGGATCCGCCGCGCCTGCGGGGCCCGGCAGGACGACATCCTGCGGCAGTTCCTGACCGAGAGCGTTCTGCTCTGCCTGGCCGGGGGATTCGGCGGCGTGCTGCTGGGCTTCCTGGCGGCGCTGGGGGCGCGCAACCTGGCCGAGTTCCCGGCCACGGTGCGGCTGTGGACGGCCGGGCTGGGGGTGGTTCTCTCCAGCGGCATCGGCCTGTTCTTCGGCCTCTATCCGGCGGTGAAAGCGGCCAGGCTCGATCCGGTGGTGGCCTTGAGGACGGAATGACCCGCACCGAGCTGAGCGAAAACCTGCTGGTGGCTCTGGAGGGGATCCGCAGCCGCAAGACCCGCTCCTTTCTCACCGTGCTGGGCGTGGTGATCGGAGTCACTTCGGTGATCGCGGTGGCCGCGATCATCGAGGGGCTGAACCGGAACATTATGCAGCGCGTTCAATCGCTGGGGGCCAAGACCTTCTTCGTGACGCGCATCCCGCTGGCCCGCTTCGGGCGGATGCCGGAAGCGATCCGGCTGCGCAAGCATTTCACCTTCGACGACGGGCGGGTGATTCGCGAGTCCTGCCCCACGGTCGACTTTGCCACCGTGTTCGCCACCCGGGCCGTGTTCTTCGGCGAGCCCAACGACGTTCGCTACGGCGGCGAGCGCGTCGACAACGCGATCCTGCGCGGGGTGGATCCCAACTACGCCGCCGCCATTCCCATCTTCGAGGTCGAGCGGGGGCGCTTCGTCTCCAGCCACGACCTGGACCATACCCGGCAGGTGGCGCTGATCGGGCAGGCCGTCGCCGACGCGCTGTTCGCCAACGTGGATCCGATCGGCCGCGTGGTGCGGGTCAACGGGCTGCTGTTTGAAGTGATTGGGGTGTTCGAGAAGGACAGCGGGATGTTCGGAGGCCCCGGGGTGGACGCCTTCGTCTGCATCCCCTACTCCACCTTCCACAAGCTCTACCCGGAGATCCGGGAGCACTTCATGGCGATTTCGGTGCGCGACCCGCGCCAGTTGAACGCCGCCGAGGACGAGGTGGTGAGCGCTCTGCGCCGCCTGCGCCGCGTCCCGCACGCCGCCGCCAACGATTTCGAGATCACCATGCCCGATTTCCTGTCCAACCTCTGGGACCAGCTTACCGGGGCCCTGGTCATCCTGACCGGCGTGATCAGCTCGATCGCGCTGCTGGTGGGCGGCATCGGGGTGATGAACATCATGCTGATCTCGGTGACCGAGCGGACCTCCGAGATCGGCCTCCGCAAGGCGGTCGGGGCGCGCCGGAGCGACATCCGCGCCCAGTTCCTGATCGAGGCCGTGACCCTGACCGGGGTGGGCGGCGTGCTGGGCATCCTGATCGGAGCGGTCATAAGCTGGAGCGTCCGCTGGCTGGTCCCCGCGCTTCCCACCTACGTCTCGCCGTTTTGGGTGGCCATGGGCTTCCTGATCGCCACCGGGGTCGGCCTGTTCTTCGGCTACTATCCCGCCAACCGCGCCGCGCGCCTGGATCCGATTGTTTGCTTGCGGCACGAATAACGCGGACCTGGGAATCCCTCCGCCAGTGGACGGGCCATAGTGTTGCATAATGAGGATCTACGGACCGCATGAGAATCTGTTACCTCGACTGCTTCTCCGGCATCAGCGGCGACATGGTGGTGGGCGCCCTGGTGGACGCCGGGGCCGACCCCAGCCAGGTCGGACAGGAGCTGGGGAAGCTGCGGCTGGAAGGCGTCTGCCCCGCCTTCGAGAAGTGCGCCCGCGGCGGTATTGCGGCTACCAAGTTTCGGGTTCAGGCCCCGCCGGAGCGCAAGCACCGCCACCTGTCGGACATCGAGGAGCTGATCCGGCGGGCGGATCTGCCGGGCCGCGTCGTGGAACGCAGCCTGTCCATCTTCGGCCGGCTCGGCCAGGTCGAGGCGCGCCTCCACCAGGTTCCCCTGGAGAAGGTTCACTTCCACGAGGTCGGCGCGGTGGATTCCATTCTGGATATTGTCGGGGCCTGCGTCGGCCTGGAGGCTCTGGAGGTGGAGCAGGTTTATTGCTCGGCGTTGAACCTGGGCTGGGGATCGGTCGAGACCCAGCATGGCCTGCTCCCCGTGCCCGCGCCGGCCACCGCCGCGCTGGTCGAGGGCAAGCCGGTCTATGCCCGCGGGCCGGCGGCGGAGTTGACCACCCCGACCGGAGCGGCCATCGCCACCACTCTCGCCCACAGCTTCGGCCCCCTGCCGCCGATGCGCCTGCGGGCCGCCGGCTACGGCGCCGGCGAGCGCGACTTCCGCGAGCAGCCCAACGTCCTGCGAGTCCTGATCGGCGAGACCAGCGAGGCTCTCGAAGCCACCACGGTTTCGGTTATGGAAGCCAACATCGACGACCAGAGTCCGCAGTTGCTCGGCTATGCCCTGGAACGCCTGCTGGAGAAGGGCGCTCTGGACGCCACGCTGGAACCGCTGACCATGAAGAAGAGCCGTCCGGGAATCCTGCTGCGCGTCATTGCGCGGCCCGAGGATCAGGAAACGCTGGCCCAAGTGATGTTCGAGGAAACCTCCACGCTGGGTCTGCGGATCTACACGGCCGAGCGCCGCGTCCAGGCCCGGAGCTCGGTCGACGTCCGGACCCCTTGGGGCCCGGTGCGGATGAAAGTCTCCGAGTCCGGCTCGTTTGTCCCTGAGTACGAGGACTGCCGGAGGCTGGCCGCGGAGTCGGGGGCGCCGCTAAAACGGATCTTCGCCGAAGCTAACGCCGCCTATCTCCGGTCCCCGGCCGGCCGGAGCCCGAAAAGCTGATGAAATACTACCTGACCACGCCGCTCTACTACGTCAACGCGGCCCCCCATATCGGACATGCCTACTCGACCGCCGTGGCCGACGTCATCCGCCGCTTCCGGCGCCAGCAGGGCTATGACGCGGTCCTGACCACGGGAACCGACGAGCACGGCCAGAACGTCGAGCGGGCGGCGCGCGCCGCCGGCCGCAGCCCCGAGGAGTACGCCACCGCGGTGGCCACCGAGTTCCGCCGGCAGTGGGATGCCCTCGGCTTCGCCTACGACCGCTTCATCCGCACCTCCGACCCCCAGCATCACCAAACCGTGCAGTGGCTGTTCGAGCGCTGCCGCCAGAACGACGCCATCTACAAAGGCAATTACATCGGCCAGTACTGCTTCCACTGCGAGCTCTACGTCAGCGACGCCAAGCCCCAGGACCCCTGTCCGGATTGCGGCCGGCCCACCGAAACCGTCACCGAGGAGAATTACTTCTTCCGGCTTTCCGCGTTCCAGGACCGGCTCCTGGAGCTCTACCAGAGCCAGCCCGACTTCATCCAGCCCGAAACCCGCCGCAACGAGGTGATTTCCTTCGTCAAGCGGGGCTTGCAGGACTTGTCGATTACCCGCACCACGATCCGCTGGGGCATCCCGGCGCCGGTCGAGGGTCATCACGTCTTCTACGTCTGGTTCGACGCGCTGATCGGATACCTGAGCGCGGTCAAGGAGGAAGAGCTCTGGCCGGCCGATCTGCACTTGATCGGCAAAGAGATTGTCCGCTTTCATGCCATCTACTGGCCGGCCTTCCTGATGGCCGCCCGGCTTCCGATTCCCAGGCGGGTCTTCGCCCACGGCCACATTCTGTTCGGCCAGGACAAGATGAGCAAGTCCCGCGGCAACATCGTCCGGGCCGAGCCGATTCACCGCGTCCTGGGAATCGAGGGCCTGCGGTACTTCTTGCTGCGAGACATCGTGTTCGGCCAGGACGGCGGGTTCAGCTATGACGGCCTGGTCACCCGCTACAACGCGGATCTGGCCAACGGCCTCGGCAACCTGACCAGCCGCACTCTCACCATGATCGAGAAGTACTGCGGCGGGGAGATTCCACGGCCCGAGAACAGCGGCGATCCGGACATCGCCCGTCGAGCCGGCGAGGTGATTGCGGAGACGGTCCGCCGCCTGGAGAGCTTCGACTTTTCCCGGGCCCTGGAGAGCGTCTGGTCCTTGCAGGCGGCCGTGGACAAGTACATTGTCGAGTGCAAGCCGTGGTCGCTGGCGGAAAGCTCCGATCCGGCGGTCCGGACGCGGCTGGCCACGGTGCTCTACACCGCCGCCGAAGCGGTGCGCGTCGTCGCCGCGCTGCTCTACCCGGTGCTGCCCGGCTCGTCGGAAAGGATCTGGAGGCAACTGGGCCAGAGCGGATCCCCCGCCGGCCAGAGCCTGGACGCGCTCCGCTGGGGCCAGTTGCCGGCCGGACAGAGGATCGGAAACATCGAAGCGGTGTTCCCGCGAGTGGACAAGAAGGAGGCGATACAGAAGATGCAAGAGCTCGAGCAACAGGCAGTCCGGGAGCAGGCGGCGCTGCTGGGCAAGAAACTCCAGCCGCCCGAGGCGGAGGCCGCGCCAGGCAAGATCACCATCGAGGATTTCGCCCGCGTGGACATGCGGGTGGGTTTGGTGAAGTCGGCGGAGAAGGTGAAGGGCGCCGACAAGCTGCTGCACATGCTGGTGGACATCGGCGAGCCCGAGCCGCGCTCGATCGTGGCCGGCATCGCCACCGCCTACACGGCTGAGCAGATGGCCGGCCGCAAGGTGGTCATCGTCGCCAATCTGGAACCGCGCCAACTCCGCGGCGTGGAGTCCAACGGGATGGTGGTGGCCGCGTCGCTGCCCGACGGCTCTCCGGTCTTGGCCGGCTTCCTGGAGGAGGCGCCCGTCGGCGCCCGTCTGAAGTGATCGATTCGCACTGCCACCTCGACGACCGCCAGTTCGACTCCGATCGCGCCGAGGTGCTGGACCGGGCGCGCCAGGCCGGCGTGGCCCTGGCCCTGACCATCGGGTCCGGCGACGGTCCTCCGGATCTGGAGGCCGCCCTCCGTCTGGCCGGCGCGGTTCCCTGGCTTTATGCCACCGTGGGAGTGCAGCCGCACGAGGCGGCCCGCTGTGACCCGGCCGCCCTGGACCGGCTGGAGCGGCTTTGCGCGCACCCCAAGGTTCTGGCGGTCGGCGAGATCGGCCTGGATTACCACTACAATCATGCGCCCCAGGAGACCCAGCGGGAAGTCTTCCTCGCCCAGCTCGAGGTGGCGCGGCGGACGGGAAAGCCGGTCATCATCCATACCCGCGAGGCCTGGTCCGATACCGTCGGCTTGCTTCGCCGGCACTGGAGCGGGACCGGGATTTTCCATTGCTTCACCGGCGACTACGCCCAGGCGGTCGAGGCGCTGGATCTGGGCATGCTGGTTTCCTTGGCCGGCGTTCTTACTTTCCCCAAAGCGGAAGCCCTGCGCGACGCCGCGGCGCGCCTGCCCCTGGACCGGATCCTGATCGAGACCGACTCGCCTTACCTGGCGCCCGTCCCCCATCGAGGCCAGAGAAACGAGCCGGCCTTTCTGATCGAGACCGCCCGCGCCTTGGGACGCGTTCGGGGAATCGAGCCTCAGCAGGCAGCCGAGGCCACCACCGCCAACTTTCTGCGGCTATTCGAATTGCCAGCGCTGCCGCCGGGCAGCCACGAGGACCGCTTGCTGACGCGCGCGGCTCGGTAAGCCAGCGGGCTGTTTCCGAGCCGCGACCGTTAGGGAGCGGTTGTGACGAACTTGGGCTAGACTGTAGGTGGATGTCGGCGCCTGGAACGCAGCAGCAGTTCTTGAGCCGCGAAGAGATCTTCGCGCTGGTCCGCGATGAGTTGTCGAGGGTCGAGAAGGAAATCGGCGCCGACTCGATCTCCTCCATCGACGCCGTCACCGCCATCGGCCGGCACCTGCAGGCCAGCGGAGGCAAGCGGCTGCGGCCGGCGCTGTTGTTGCTGACGGCCCGCGCCTGCGGATCCCGGGACGAGATGGCCATCCGGCTGGGAGCGGTCGTGGAATTGATCCACACCGCCACGCTGATCCACGACGACGTCATCGATTCGGCGGAGATTCGCCGCGGCCGTCCCTCCACCAACTCCCGCTGGGGCAACCAGATCAGCGTCCTGGCCGGCGACTGGCTATACATGCAGGCCTTCCGCCGCTCTCTGGAGGAGCGGAGTTTCCATATCCTGGATCTGTTGACTGGCCTGACCCAGATGATGGTCGAAGGCGAGCTGCTGCAGCTCGATCATCAGGGCCGCATCGACCTGAGCGAGCAGGATTACCTGAATCTGGTCAACCGCAAGACCGCTTGCCTGTTCTCCGTCTCCGCCCGCCTGGGCGCGGTAGTGGCCGGCGCCGAGGACGGCCTGGAGACCCTGCTGGGCGATTACGGCTGGCACGTGGGCATGGCCTTCCAGCTCGTCGACGACATCCTGGATTTCACCTCCAGCGCCCAGACGCTGGGCAAGCCGGTGGGCAGCGACCTGCGAGAGGGAAAAGTCACGCTGCCGCTGATCCTGGCCTTGGAGGCCTGCGCCCCCGCGGAGCGCGCCCAGATCGAAACCGTTGTGCGGGAGCGCGCTTACCAGAGCGTGACCCTGGCTGCCGTCCTGGGGTTGATCGAGAAATACGGCGGCATTTCCCAGGCGCGCCGCCGGGCCGCCGCTTTGGCCGGGCGGGCCCGCGAACTGGCCGCCAAGCTCCCCGAATCCCCTTACAAAGCCGCCCTGGCCTCGATCCCCGAGCTGGTGATCGAGCGGCAGAGCTAGTGTCCAAGAAATATGTGGACAGACTTGGGACACCGCTTGCTCACGCGCGCGGCTCGGTAAGCTCCTACAAATGCACCGATCCTGCCGAGCCGCGACGGTTACGGAGCGGTGGCCGGCTTGTCCAGCCAATTCTCGGACACTACACTAGCTCTTGGGTCGGCTACTGTTGGCGGTCCTTCTTCACTTCCCAGAACAGACGCACCCCCTTCGCGGTGTCACGCAAGTCCACCTTACTATCTTACCACGGCGAATATAAAGCGAAACCGCGCCCCCAACGCCCCCAACGGGAAAAATCTGGAGTGGCGTAACGAAGTGCGAGCTGGTGTCTTGAATGTACCCGGTGGGGTGATAAGCATCGGCCAAAACCAATGGTTGCGGCCCGGCCGGGGAGCCGGTGTCGGCAGCAGGCTTGCCTCGCGTAAACCGTCGCTGATCAATGCCCCGGGCATCACGCGGATTGGTGGCGTCTCTGGAGTCACACCTTATTTCAACGAGAACATGCCGCTCAGGGATGGCGTCCCGCTCGCCGTCGTGCTGGCAGACGACACAAGTTATGACATTCAGTCGCCCGTCATCAACACTGTACCGGGTGCTATGGAAATCCAGGAGGTGTTCGAGCGCGCGCAGTGGGCTGCCCAATCCGGCGCCGCCGCCGCGTACGCCCCCTATCTTCGAAAGAGCCCGCTCCCGGGTATGCCCGCCAAGGCGGTGCTCATACAGATGGCCAAGGGAGACCAGACTGCCATTCAACCCAGGGTCACGCAGGGGGTGCGCGCCGGCGACCTGGCTGACCGTACCACCTTCTACCGGAACGATCTGGCCTTTGCCGAGGACAACAGGGTTCCAAGGAATTCGCATCAGGTCATGTCCTTGGTTGCGAACTCGGTTCAACTGGTGAGAGAGATCGCCCACGGCGCCCAGGAGCAGATTGCGGTCTTCTTCGCCTCAGACGGCACCGTCGTTATTCATCCAGAGCCCAGGCGCTTCTTCGAGGTGCCGATCGTGCTGCCGCTGCCGGAGGGGCTCAATTACATTCCGTGAGTATGAGGTGGTGGGGAAGAGGTATGGTTGAAAAGTGCGGGCGGCCCACCCTGGCGAGGCTAACTAAAAGGAGGCGATTTCCAGGTCCACACGAACCGCACGTAGTCTAGGTGGGACAGATCAGCGAGCGGCGGAACGCCTTCTCGTGCAACTCGGCCCAGATGTGAGAGCTGGAACGGAAGGTGAGCAGTCGGACGCACTTGCGGCTGTAGCCGAGGGTCAGCACGAACAGCCGCGTACGCCGGTACTGGCCGCTTTGCGGGTCGCGCGCCATCGGGCCGGCGCCGTAATCGACCTGGGCCTCTTCGCCCGGCGCGGTGACGATCACCGCGCCGGCTTCCGGCCAGGGGGAGCCGCGCAGTTTGCCTACGAAGCGTTTGACGCTCGCATACTGGCCGGTGAAGCCGTGATCGTCGACCAGGTCCTGCCAAATCGCCTGGGCATTCCGGCCCCGGGAGAGCCCCAGTTCGATCGCCTCGCGGTAGGGTTCGCAGGCACTGGCGGAGGGGCTGCGACCCGGGGGTGGCTCTGGGACACTCGCCGGGCGGTGGCCCAGAGTCGGGGGACACCTCTTTGGCCGGTTTTGCCGGCCGCCGTCCCCAGCGGCCTGATGGACCGACTGCCACCCCGGCGGCTCGCAGGTAGCCCGCCGCTGTTTCCCGGCGGACGCCGGTTTCTCGCTGGATGCGCCGCAGGGACCATCCCAGGCGGCCTAGGGCGATGACTTGCTGTTTGTTTTCTTCGCTCAAGACATTGCTCATTTGACGGAGCGTAACGCCTCCGTCTCAATGTCCTGAGTCAGTCCTCCGTTGGCCGGTTTTCAGGTGTCCCTATATGGCCGGTTTTGGGTGTCCCCCGAGGCTCACCGTGGCGTTTTCCCCGCACCCGATGCCGGGAGAGGAAGGCAGACCCTGCCTCAGGGGCGCCAACGGCGAGATTCTGATTGGCTACGGCGAGTTGGTGACCTGCTCACTCAAATGCCGGGCGCCACAGATGTTTACCGTGTCCAGAACGCAGCCCCCGGAGAGGCATTGCGGTATAGAGCGGTCGTTGAGCACCTGGCTGGGTTCTTGTCCTGAAGTCCGGTTCGAGCCTTCTACTGGGCAGGAGTCACTGGGTTGAGAACAGCGAAGCCCTCGGCTTCGGCCACCGCACAAAGCCGAGTATCGGCCGCAACGAAAACCTCAACCCCAGATGCTTGTTTCAAATGCTTCGCGATCGCCAACTGGATCGCGTCAAGGGTTCGAAGGGCGTGCGACAGCCCGTACCTCACGATGAGTTCCTGGGCCAGTTGCACCTGGTGCGGCTCAATCACCACGACCTGGAACCGGCCGGCTTTCAGATCGGCGAAGAACCTGCCTTGCAGTTGCTCAAGTTCCTGAGGAGCTATGGCGCCCGTTCGTGCCTTCAAAGCAAAGACCGAGCAGATCTCCACGGTGGTCAACTGCGAGATGACGCACTCATTCTCCGGGTCTTGAACAAGCGCATCCATCTCCCCTGTCCCAACTTCGAGGTGATAGAGTTTGGCGACTACGCTGGAGTCGAGGAAATGAGTCTTCAAATGCGCTCGTTGCGCTCCGCGCTGAAATCTTCTGCGAGAGAACCGGGGATCTTTGCCATAGAGCGGCGGACCTGTTCAAGCGTGACGCTGTCGTCCGCGTAACGAGAGTATTCCTCCGCCGGCACGAACCGAACTGGCGGGGATTTCAAGTCGTCGTCAGAGACCACGACCTCGACCACGCGCCGCTCGGCCAGAGGCAGGGGCTCCAGCGGGCGCAGGACGCCGCCCTCGTAGATCGCCCGCAGCCGATGGGTCATAGCTCCATTCTAGCTCAGATCGTCCATGGCAGAGACTTGAATCCACCACTGCCGCCACCGCCGAGGCAGCGCGCTCGCCGGCGCAAGATCGGGACGCCACAGCCGATAGCGCTTCTGCATGTATAGAGAGAGAAGAATCTTCTCCGTCTCCTGATACGCAAGACGGAGAGGAAATTGGAAGCGGGGAACGACCGCGCGTGCGCGCGAAGCACGTGGCGTTCCAACGCGCCCAACGCGAGAGCACGGTTCGCTTCCAGAACAAGCGCGACAGCTTCCTTCAAATTCAGCCTGGCCTCCTCGAGTGTTGCGCCTTGGCTATTCGGGCCGGTTAGTTCTTCGACGAAGGCGATGTACCCTTCAGGGACGCGCCGGAAAACTGCTGTCAATTCCAGCTCCATCAATGAGCCATCCGAACCTAATGATACCTTGAAGCTACCCCGGGCGGCCCACCCTGGCGAGGCTGCAAGAAAGGTGATTTCCCTGTACCGCGCAGACGCTCCCAGCGACCGGGCCTGGGAAGCCCAGCGACGGGCTCAGCCCGGCGGCAGCCCTGTACGCCGCACCAGCTCGGCGAACCGGGGGTCCAGGCGCAGGCT
>Ga0247727_10009118_pt1 | contig 18131 bp, 15 predicted proteins | sample WisWelCaveWW1625_FD_202498 | JGI IMG/M metagenome (GOLD analysis project Ga0247727, IMG submission 202498) | Biofilm microbial communities from Wishing Well Cave, Virginia, United States - WW16-25 | ecosystem: Environmental > Aquatic > Deep subsurface > Groundwater > Cave microbial mat | place...
CGCTCGTTCAGCTGGGGCCCCAACAGCCGGAAGCGCTCCCCGATCGCTGACTCGACATCAGACACCCACCCCAGATTCAACAACAAGACACATAATCCTGCGCCTAATTTACGGACATTCCCTAAGGACCCGGTCAACAACCTGCTCGCGGGCGTGCAGTGGCTGCTCGCGATGGCGTGGATCGCGCTGCTCTACGCGCTCAACGGGGTGTTGCTTGCGTTCCAGTGGGCGTTTTCGCTCGACCTGCTCGGCGACGCGATGGCCCCGGCGCGGCGCGGCCTGACCCAGCTGCACGAGCAGACGCTCGGGCGGCCGTGGCTGCTGGCGGCGATCTCGCTGATGGGGCTCGGCGGCTTGTGGCGCGGGTTCGTGCAGCGCCGACAGGTCGAGACCGTCGCCGGCCTGGCGGCCGCGTCGCTGATGATGGCCGGCGCGCTGTTCGTGATCGCCCGGCCGCAGCAGACTCTCGGCGCTCTTAGCCGCGGCGCAAACGACGTGTCGCTCGGGTTTCTGGCGGGTGCCAGCGAGGGGACGCTGCGCTCGCCGTCGCGGTCGATCGCGTCGAGTTCGCGGCGGATCTTCGACTCGGTCGTGCTGCGCCCGTGGTGTGCAATGAACTTCGCCGACGTCACGTGGTGCCTTGGGCGCGCGCCCGGCGATCGGCTCACTCGCGCGGAGCGCTGGCTGCGCTTCGAGCCCGACAGCCCGCAGCGCGACGCCGAGTTCCAGATCGTCGACGACCCACGCTCTGAGCCGTGGAAGCGCTCGGCCGGAGTGCTCGGCGTGGATCTCCCGGCTGGCGACGTGCTCGCAGCGGACTCCGACGCGATCCGCCGCCAGTTGCGCGGCTACCGCGTCACGCGCGCCGACTCGCAGCGCGTGGAGATCCAGAAGAAGGGCCAGACGGTCGTCCGCGTCGCGCTGTTCTTCATCGTCGCCGCGGGCGCGACCGGCTGCCTGCTGCTGCTCGGCTGGCTGTCGGTGCACGTGCTGCTGCAGGGGCTGCTGACGCTCGTGCTGCTTCTCGCGGCGCCGGTCGTGCTGCTCGCGCCCGCGTTCGGCCAACCAGGCCGCGCGCTGTTCGCCGGCTGGGCCAAGCGGCTTTTTGCGGCCGCGGTCGCGAAGGCGATCTACGCGCTGCTGCTCGCGATTGTGCTCGCGATCAACGCGATCATCGGCGAGCTCGACGGAACGTTCCCGTGGCTGGCCGTCTGGCTCATCTCCGCGGTGTTCTGGTGGGGCGTGCTGCTCAAGCGCTCCGAGCTGCTGGGCTGGCTGTCACTCGGCACGCACTCCCGCGGCGACAGCTCGCTGCAGCGCGCCTACTACGCCAGCCGCATGGCGCTGCCGGTCGCCAGCGCGCTCACCGCTGGCACCGGCGCCGCCGCGCTCGCTGGGCCCGCCGCTCTGGGCGTGCTCGGGCGGGCGGGCCGCGAGAAGGCAGGGGAGCGGCGCGAGGAGACCGGTGAGGCCGTCCAGGTGCAGGCGCGCGAGCAGCTCACAGAGCGCGCTCGCGCCCGCCTTGACGACCGCTACGAGCATCTGCACGAACGGCTTGGCGCCCACGACGATGCGCGCGAGAAGATCAGCGGCCTGGACCGGCGGCTGTCGACGACGGGCCGCCAGCTCGACCAGGCCAAGCAGGCAGAGGAGCGCTCGCGTGACCCGCAGGAGCGTGGGCGCCACGGCGCCCGCCGCGCCGAGCTCGACGGTGAGCGCGGCAAGCTCGTCCGCCAGCGCAAGGCGCTCGAGCCGCGGCTGATGCCCCGGCTGGAGGAGGGCGTCGCGCGGCGCTTCATCGAGAGCGCCGACCGCAACCAGGTCGAGCAGGGCACCCGCTTCACCGATCGCCAGCTCGAGTCGCAGCTCGACGAGCTGCGCGCCGACCTGGACAACGCCGGCCCCGCCGACGAGCAGCACGCCTGGCGCGCCCGCGCGTGGCGAGCGGGCATCCCCGACAGCCAGCTCAACGACATCCAGCCCGCGGAGCGTGCCGAGCTGCATCGCCACATCGCAGAGCAGCTCGACCGCGACCGCGACCTGTTCCGCGCGCTGCCCGAGAATCCGGACGCCCGGCCCGCGCGCGCCGACCTGAGCGCCGCGCGTAGCCGCCTGGATCCCGGCGACCTGCGCCGCCGACGCGCCGAGCTGCACCGCGTCCGCGAGCAGCGGCCCGCGCCAACACGATGACCCGCGCACCCGCGCGCGGCCCGGCGCGCCGGATCGCCGCCGCGCTCGCGCTCCTGTGCTGCGCAGGCGCGCTGCTCCCGCTGCTCGTCCTGGCCGGCATGGCCACACCGCCGGCCGGTGGCTGCTCGCCCAGCGCGGATCCTGCGCAGCTCACCGGCGATGAGGTCCCCGCGCAGCTCGCACCGGTCTACGCGGCGGCCGCCGTGCAATATCGCCTCGGCTCGCGCGGGCCCGCGGTGCTCGCGGCGATCAACAGCGTCGAGACCGACTTCGGGCGCAACCTCTCGGTCTCGAGTGCCGGTGCGGTCGGCTGGATGCAGTTCATGCCCGCCACCTGGCACGCCTACGGTGTTGACGCTGACGGCGACGGGAAGGCCGATCCGTACAGCCCGGCCGACGCGATCCATGCCGCGGCGCGCTACCTGCGCGCGTCCGGCGCCCCGGCTGACTGGCGCCGCGCGATCCTCGCCTACAACCACGCCGGCTGGTACGTCGATCGCGTTCTCGCCCGCGCCCGCAGGTACGCGGACGCGGCGCCCGGCGGCGCCGACGAGACGACGCAGCAACTGGCCTCAGGGTCTGCGACCTGCGATGGACTCGGCGCGGCCCAGCTCTCGGGCCAGGCGCAGCGGGTCGGCTTCAGCGGGCGCTGGCTGGCTGCGCTTCCCGGCTTCCCGGGCGAGCGCTGCGACGGGCGCATCATCGCCGACGTGCTGCTGCTCGCCAGCCGCTACCGGCTCGCGGTCAGTGACTGCTTTGGACTTGGCGAGGACCGCGGCGGCCCGCACGCCACCCGTGGCGAGCATCCGCTCGGCCTGGCGCTCGACGCGGGTCCTGCCTCTGGCGACTGGGACCTGGTCGATCAGCTTGCTCGCGACCTGGGCTGGCGGCGCGAGTGCGCCGCCAGCGGCTGCGAGGGCGCCGCGTCGCTGAACGCGGTGCTGCGGGCGATCTACTACACCGGCTACCCCGGCCACGGGCGCGGCGATCACATCCACATCTCGTGGAGGCACGCCCCGGCCGCGCACTACACGCCCGCCGGCTGGGTCGCCGTCTTCACCGCGCCGCCGGCCGCCTGACGCGGCCACGGACAACAAGCGCGAGGACGTTGCCGAGTCTCGCCACGTGACTCGCCTTGACCCACAGCTCACCATGCCGCGGGACCGCTCCGAGCCGTCGGCGCGCTCGGGTACAGCTCAGGCAGGGCTCGGGCAGGGCTCGGGCAGGGCTCGGGCACAGGAAACAAGGGCTCGCCGGGAGACTCCCTGCAAATCGGCTGATTCAGCGGGAGGTGTCCTGGCGGACACCTCCCGCTTCACGGTGTTTCGCGCTCGGTCTCGCACGGGCATCGTGGACCGGGCCGCCTGCGGCGGCCCTCTCGCTGCGCTCGCCACGTCGCCCGGCGAGAGGGCCCTGCGGTCCCCCGGCCGGCCCCTCGCGGGTCCGGCCCCGGGCCGCTTCGCGGCCCCCGACGGCGTGCGCCGTCCCGGCGGCCTTGCGGCCGCCGTCAAGGACCCACAGGGCCAACGGCACGCGCGGCGGCTTCGCCGCCCGCGGGTACCCCGCCGGCACACCGGCGGGGTGTAGGACCGACATCACCGCGCGTCGATGCTTGGACTTGTGAGATGACCGAGCCGCGTCCGCCTCGCCGCGGCCTGCACGAACTCGATGAGGAGGCGCTCTGGGCGGCGATCCTGCTCTGCGGCGCCGCGCTCTTCCTCCTCTGGCGGCTCGCTTCCCACCACACTGCGGCGCTGCTCGCCGCGCTCGTCGTCGCGGCGCTCGTCGCGGCCGCGGCGCTGCGCGCTCGCGCGCTCATCGCCGATCGCGCCGCCCGCCGCCTGGATCCTCCAGGACCCGGGGTGGTCGTCGGGGAGACGAGCGGCACGTGGCTGGGTGCGCGGCCGCGACCGTTCTTCCTGGCGTGGCGGTGCTTCACCCACCACGTGCTGATCGTCGGGCCGACCGGTCGCGGCAAGACGATGAGCTTCATCGATCCGATCCTGCGCGCCCACGTCGCGCGCCCGGCCGCGTCGGTCTTCTACCTCGACGGGAAGGGCACGCGGGTCGACCTCGACGACCCCGGAGCCGGCGCGCGCGGCGTGGCGTTCGACCACGTCTTCTGTCCCGAGGACCCGGCCGCGTCAGCACGCTGGAACCCGCTCGCCGGAGCCGACCCGGTGCGCGCCGCCGCGCGGTTCGCCGCCGCGCTCTACCCGGAGGTCACGCAGGCCGACCAGTACTACGCGCAGAGCGCCGCGTTCGTGATCACGACCGTCGCGCCGGCGATGGCCTACACCGGCCACGGGATCGACGGCGTCACGCGCGTGCGCCCCCACCAGGAGCTCGTCGCCGACCTCATCGCCCGCGGCGTCGACCCAGCGCTCGCCGACGGGCTTGCCCGCAACGGTGATGAGACCGAGCGTCAGCTGCGCTGGCTCCCGCACCGGGACAACCAGGACGCCGACGCGCTCGTCGAGCTGATCCGCCGCAAGGCCGACCCGGCAGCCGGCTGGCCCGAGACCACGCATTGGCCACCGCCGGTCGAGGTCACGATCGCTGATCTGAACCGGCTGCTGTTCACCGGCAGCCTCGGCGCGCTGCGCGACGCGATCGACACGCTCCTGCCCGACGTGACCCATCGCGCGCGCCGCGCGACGCTCGAGCAGCTCAAGACCGACCTCGGCGCGCTAGCCGGCATGAGCGACCGAGACCGCGGAGCGATCCTCTCCGGCCTGCGCAACCGCCTCGGCTGGTTCCTGCGGCCGCCGTTCCTGGAGCTGTGCTCACGGTCGGACTTCGACATCGCGCAGGTCGCAGACGGCAGGTCGGTCGGGTTTCTGCTGCCGACGGGGAGCTTCCCCGACGTAGCGGTGCCGCTCGGAAGGGTCGCGCTCGCGCAGTTCTCCCAGGCGGTGCTGTCCTCGACCCCGGAGCGAACGAAGCTGGCGGTGCTCGACGAGTTCCACAGCTTCGTCGACGAGCACTTCGCCGGCTTCCTGAACCAGGCGCGCTCGTTCGGTGGCGGCGCGGTGATGGCGTTCCAGACGATCGCGAGCATCCCGCGCGAGCATCGCGACGAGCTGCTCGCCAACCCGAGCACCGTGATCGTCACCCCGGGCTGCATGCCGTTCGACGCTGAGCACTTCTCCAAGGTGTTCGGCGAGACCGCGGTCGAGCAGCGCTCCCACACCTACGAGACCGGCGCGCACGCTGCCGGCCCGCGACGCGGCTCGGTCAGGGTCGACATGCGCGACCAGCCGCGCCACACGCCGACGCAGATCACCGAGCTTCCGCCGCTGCACGCGATCGTCCTGCTCGACGACGGCACGCGCCGCTACGGACCGACGACCGTCCATGTGCGCCACCAACGCTCATAGCGAGGTGCGCCTGCAGCGCCGTGACCTGGAGCTGTTCGAGCTGCTGCTTGAGCGGCGCGTCGAGACGCTCGGCCACCTGCACCGCCTCGCGTTCCAGGGCAAGGCGCGCAAGACCGCGCGCAACCGGCTGATCCGCCTGCGCCAGGGCGGCTACATCGAACGCGTCGCGCTCGCCGACATCGACGAGCAGCTGCTGGCCCCGGGCGACGGTGAGCACCCCGTCGCCAGCGTCTACCGGCTCACGCCCAAGGGCATCGCCGCGCTGCGCCTGCGCCATCGCGCCGGCGCAGCGCTGCGCGGACGCCCGGCGCTCGCTGACCTGACGGACTCCTCGATCCCGCACCAGCTCGCCGTCAGCCGCACCGGCGACTGGCTCGGCACGCGGCTGATCGGCGAGCATCTGCTCGAGAGCCCGGGCAGGGACCGCCGTCATCGCCCCGACGCCGCCTACCACGCACGCCCCGACGAAGCGGGCCGCACGCTCGTGCTCGTCGAGGTCGACCTGGGCAACTACACGCGCCAGCGGATCCTCGGCAAGCTGCGCACCTTCCTGGCCAACGAGGAGTCGCGCGGCGCGATCTTCGTGACCCACACCTCAGGTCGCGCCGAGCAGGTCGCCGGCTGGATCCGTGCCCGCCACGGCGACGGCGTGATGCGCCGCGTCCAGGTCCTCACACTCGACGAGCTGCGCGACGGGCAGCTGCTCGACCCCGGCCTCGCGCCGCTTGAGACAAACGTCGGCGACGCGCTTTCACCCGCTGTGTGATGTAGGTCTTCACAGGTTTGCGCAGGTTTGCGTGTCGGTTTCGTCCCGTAGGCGTGACATTTGCGTGCATTTTGCGTAACTTCGCGACTCGTTGCATCAGGCACGAGCCGGGCAGTGGTCACGGTCGATCACCAGGCTCCGGCGGGCCTCGACTCCGGGGGGAGAGCGGCACGGATGCCGGACACAGGGCCCGCATTGCGGGCGGACAACAGTTCTTCGGTCGGTGCCGAGTAGCGGTCATGCTCCGCGCCGCCCGGCACCCGAGCCCGACCCCGCTGGCGCTGCGCGAGCCCGCGCCTGCCCGTCCCGGCGCGGACATCGCGGACGTTCACGGCGTCGACCGTGAGGCTCACGCGAGCTTCCAGGCGTTCGTCGACGAGCACCGCCACCTGATGAGCGACTACATCGCGCGCAGGATGCGCGGCACACCCGAGCTGTGCGCCGAGGACGCGCTGCAGGAGGCGCTGATCCGCATCTGGCAGCAGTGGCGCCACTGGCCGGCGGACCCCGAGCGACGCGAGGTCTACATGCGCCAGGCGCTCAAGGTCGCCGCGGTCGACGCGATCCGCGCGCGCTACGGGCGCAACATGACCCGCCCGCGCGAGTACCCCGTCAACTTCGCCGACCTGGACCGCTGCGTGCCCACAGAGCCCGGCCCGCACGCGATCATCCGCGAACTCGGGCTCGCAATCGCGCGCGACTCGCTCGAGCACCGCCCCGAGCACCGCGACATCGAGCGCAGCGTCCTGGTCGCCGCGTTCGCCGCACTCACAGACCTCGAGCGCCGCGTGCTGTTCATGACCGCCCGCGGTGACAACGGCGCGCAGATCGCCCAAGAGCTCGGCGTGCGCCACCAGCTCGTGCGCGAGACGCTGATGCGATCCCGAAGCTCGTGCGCTCGCTGATCGAGCACGCCGACGCCGGCAAGATCTCCCCCGACGAGGCACGCCGCCTGTGGAACCTGCGCGACGGCAACCTCTCCGGCAGACCCAAGCGCGAAGCCCAGCGCCACCTGAACCACTGCACCACCTGCAAACGGCTCGCGGGCATCGAAGACACCGTCTCCAAGGCCGGCGTGCGCGTCTTCCTACCGCTACCGGCAGCGATCGTGCTTGCCGCGAAGGGCGTCGCCGGGAGCGCGGCATCAGGCGCCAGCGCCAGCGGGGGATCGACCGCACCCGCGGGCGGGGCGCTCGCGGCGACGGGGGGCGGGCTGCTCTCCGGCGCCACCGCAAAGGCCGCCGTCGCCCTCGGCGTCCTCGCCCTCAGCGGCAGCCTCGCCGGCACCGGCAAGCTCTACCGAGACCGCGACCGCCCGCAGCCCGTCTCGCGACCAGCGCTCGCCGCGGCTGCTCGCCCGACCGGGGCGCCAGAAACCAGACGCCAGGCCCGCAAGCCCGCCAAAGCAAAGGCCCGCAGCCATCGCGTCCGCAAGCCGGTTCGCCGCACCACCAACCCCGCTGTCACCACAGCGCCGCGACAAACGACGGCATCTACCCGCGCCCTCGCGACGCCGCAGACCGCCAACTCAGCGGCGAGCCCGACCGTTCGCCGCGCGAGTGCCCGCGCGGGCGGCGAGTTCGTGCTCGGCGGCCCCTGACAAGCCAAACCACCCTCTTGCCGCCACCAACCAGCCAGGACGCCATGACCGACCGACTCTTGCACCGCACACTGCTCGCGCTCGCCACAGCGGCGATCGCGAGCCTCGCGCTCGCGCCCGCCGCGGCGCGCGCTGGCAGCTATCAGGTCAGCTCGTGCGACTACGCCGGCGGCGCGCAGAACGCGTGGACCGCCGACAGCAACCACGCGAAGGTGCCCGCCTACTCCGCCTGCCCGTCCTACGGCGACTGGGCGCGCGGGATCATCGCGCGCAACGCCGTCCCGGCGAGCGGGTCGTACGTCGTCCCCTACGGAGCCGCAGCCCGCCAGTGGTTCGCCGCCCCGGCGGACACGGGGATCACGAACGTGCGTTTCTCCGGCCAGATCTTCCGCGCGTTCGGGCAGCGCTGGAACGTCGGCCTGAGCAACGGCAGTCAGATCCTCACCGGCGCCTCCGCCTCGAACACCAACGGCTGGTCATGGACCACGACCGACGCGAACGTCGCGGTTCCGGGCAACCGGATCGTCTACTGGGAAGCAGCGTGCTACGAGACCGCCGGCTGCGACACCAAATCGACTGGTGACCCAGCGACCCACTACGTCCGCGCCGCCGTCTGGATCCGTGGCACGATCGTCACGATCAGCGACCCGACCTACCCGGCAGCCGGCTGGGGCGGAAGCCTCACCGCCGACGGCTGGCTGCGCGGCGACCACAGCCTCAGCTGGAGCGCATCGGACAACAGCGGCATCGCCAACGTCACCGCGACGCTCGCCGGCCGCCAGATCGGCGGTGGCGACCAGGGGTGCGACTACACGCGCCCCGCGCCCTGCCCGGGCTCAGTCTCGAGCGGCGCGAGCGTCGCCACGGCCGGCTTCCCAGACGGCGCGCAGACGCTCGAGGTTGACGTCCGCGACGCGTCCGGCAACGTCCAGCCGCTCACCCGCACGGTCTACCTCGACAACACGGCCCCAGCGCGCGTCACCGCGATCGCCGTGCAGGGCGGGGAGGGCTGGCGAGCGGCGAGCTCGTTCACGCTCACCTGGCAGAACCCCGGCGGCCAGCACGCCCCGCTCGCGCGCCGCCACTACCGCCTCTGCCACCCCGACGGCAGCGGCTGCGTGACCGGCAGCCAAGACGGCGGGCAATCCTCGATCGCACTGACCGTCCCGGGCAGGGGCGAATGGCGCGCGCAAGTCTGGCTGCAGGATGGCGCCGGCAACGTCAGCGCCGACAACGCCTCGGACCCCGTCACGCTGCGCTTCGACGACAGCATCCCGCCGCGCGCGGTGATCCCGCAGCCCGCGGGCTGGCTGGGCGCCGAGCAGGCGCGCAGCTACCCGCTCGCGCTGACGCTCGCCGGCACGGCGCCGCTCTCGGGGATCGCCGGCTATTCCGTCACCAGCGACGGCAGTGATCCCGACACCACGATCGACACCGGCGCGACATGGACGCTGACCGACCTGCCAGAGGGCACCGTCACGCTCAAGGCCCGCGCGATCTCCGGTGCCGGCGTCGCCGCAGCCGACATCGCGACGGCGACGCTGCGTGTCGACCGCACCGCGCCGAGCGCCGACGCCACGGGCGCCCCCGAGCCGGGCGCCTGGCAGCGAACACCGGTCACCATCGAGCTCCACGGGACCGACCAGGCCGCGCTCTCCGGTGTCGCGGGACTTGCATGGCGGATCGATGGCGGCGAGGAGCACGGCGCGACCGGCCCGGGCGCCCACGTCATGCTCGACCAGGACGGTCGCCACAGCCTCAGCTACGAGGCGATCGACAACGCCGGGAACCGCTCACGAGCGCGCAGCGTGACCGTCAAGATCGACCGCACAGCGCCCGAGACGATCGCGTTCGAGGCGCCCGATGCCGGCAACCCGCGGCGCGTCAGCGTCATCGTCACCGACAGCGGCTCCGGCATCGCCGGCGGGGCGATCGAGCTGCGAGCTGACGGCGGCCAATGGCTCCCGATCGACACCCGCTTCGACGGCGAACGGCTCACCGCCCAGATCGACGACGAGCACCTCCCCGACGGCCACTACCAGCTGCGCGCACGCGTCACCGACGCGGCCGGCAACGAGCGCACCGCCGACAACCGCGCCGACGGCTCGCCGGCCACGCTCACGCTCCCGCTGCGCCTGACCTCCAGGATCCGCCTCACCGGCGGCCACGCCACCAGGGCGCGCGGCAGCGCAGCCGGCGCCGCACCTGTGCGCACGATCACCGGCGTGCTCACGACAGGCGACGGGCACCCGATCGCGGGCGCGGCACTGCGCGTGCTCTCACGCCTGCGCACCGGGTCCGTGTTCACATCGACCGGCCGGGTGCGAGCCGGTCGCGACGGGCGCTTCACCTTCACCGTCCCCCGCGGTCCGTCGCGGTCGATCCGGTTCCGCTACGACGGCACCGACACCGTTCTCCCGGCAACACGGCAGGCGACCATCCTGACGGCGGCGAGCACGACGATCCACGTCAGCCGCACCGTCGCCCGTCTCGGCGAGAAGGTCGTCTTCACCGGCCGCCTGCGGGGAGGTCACGTGCCGCCGATCGGCAAGGTCCTCGAGCTCCAGGCCTACGACCAGGGCCTGTGGCGCTCCTTCCCCAGCACGGTGCGCACCGACGCGCGCGGCCGCTGGACGGCCACGCTGCGCTTCGAGCGCACGACCGGCACCTACACCTACCGCATCCGCGCCCGGATCAGGGCCGACACCGGCTACCCGTTCGAGTTGGGGTACTCGCGGACGGTGCGGGTAACGATCCGGGGATCCTGAGTGGATCGTCTCGCAGCCGATCGTCCACGCCAACCGCGACGACACGCCGAAGAGTCGCGCGGTTCGCGCCGGGAAGAAGAACGCACACGCGCCCAGCAGGAGGCCGCCGGCCGCCATCCGCTCGCTCGCACGGCGCAGGTCAGCGTCGGGGCTCACCGGCCGGCAGCGTACTCGATGCGTGCGCGCGTCCCGGGCGCAGCGGGTGCCGGTCAGCCGGAGGCCCGGGACGCTATGCGGCCTGGTGTTCGGGGCAGTCGACGCGCAGGTCGCCGGATGCGAGTGGCGCGTCGAGCAGTGTGCAGTGGTGGTGCCCGGCGCCGTGGGTGTCCCGTTTCAGGAAGCGGCAGCTGAGACACGTGCGGGCGACGGTGATGATCCCTTGGTGGTGGAGCTTTGTGATCAGCTCGAGCAGGAGGCCAAGCATCTGCTGCTTGTCGTCGCGTGCCATGGCGGCGATCTGGGCTTGGACCTGGTCGCCCCAGCCGGCGGCCTGCGCCGCCGCTGCGTGTCCGCGGCCGGTGAGAGTGAGGGTGTAGGCGCCGCCGCTGCGTGGGACGGGCGCCCGCTCGACGAGTCCCTTGCGGCGCAGGGCGGCGACGGTGTCGGACATCGTCGGCCGGCTGACGCCGAGCTCGTCGGCCAGGACGCTGACGCGGCGGCGTGGTGGCCGGTCCACCGACAGGCGGCAGAGGACGTGAACCTGTGCCGGGTTGAGGCCGTGCTCCTTGGCGAGGTCCCACTGCTGCATGCGCAGCGCCTGGCCGACACGCTCCAGCGCCGCGACGAGCTTGGCGTCGAGGTCGCGAGAACCGGGCGGCAGCGCGATGACCTCCCCGTCGCCGGGGCCGCGCCCGCCCGCGACGGGCCCGGCGTCCATCACCAGGCTTCCGGTGCGTAGGGCTGGGACCAGAGCACGACGCTCAGCGTGACGGCCTTGAGCCACGCCTGGTGCATCGCCTCGACGTCGGCGGCGCTGTGGCCCTTGGTCTCCAGGAAGCCGCGGATCGTGGCGGTGATCGGGTAGATGAACGCGATCATGTAGCGCAAGGGGATGCTCGCAACGGAGTCCGCGCCGTCGGTCTGGTTCTTCTTGGCGCTGGTGTGGCGCACGGCGATCTCGTGCTGGTAGTCCAGCCACGTGCCGTCGAACGGCCGGTTGCAGAGGTCGCTGATCCACTGTCCGAAGCGCACGCGCACGCGCGCCAGGTAGTCGCCGATCGGCTGACCGTCCGCGGTCGAGAAGTAGGCGACCAGATGCGGGTGACCGGCGACGAACCCGTACCACACGTCGAGCACCTGCTCGGTCTGATCGGTGAGCACCTCGCCGGCCATGCGCAGGTAGCGCTCGTCGTCCTCGTTGAACAGCACCGTCTGGCGCAGCAGCTCGAAGTCGTGCCCGGACACCGGCGACCGGGTCTCGGTGGACCCGTAGCCGTAGCCGGGGATGCTCGCTGCTTCCATGACGCCACTCCTCACATGTAGTTAGGACTCCTACCTCAGATGTCATCATACGCCGATGCCTTCCGCAAGCGCGCATGTCTACTCCGATCCCAACTGCCCGTTCTGCTACGCGCTGGAGGAGCGCCTGCACGCGCTCGCCCTGCACGAGGCGGTCGAGTGGCGCGGCGTTCAGCACGCCCCCCACCTCCCCGTCCCGATGGTTGTGGCCGCCGGGCCGCTGGCCCTGGAGCTGCCGCACGAGGTCGCCTCAATCCGCGCCCGAGCGCCCGAGGTCGCGATCACGACGCCACCGGGCAAGCCCAACACCGCCCAGGCGATCACCTGGGCGGCCGCCGCGCAGCGCGTCTCCCCCCACGGCGCCCGCGGGTTCATTCGCTCGCTCTACCCGGCGCTCTGGCGCGACGGGCTCGACCTCTCCGACCCGGGCGTACTCACGCAGCTCGCCACCGCTGCCGGGCTACCCGAGTTGCGGCCCACAGACGACGACCGCGCACGCGCGGCCGACTGGCAGCGCGGCTGGGCTCAGCTCGGTGCCGGCGGCGTACCGCTGCTCGCCCGTCTCGACGGCGCCACCCTCTACGGCCTCGCCGATACCGACGAGCTCGCCCGCTTCCTTACGAGCGAGCCGGTCGCTCCGTGAGCGCATGCTGAGGCGTGCTGCCGGCCCGCGGCTGGCCCGGCAAGCGCAACGGAGCGTGCAGCCCCTCGGCGCAGCATCCAAACGTCAGGACACCATCGAGTGCCCCGGGAAGGCGGCGCGGGCGGCAAGGCGTAGCCTGCGGGCATGGCCACGATCCGCGCGACCACCGCACCGCTGCTCACGCACGAGGTTCTCAACCAGCCGCCGCCGCTCAGCGGGCGTAACCTCGCCCAGGACGACCGTCCGCTGCTGGAGGGCGTCGAGCGCGAGGGCGCAGGCTGGGTGCTTGACCGCCTGCGCGAGGACGGCGCGTTCTGGGGTGGGGAGCCGCAGCAGTGGGGTGTTCTGGCGAACGAGCGCACGCCCGTGCTGCGCACGCACGACCGCTACGGCAACCGCGTGGACGAGGTGCAGTACGACGAGTCCTGGCACCGGCTGATGAGCGCCGGCGTGGAGCGCGAGCTGCACGCGCTGCCATGGCGGACCGACCAGGCCGGCGCGCACGTCGCCCGCGCGGCGCTGCTGATGCTCGCCGGGCAGGCCGAGGGCGGGTTCATGTGCCCGATCACGATGACCTGCGCGGTCGTGCCGGCGCTGCGGGCACAGCCGGAGCTGGCGGCCGAGTGGGAGCCGCTGATTACGGCGACGAGCTACGACCCGGACACGTCGAAGACTGCGGTGGAGAAGGGATCGGCGATCTGCGGGATGGCGATGACCGAGAAGCAGGGCGGCTCGGACGTGCGCGCCAACACGACCGTCGCGACGCCGGTGAACGGCGGCGGCCCCGGGGCCGAGTACCAGGTCACCGGCCACAAGTACTTCTGCTCAGCGCCGATGAGCGACCTGTTCCTGATCCTCGCCCAGACCGACGACGGGCTCTCCTGCTTCGCGCTACCGCGGATCCTGCCGGATGGCACGCCGAACGCGATCCGCATCCAGCGGCTGAAGGACAAGCTCGGCAACCGCTCCAACGCCTCGAGCGAGGTCGAGTACCACGGCGCGATCGCGCGGATGGTCGGCGAGCCCGGGCGCGGCGTGGCGACGATCATCGAGATGGTCGGCCACACGCGGCTGGACTGCCTGACCGGCGCCGCGACCGACATGCGCGACGCCGTCAACCAAGCAACCTGGCACACGGCGCACCGGGCGGCGTTCGGCCGGACGCTGATCGACCAGCCGCTGATGCGCAACGTGCTCGCCGACCTGGCGATCGAGGCCGAGGCGACGACGGCGCTGGCGCTGCGGATGGCGCGCGCCTACGACCGCGCCGGCGACGACCCGCAGGAGGCGCACATCAAGCGCCTGTGCACCGCCGTCGCCAAGTACTACGCGTGCAAGCGCGTACCGCAGCACGCCTACGAGGCGCTCGAGTGCTTCGGCGGCGTCGGCTACGTCGAGGAGTCCGGGATGCCGCGCCTCTACCGCGACGCGCCACTCAACTCGATCTGGGAGGGCACCGGCAACGTGATGGCGCTCGACGTGCTGCGCGCGATGGCGCACACGCCGGAGGCGCTGGGGGCGTTCTTCGCCGAGCTCGACCTGGCAGCCGGAGCCGACGCCCGCTACGACACGTTCGTCGATGATCTGCGCGGCGATCTCGCCGACACCGATCAGCTCGAGCACCGCGCGCGCCGCGTCGTCGAGAAGATGGCGAAGGCCCTGCAGGGCTCGCTGCTCGTGCGCCACGCCCCGCCCGCGGTCGCCGACGCGTTCTGCGCCGCACGCCTGGCCGGCGACGCCGGCCTGAACTACGGCACGCTGCCGACAGGCGCCGACGTCGAGTCGATCATCGAGCGCCACACGCCGGCCGCGATCTGACGCCGCAGCCGACCCGCCGGACTACGCTGCACACACAGTCTTCGGTGACCGCTCGATCCAGCTCTTCCGGGACTTCGGGATCCGCATCAAACAGACGCACGTGGCGAATAGGGACATCCCGCCCGCAACGGGCTCCGGAGAACATCCAGGCGCGTCTGATCGGGCAGAGCTCGGGCAGAGCGCCCGTCGCGAACGCGAGGAACCGGACGTTTTGCCGGAGACTCGTCACACGGGGTCCCACAGGGGGTGTCGGCCTGCCACGAGGAGGCCGGACCCCGATGCGCGACGAGCTTGATGACTTCCTTCACTACTGCCGTGTGGAGCGGCGCCTGGCGCCGCTGACCTGTTCGGCGTACGAGCGCGACGTGCGCGCGTGCCTGAACTTCCTGGAGCGCCACGGGGTTCTCTCGCTTGCCGAGGTTCGCGCGCCGCAGCTGCGCCGCTTCCTCGCCGACGAACTCACCCGGCGGCCGGCGCCGGCCAGCCAGGCGCGGACGGTCGCGGCGCTCAAGTGCTTCTTTCGCTTCTGCGTCGAGAACGAGCACCTCGAGCGCGACCCGGCCGCGGTGCTGCGCACACCGAAGAAGCGTGAAGTGCTGCCCGACGTGCTCGACCGCCACGAGCTCGCCCGGCTGCTGGCGGTACCCGACCGAGCGGGCATCTGGCAGCGCGAGCATCCCCGCAAGCGCGAACGCGACCGCCTACTACTCGCATTGTTCGCCTACGCCGGCCTGCGCCGCTCCGAGCTGCTGGGCCTGGACTGGGACGACGTCGACCTGCAGCGACGGCTGCTGCGCGTACGGATCGCGAAGGGTGGGCGTCAGCGGGTCGTGCCGATCCACCCCGCGCTCGGGCCGCTGTTCGCCGACTACCTGAGCACGCGCTGCGGAGACTCCGAGCCGGCGCGGTTCGTCGGCGTGCACGGGCGCCGGCTCTCACCGACGATCCTCAGCGAGACCTTCCGGCGTTACGCCCGCGCGGCCGCACCAAGCGCAAGCGCGTCACGCCGCACACGCTGCGCCACGTGTTCGCCTCCGAGCTGCTGCACGCCGGAGCGAACCTGCGCCAGATCCAGGACCTGCTCGGCCACAACAGCGCTACACACGGGTCACCGCACATGAGCTTCGTGGGGCGATCAAGCGGCTGCGCTGGCCGACGGAGTCGCTGAAGTGACGGCAACTTCCGAGGACAGAAGTACCCCTCAGGTCGCTGGTCTGCGAGATCGTTGCGCCCACGTAGGCGCCGTTCCCAGCTGCCCGGCCCACGGATGGCCGCGGCGCCCGTGATCTCGTAGCCGCGCCGGGCCAGACGGTCACAAGTTGGCGAGATGTTCTACTTACTAGACATGGGTGGCCATCATGGGTGACGGTCTGCATCTCGACGAGGACGCGCTGGGCCGGCTGTTCCGGGCGCACGGTGACGGGCTGCTGGCGTTCTTTACGCGGCGCACGTTCGACGGCCAGGTGGCTCTCGATCTCGTGTCGGAGACGTTCGCACAAGCGGTGGCCGGCCGTAGACGCTTTCGCGGCGACTCGGACGCTGAGGCGACCGCGTGGCTGTATGCGATCGCGCGGCACCAACTCATTGGCTACCAGCGCAAGGGCAGGATCGAGATGCGCGCGCTGCAACGCCTCGGGATCGCGCGCCAAGAGGTCGACGAGGAGGAACTGATCGCGATCGAAGACGCGGCGGGGATCGACCTGCTGCGCGTGAGCATCGCTCGCGGCTTGGCCGACCTCTCGCCGGACCACCGCGACGCCCTCGAGCTTCGGGTCGTGCAAGAGCTTCCGTACGAGGTCGTGGCCGACAAGCTCGGCATATCCGAGCAGACCGCTCGAGCTCGCGTTTCTCGTGCGCTCCGCCGTCTCGAAGCCATTCTGCAATCGACTGGCGCCGTCGCGCCTGAGGTCCCGTCATGAGCGAGCCGTCTGTCTCTGCGCCCATCGAGCGCCTCGTTGGAGAGCTCCAGCACGCGATGCGCCGTGATGCCGCGCGACAGCGCCGCCGCGGCCAGCGCCTGAACAAGGCGCTCATCGCGGCACTTTCCGTGGTCGGAGTCACAACCGGGGTAGCAGGAGCAACCGGCGCCCTGGGGATCTTCCAGTCAACACCGAGCTATGAGATCGGTGAGCATCAGGGCGCACCCGATGGCCGGTTGTGCCTGGATCTGCGTCACCCTGGCCGGCGCCCGGTCTACGGGTGCGGCCAGGCTCCTACGGACAGCCAGCCATTTGGGCTGCTTGTCGTGGCCGTACAGCCTGACCACGTGCGTGTCGTCTTCGGCGTCGTCGCCGAGCACATACGCGCGGTGCGCATCGGCGGTCGCGACGTACCCACCGAGACGAGATCGGGCCTTACGGGTCGGTTCTTCTCTCTCGAAGTCCCAGATCGTGGGCCCGTCTATGCAGAGGGCTTCGATGGGTCAGGGGATCTCGTCGCTCATGTTGGCTCGAAGGTTCGCAGCGGCACCACTCCGTCGAGCCTGGCTCAGGCCCGCGCCCAGGGAGACGTGGCCGGCTTTGCCCCCGCCGTCTCCGGCGACGGGACGTTCGTCTATCGCGGGCAGGAGATCTCGCCCGATCGAGCGGCCACGCTTGGGCTGAACTGCACAGAGGACGACACGACGACCGTTCGGTGCAGCGACCCGAAGTAGCGGGCGCGCCGCGCTGCACGTACGCGGGACGCCCCCAATCAGAAGCTCCGCACAACGGTGAGAAAGCTGACCGCGCTCCCGAAGACCACCAGCCAACCAAGTCCGGTCATCCCCGGATTCTCTCGCGATCGCGCCATGCGGAAGGCCGCTGAATCGGCCCTTCTGAAGGGAGGCGTCCCTTACCGCCCTTGGTAGACGGCAATTGCAGTTTACGCGGCCGCGAGACGGTCAAACACAAGGCATTCGCGCGGAGGGGTTGCGTACGCGAACCTCGTCTGGTAGGGATGCTGCGACGCGACGGGCTGAATCCTGACGCGTCGTTTCCGGGGTCCCGTGAGAAGGGCCCAGCCAACCACCCAGAGGAGTTTCCCATGCGGAACTACCGGTGCATGCTTGGAGCGTGCGCAGCCATGGCGTGCCTGCTGGCCACCGCGCCAGCGGCGGTCGCCGAGAAGTACTCGTCCATCAACGACGCCGCCGCGGCCGGTGACCCTGCGGCCTCCGCGCAGAGCGGCGGCGGACCCGACGCCAAGTGGGCCCACCACGGCAAAACGATTACGCCGACGTATGCCAGCACGCACGGACTGGTGTGCAATGAGACTGACGCGCCGGTGACGGAGTGCTACGACACGGACACTCAGGCGGACCGCGCGTTGGCGAGTGCCGCGAGCGCCAAGGCGAGTTCGGCGAAGTCCTCCCGCCGCAGCAAGAGGGCCACGGCATCCTGCTCGAGGTTGTCCGGATCGTCGTGGAACTTCGGCGGCGATCCCGGTGGGTTGACGGTCAGACGGTAACGGGCTCGGCGACGTCCTGACGGACCTGGTCCTTCGCGGCGGCGGTGAGGGCGTGACGCTC
>Ga0247727_10009119_pt1 | contig 18130 bp, 13 predicted proteins | sample WisWelCaveWW1625_FD_202498 | JGI IMG/M metagenome (GOLD analysis project Ga0247727, IMG submission 202498) | Biofilm microbial communities from Wishing Well Cave, Virginia, United States - WW16-25 | ecosystem: Environmental > Aquatic > Deep subsurface > Groundwater > Cave microbial mat | place...
CGGGTAGCGGTCAACGAAGCGCCCACCGTCACGCCAGACGGCCCCGCCGCCCGGTAGGTCATGCTCGCTGAACGCGCGCCCTGCGAGGATGATCTCGCCCGTCTCGTCCGGCGCTGGCGGACGGAAGTAGGCGAGCACCCGGTCGCAGCGGGGGCAGTGGCCCCGCTGCCAGCCCTCGCGGTTCGGCGGGCGCTTAGACTTGCGGTTCGGCGGTGGGGCCGGGTACTCCTTCCAGGCCAGCGCAGGGAACCCTGGTGCGCTCATCGGCCCTTGCCCTTCTTCTGCATGAGGCGGGCGACCGGCGAGTGCTCCTCGTGGGCGCGCAACGCGCGGCTTCGGGCCGTGGCCCGCGTGTAGCGATGCAACATGCTCCACGAACTCCATCCGGCAAGCTCCTTCAGATCGATGGGGTCGCCGCCGGCCTCCAAGAAGGCGATCCCGAACGTCCGGCGAAAACCATGGACGCCCCGGAACTCGACGCCCGCCGCTCCGAAGCGACGCTGCATGAGACTCCGCACGCTGTTCAGCGTGAGCGGCTGGCCGTTGCGCTGGGCGAACAGCGGCGCCGTCCGCCCCAGCGCCTCCCAGCCGCCCCGACGGCGCAGGTAGCGGGCGATGGCGTTCGCTGTCTCAGTCGAGTACGCAACCATGCGACCTTTGCCACCCTTGCCCTTGACAACCTCCACCTGCCGGGCCTCGCGCTCCGCGTGGCCGAGCCGAACGTCGCACAACTCTTGGCCGCGCAGGCCGGTGTCGCAGAGCAGCAGGATCAGCGCGCGGTCGCGCAGCGCCAGCAGGTCGGTCGCCTTGTTCGGGATCGCGGCGAGCAGCGCGAGCACGTCGTCGTCCGCGTAGTGCGGCAAGACCTGCTCGGGAATCTTCTCAAGCCTGATCCGGGCCATCGGGTGCTCGCCTGTCCGGATGTCCTCGCGGAGCATCCAGGCGAAGATCGCGCGGAGCGAGGCCTGCCGGTTGCGGACGGTCGAGGGCCGGTTCCCCCGCAGCCGCAGCTCGCCGAAGTAGTCCTCAAGATGCTCGCGAGTCACCTGCTCCAAGACCGGCATCCCCTTCCGGGCCGTAAACGCGACGAACGCCAGCGCCGCCTCGCGGTAGGTCACGACGGTCTTCGGGCTCTTGCCCGCCGCTTGCAGGTGCTCCCGAAAGTCGGTTATCGTATCTAGGTCGGACGGCCTCACCGGGCTTTCAGAGGCAGTCCAGTTAGGTAACCTAACATGCGAGCTAGTCTTGACAGATGGCATGGCGCCACCTCCTTCCTAAACCGCTTCTAGCTTCGCATACGGTCGCCTAATTGTCAACATCGGTCGGGGCGTAGCGCAGCCCGGTAGCGCACCTGAATGGGGTTCAGGAGGTCGCTGGTTCGAATCCAGTCGCCCCGACCAAATCAACCCCGAACACGTGGGCCGTCGCGACCGGCGCCCGGCATTTCTCGCGCACGACTACTGGTCGGATGCCGTCGTGGTCGAGTTGGAGCTCGTCGAACACCTCTTCGGCGAAGTCCTTCTGCTGCCTGCACCCAAGCGCCGTCGAGTGGAGATGGGAATTGGTAGACGACAAGATCGTCGTCACGCAGCCATTAACTGACGCGATCTGCGAGGCAGAGTCGATCATTCGGGCCGCACCTCACGTGCAGTCCGAGCAGGACCTGCTGGAGGGATACGACTACCTGGCGGGCAGTATCAGGGCGGCGCTCCAGGCAGCCTGGGCGCACCACCGTGATCTGCCCTACTTCATTCGTTCTGCGACGCCCTACACCAAGCTCGGCCTCGATAACCCCGACACGCTGTACTTCAGCGCCCGCATCCGCGACGACGCAGAGTACGTCGTGTCCGGCATCCGCGGCACCACCGCCGACCTGAGCTTTCAGATCCTGAACGGCGACTACTCGCCCGCGCACGTACCGGACAGCCTGACCGCGTTCGACGACCGCTCTCTCGCCGTGGCCGAGGACGGTTCGTTTGAACTGCGGTTCGGTCCAGCGAGACCAGACGTACCTCCGAACGACGTCACGCTCGGGCCCGGCGCTGCGATGCTGCTCGTGCGCGAGGTGTACAGCGACTGGTCGAATGAGCGACCCGGGATGATCCGTATCCGGTGCGTCGACACGGCCGGCGCGGCTCCGCCTGCATCGACCGAGGAAGATCTGGTTCGGCGATACAGGTTGGCGGGGAAGGCCCTGCTCAGCCAGCTCAAGACGTTCCTCGCCTTTCCCGAGCAGTTTTACCTCGACCTGCCGGTCAATACCCTCACCGAGCCTCGTCTGACACCCGGAGGCCTGACGACGCAGTACTCTGCCGCCGGCCACTACCACCTCACTGACGATCAGGCGATGATCGTCACGGTCCCCGCCTCGGAAGCGCCGTACCAGGGTATCCAGCTCGGGAGCATGTGGTACATCTCAACGGACTTCATCAATCACCAGACCAGCCTAACGGCGCACCAGGCCCGCATCGATCCGGACGGCAACATGCGGTTCGTGATCTGCGAACGCGACCCGGGCCTCGCGAACTGGCTGGAATGCACCGGGCATCGTCGGGGCTACGTGCAGATTCGCTGGCAACGTTTGTCGCGCGCGCTTACCTCCCGCGACGGCCCGGAGGTCGAGGTCGTGGTCTTCGACGAGCTGGCGCGGAAACTTCCGTTCCACGAACAGGCGCGCGTGACGCCGCTGGAGTGGACGAACCGCATCGCCGCGCGACAGGCCGCGGTCGCGGCCCGCATGCTCGGGTGACCCTGGGATGACGCCCCTCGTGCCCCCGGCGCCGCTTCTCCTCGATGGCAAGGTCATCGTCGTGTCCGGCGTGGGACCAGGCCTCGGCCGGTCCATCGCCGTGCGATGCGCGCAGGCCGGCGCCGACGTCGTGCTCGCGGCCCGCACCGAAGCCCGCCTCCGCGAGATTGCCGGCGAGATCGCCGGCTTCGGACGCAAGGCGGTGACAGTGCCGACCGACATTACGGATGACGGCGCTGCCGGGCGGCTCGTCGGCGCGGCGCTTGACGCCTTCGGGCGGGTGGACACGCTGGTCAACAACGCGTTCGCGATCCCGCCGCTAGCCGATTTGGCCAACGCCGATTTCGATCAGATACGGGCTGGTTTTGAGACCAACGTCTTCGCCGCGCTGCGGCTGACGAAACTCTTCACCCCGGCGCTCACCGCGAGTCACGGTTCGGTGGTGATCATTAACTCCGCGGTCCTGCGTCACTCGCGGCGGCCGTTCGGTCCCTACAAGATGACCAAGGCAGCTCTGCTCGCGATGGCGCAGAGCCTCTCCACGGAGCTCGGCCCGCAGGGCATACGCGTGAACAGCGTGGCGCCGGGCTACATCTGGGCCGACTCCCTCAAGTCGTATTTCGGCCACCTAGGTCGACAACGTGGCTTGAGCGCCCAACAGGTCTACGACGAGGTCGCGGCCAGCATCGATCTGCGCAAACTCCCGGAACCGGACGAAATCGCAGACGCCGTCGTGTTCCTCGCCTCGGATCTGGCCCGCGCCATCACCGGCCACTGCCTCGACGTCAACGGTGGCGAGTTCCACCACTAGGAGAGCCGTGAAGGCAGGACGCGAGACGATCGGCACAGCAGAGGAGCTGCACGCCGCCGCGCGCGAAATCACCGGCCTCGACGACTTCGGCGACGACGACTACCAGGAGGCGCTTGCCGTCCTACTGGAGTCATACACTCGCGACGCCGGGCTGACGCCGTGGGGCAACCGGATTAACTTCGCCATGTTGCGCGGCGCGCTCGTCGCTCGGCAACTCTGCCAGGCGGCAGCGCGGCAGTATTCCCAGCACGCCGATGTCGCTATCGAGAGGCCGATCGTCGTCACGGGTCTGCCGCGCTCAGGCACCACCGCGCTGCATCGCCTGCTCTGCGAAGACCCCCGGCACCAGGGACTCGAGGTATGGCTCACCGAGGCCCCGCAACCGCGGCCGCCCAGAGAGGCCTGGGAGTCGAACCCGGTGTTCCAGCGCATCCAGGAACGGTACGGGAACCACAACGTGGAACACCCAGAATTCATGGGCGTGCACTACCTGTCGGCCAGCATGGTGGAGGAATGCTGGCACCTCCTGCGCCAGTCGATGATGTCGATCTCCTACGAAACTCTGGCGCACCTGCCGGCCTACTCGAAATGGCTGGCTGGTCAAGACTGGACGCCGGCCTATAGGCGACACCGGCAGAACCTGCAGGTGATCGGTCTCCACGACACACGCCGCTGGGTGCTGAAAAATCCGAGCCATCTCTTCGCGCTGCCGGCCCTGCTGGCCGTCTACCCGGATGCCCTGATCATCCAGACGCACCGAGATCCTTCCCGGGTGATCGCCTCAATGAGCAGCCTCGCGACGCAGGCGACCATCGGCCAGTCGGACGTGTTTCACGACGAGGTCATCGGCCGCTGTCAGCTGGAGCTGTGGGCCCGCGGCGCCGAACAATTCATGGCGGATCGCCAACGCTACCACCCGTCGCACTTCTACGACGTCTCCTACGAAACATTCACGGCCGATCCGCTTGGCACCATCGAGGCGATTTACGCGCACTTCGGGCTGTCCCTGACCACCGAGGCTCGAGCGGCGATGGCCCTCGTGCACGCCGAGAGCGCGGCAGACGATCGCCAACCCTCGCACCGTTACGAACTGGTCGATTTCGGGCTGACCCCTGCAGAAGTGAACGAGCGATTCAATCGTTACCGTAGCGTGTACAGGCTGTGAGCCGGATTGGCCCGGGGGCGACCCGCCAGATGTAGAATAGCTCGGCTGCGAGTCCGCGATGCGGATGGCGTGGCGGTCAAGGAGCTCACCATGAACATCAACGGCCTCCGTCTTGTCGGTGCGCCGCGATACCGCGCGACCAGCGCTACTGTCCGCTGAGCCTGTCGCTCCCACCGATGGCTCCGCCGCCTCTGGTACAATCCGGAGGATTAGTTGAAGGAGGAACATGATGGCTAGGAAGGACAAAGGCGGCAAGAAGGTCAAGAAGCCTAAGCAGGACAAGGTGAAGAAGGCGCCGAGCGGGAAATAGGGTCTCGCGCTGCTCCCCGGTCGCGCGGGCTACTCCCGTCCACGAGACCGCTGACGGGCGCGCGCGCGTCCCGCCAGCTCCACCTTGCGCGGACGCACGGTGGCTGGGGTCACCTCCAGACATTCGTCCCGCCGGATGAACTCAAGCATCTGCTCGAGCGAGAGTGTGTTGGGCGGCGTGAGCTTCTCGGTGGCCTCGGATGTGGACGAGCGCATGTTCGTCAGCTTCTTCTCCCTCGTCGGGTTGACGTCAAGGTCATCAGGGCGCGGGCTCTCGCCGATGATCATCCCTTCATAAACCTCAACCCCTGGGCCGACGAAGAGCGTACCACGTTCCTGTAAGCTCACCACCGCGTAGGCGGTGATGGTGCCGCGCCGGTCCGCCACCAAGCTGCCGGTTGGCCGCGAAGGTATCTCCCCGTGCCAGGGCTCGTAGGCATGAAAGACGTGGTGGAGCAGCCCGGTGCCCCTCGTCGCGGTCAGAAACTGCGTATGAAAGCCGATGAGCCCGCGCGAGGGGATCAGGTAATCGAGCCTGACCCGGGTCCCGGTGCCATGGCTAACGGTCTTCTGGTGGGCGCCCTTGCGCGCCGCCATGAGCTGCGTGACGACACCGAGGTGCTCCTCAGGCACGTCCAAGGTGAGCGCGTCGACCGGTTCGTGCAGGCGCCCTTCAATCTCGCGCGTGACCGCCTCAGGGCGGCCGACAGTGAGCTCGAAGCCTTCACGGCGAAGCGTCTCGACGAGGACTGCCAGTTGCAGCTCGCCTCGGCCTTGCACCGTCCAGGCGTCTGGCCGGTCCAAGGGCAGCACGCGAATCGAAACGTTGCCAACCTGCTCCGAATCCAGCCGGTTCTTGAGCAGCCTCGCGGTGAGGAGCGTTCCCTCGCGTCCGGCAAGCGGCGATGTGTTGATCCCGATGGTGACCGAAAGGCTCGGTTCGTCGACGCGGATCACCGGGAGCGGCTTCGGATCGTCCGGGTCTGCCAGCGTCTCGCCAATCGTGATGTCGCTGAAGCCGGCGACGGCGATGATCTCGCCGGGCCCGGCGTTCTCCGCCTTGACTCGGTCCAGCGCCTCGGTAACGTAGAGCTCGGTCACCTTCGCGATGTCGATGCTGCCGTCCTGCCGGCACCAGGCCACCGCCTGTCCGGCTCGAATGTTGCCCTGAACGACCCGGCACAGCGCCAGCCGGCCGACATACGGCGATGCGTCAAGGTTGGTGACCAGGGCTTGCAAGCCGTGATCCGGGGCAAAGGTCGGCGCGGGGATCCTCGAAAGCAACACATCGAAGAGCGGACTCAGGTCCACGCCAGGCACGTCCGGGTCCAGCGAGGCCTGTCCCGCGCGCGCGTTGCAGTAGACGATGGGAAAGTCGAACTGCTCCTCATCCGCTTCGAGCTCGAGGAAGAGCTCGTACACCTCGTCCAGCACAGCCTTGATGCGACTATCAGCACGGTCGACTTTGTTGATGAGGAGGATGATCGGCAGGTGGGCCTCGAGCGCCTTCCTCAGCACGAAGCGAGTCTGCGGTAACGGGCCCTCGGATGCGTCCACCAGGAGGAGCGCGCCGTCGACCATCGTCAGGCCGCGCTCTACCTCGCCGCCGAAGTCGGCGTGGCCGGGCGTGTCAACGATGTTGATCTTCACATCGCCGTATCGCACGGCGGCGTTCTTGGCGAGGATGGTAATCCCCTTCTCCCGCTCCAGGTCAGTCGAATCAAGCGCGCGATCGGGGAGCTCCAACCGCGCGTCAAGCTGGCCGGACTGCCGAAGCATGGCGTCCACCAGGGTGGTCTTCCCATGGTCGACGTGCGCAATAATCGCCACGTTGCGCAGGTCGTTGCGCGACGCAAGGGAGCGCGCAGAGAGCTGCTCCACGCTGGCTGGAATGCTGGCGGACAGCTTCATGCATGATCTCCCCGTGGTCCGTTTGTTGGCATGGTGCGTCTCATCGTAACATCGGCCGGGCCTTAGTGGGGGATGCCCCACCCGGGGATGGCTCATTCGGCCATGGTCCGCGCCAGGTAGTCCCGCCCCCCTGGGGAGAGCACCCAGGTCAAGCCCTCGGGCGCCTCGTCGAGGTCGCGAGGTCGAGCACGGCGCCCGCCAGTAGACGCAGGTCTCCCGAACCAGGCAGCGCGAATCGTCCCGCCGAACACGTCGGAGCGGGTTGGGAACCGTGCGAAGGAATGCCAAGGGAACTCACTGGGACCCGTGACCGGCCGATCACGTCCGAAGGGAGCGCGACGAACGTCTCCTTTGCTCCCCTGGCACTCCGCGTCAGCTACCGTAGCGGCGACGGCACGGAGATCTCCTCACCCCCCTGCCGCGCCAGGACATTGTATAATCCGGCCAGCAACAACTGAGGGGGCCACGATGACCGATACAACCGACACGATGGAAATCGAAGGACTCGCCAAGGGCGTCATTGATGGGATCTGTGCGTTCGTCGACGCGGAGATCCTGCCGATGGAGGAGCAATACCGCGAGGTCCTCTCCAACGAGCGCCGGCTCTTCAAAGAGGATGGCCGCCTCGTCGACGAGATCGCTGAGGCCCGGCTCAACGTCCGGCGCAAGTCGGCCAAGGCTGGCTTCTACGCCATGCTCGGGCCGAAGGAGATCGGCGGCGGCGGCGTCCCCTTCGAGCTGGCAGCGCTGGTGCTCGAGGCGGTCTACCGGCGCTACGGGCCGGGCCGGCTGCTCATCGGCTGGTCGAACGGGTTCCTCACCATGCCGCTGCTCGCGAGCTTCGTCGATGGGCCATCGCACATGTTCCTGAGCGCGGGCGAGGCGATCCTTCGCGAGGTCATGCCCGGCCTCGTCGCCGGCGACAAGACCGTCTGCTTCGGCCTCACCGAGCCCGACGCCGGCTCTGACGTCTGGGGCATCAAATCCAAGGCCCATCGCGACGGTGACGAGTGGGTGATCAGCGGTACGAAGCAGTGGATCACCAATGCTCCGTACGCCGACTACGCGGCCGTCTTCGCCGTCACCGATCCCGATCTGGCGGCGAAGCGGCAGGGCGGCATCACCTGCTTCCTCGTCGACGCCACGGCGCCCGGCTATAGCGTGGATGCCGTCCTCGGCGTGATGGGTCACCTGGCCAGCGATTGCGGCATTATCGCGCTCGATGAAGTTCGTGTCCCAAACGAGCGCGTGATGGGCGCCGTCGATCAGGGCTTCCAGGTCGGCATGTTCGGCATCTCGGAGGGGCGCATGTGCATCGCCGCGATCTGCCTGGGCATGGCCGAGTGGGCGCTCGACCGCTCGATCGAGTACGCAAAGCAGCGGCACACCTTCGGCCAGCCGCTGGCGGACCACCAGGCGATCCAGTTCATGCTCGCGGAATCGGCCATCGACATCTTCAGCGCCAAGCAGACCGTGCTTCGTACCACCCAGCTCCTCGACCGCGTCCGCGCCGGCGGTCGTATGCCCGTGAAGGAGATCAGCATCGCCAAGGCGTACTCGGTCGAAGCTGCCGAGCGCGTGCTGGACCGCGCGATCCAGGTGCACGGCGGCATGGGCCTCTCCAGCGAGCTGCCCTTCCAGGACGGGTACCGAGCCGTGCGGACGGTCCGCATCCCGGACGGCACCGCCGAGATCCAGCGCCGGACCATCGCCCGCCAGCTCCTCCGGGGGGATACAATCTTCTAATCGGCAGGCCCGACCCTCCATCCTTGACGCCCCTATCATGGGGCCGCCACCCTCAGCATCAGGAGGCCCTCATGCTCGCTATCGGACTCAGCGGCCAATCGTGGGGCGAGGCGCTCATCCGCGTCGGCGCCGTCCTCATCGTCACCGGTCTCGCCCTCTACCTCGTGCGACGGGCGGCGGGCGCGGCGGTTCGTCACGGCCTGGTGGCCGAGCCCGACGAGCTGGAGAAGCGCGTCCATACCCTGACCGATGTCCTCTTCCGCACCGCCACCATCGTCGCCGCGATCATCGCCGGGCTGATCGTCCTCTCCCACGCCGGGTTCGACATTACGCCGGTGCTCGCCGGCGCCGGTGTCGTCGGCCTGGCCGTCGGCCTGGGCGCCCAGAGCCTCATCCGCGACACCCTCAACGGCTTCTTCGTCGTCCTGGAGAACCAGTACGCCAAGGGCGACGTCGTCACCGTAGCCGGCGTCCACGGCCGCGTCGAGGACGTGAACTTGCGCCGGACGCTGGTGCGCGACCTGGAGGGTGTCCTCCACTCGATCCCCAACAGCACGATCACGACCGCCAGCAACCACACCCGTCAGTGGTCGCGCGTCCACCTGGAGCTCGCCTTCCCGATGACCGAGGACGCCGAACGCGCGATGGGCGTCATCGATCGCGTCGGCCAGGAGCTGGCGAACGACCCCGCGTTCGCGAGTCGCATCCTCGCCGCGCCGCGCGCCGTGTGGGTCGACGGCCTCGCCGCCGGCGCCGTGCACGTGAAGGTGCTGGGCGATACGCAGCCCGGCGCCCAATGGGACGTCGCGAGCGAGCTGCGCCTGCGCCTCCACAGGGCCTTCCGCGCGGAGCAGGTGACGATGGTGTGAGGGGCCCGGGGGCGGGGGTCGGGGGGGTCGACGGTCAGCGATGATGTGACGAGATGTCTTGCCCGAGAGAAAGCTCCCCGGCGGGGCAATGGTGGGCACGAGCTTCCGCGCTTGGCGGATGGCACGGCGGCCACGAGAACCGCTTAGCTCCTCTTCAGTCTAACGCCGTCGCTACGGATGTCAACGGAGCTTTCGCCAGTCGAGACGCGCAGGCTCGGTGCTCAGCTGGTCAGCGGAACGACCTCATCACCGACCGCCACCTCGCCCGGCTCCGCCACGGTGCAGTAGACACCGAAGTTCACTTCCTTCGGCTGATCGGTTCGGTAGGAGGCGATGATCTTCAGCGTGTTCATGTCGACCTCGCCCGTCTCCGGGCTGTGCGTCGTGACCGCGCAACGCGAGTCGCGCATCTTCGCACGAAGCACGGCCTTGCCGACGCGCACCTTCCCGCCCAGCCAGGTATCTTCCTCGTGAGGCGCCGCGCCGGAGATGTAGATGTTCTGACGGAACCGGCGCCCATCGACTTTCGCCGCGCCCGCAGCCTCAGCCAACGCATGCAGAGAGGCCATTGAGCACAGGGACAGTGGGAAGCCGTCGAACGATGCGCCGGCCGTCTTTGCCTTCACCAGCTTTAGATTTTGGCCAGCGAACTCGGACAGCGCATCGCTCCACTCGCCACGAACCAGGTGGCCCTCGACAGGCCGGTCGTCCCAGAAGGGAGTCGTCGTCGCTTCGCCCAGCTCGGGCACGCCCGCCACGACGTGGCCACCGGGGAAGGTCAGCTCCAACGACCCGTTCGTCACTTCGTAGGATGTCCGCACCTGCACGAGCGGGCCGTACTTGCGCTGTGTGAACAGCTGCCCGGCCGCATCGACGATGAAGAACGCCCGGTCTCCCGAGACGCCAGGCTTGTCGAGGTACGCGTGGTGGATCTCGGCCAGCGCCAATGACTTCACCGGTGCGATGTACAAGCTGGCGACCTGGATCATCTCTCGGCTCCAGAGAGCATCTTGGCCTCTGGCTAGCTCCGCGGCGGGGCTCGCTACTCGATGCCTAGCTCCTGGCGCACTTCGTGGACGGCCTGGAGCATCACGCGGAGCTTCGCCGCCGCCTCGTCCCAGGGGCGCGTTTTCAGCCCGCAGTCCGGGTCGATGTAGAGCCGCTCCGGCGGCACCACCTCCAGCCCGCGCTTAATGCCGGCCTTCACCTGCTCCAGCGTCTCGACGCTGTGGCGGTGCACGTCCAGCACCCCCCAGGCGATCTCCTTGTCCTTCGGGAAGCCATGCTCCTTGAACAGGTCGGCCAGGTCGTAGTTGCTGTTGGCCGCCTCCAGGTCGAACTGGGTCACCGGCATCTCGATCAAGCCCGGGAACACGGAGGCGAAGTCGCCGTAGCAGACGTGCGTAATCGTCTTCGCGCGCAGGCCGTCGGTGACGACGCCCATCGCCTCGATCGCGAGGTCGAGGTCGTCGCGGCGGGTCGAAAGCGCCGGCTCGTCGATCTGGATGTACTGGGCGCCGGCCTGCTCGAGGTCCCGGGCCTCGCTCCTGACCACCTGGGCCATCGCCAGGACCGCGTCGCGCCTGCTCGGATAGTGCTCGTCGAACGACCACTCGACGATCGTGTAGGGCCCGGTGAGCATGCCCTTGACCGGACGGTCGGCCAGGCTCTGGGCGTACTGCCAGAGCTCCAGCGTGATCGGTCGCTCGCGGCGCACCTCATCGTAGATGACGGGCTTGTGGTAGTAGCGGTTGCCGTAGGAGCGCACCAGTCCGCCCAGCTTCATGCCGGAGAGGTGCTCGCCGAAGTAGGCGACCATATCGCCGCGCTCCATCTCGCCGTGGACCAGGATGTCGATCCCCAATTCCATCTGCAGCTCGATAATCTCCTTCGTTGCCTGGAGCGTCAGGCGGTCGAGCTCCGCCCCGTCCAGTTTGCCCGCGGCGAATTGGTTGCGCGCCTGCTGGAGATACTCCGGCTTGGCGAAGCTGCCGACCGACGTGGTGAGCAGCCCCTTCGGGCGCGATCCGTTGGTTGTCATACCAGCACCGCCTCAGCTTGCCGGACGGCCTGGGCCATGCGGCGTAGCTTTTCCTGGGCCACCTCTCGGGGCAGGAACTCCAGCCCGGCGCTCGGGCTCACGTGTACCTGATCGGGCGGCAGTCCCGCTGCCAGCGTCCGGATGCGCTCCGCCATGTGCTCGACGGACTCCATCCGCGTGTTCCGGGCGTCAACGATGCCGAGGCCCAGCTTCTTGGTGAACGGCGTCCGGTGGAGCAGCGCCTCGTTCGGCGCGCCTTCGATGAAGTCGAGGCCGATCAGCGCGAATGGCAGCTCCAGCACCTGCGGGTAGATGCCGTCGACGTCGCCGAAGTACAGGTAGAGCGCCGTCTCCGCCGTCAACCCCTCGACGAGACGCCGGCAGAGCCCGGCGAACTGGGGGAAGTCGTCCTTGTGCTTTACGATCGCCGGCTCGTTGAACTGGATCAGCGTCGCCCCCGCCTGCTGGAGCGCCTTCGCCTCGGCGTTCAGCGCCTCCGCGTAGGCCGTCGCCAACGCATCGACCGAGCCGTAGTGCTGGTCGAGCGAGAGACGGGCCAGGGTGTACGGCCCGGTGAGCACCGCCTTCACCGGCTTCGCGCTGTGCTCCGCGGCGAACGTGTAGGCACGCACGGTGACCGGCTCCCGCCACGCGACGGGACCCTCGATCACCGGCTGGCGGTAATACATGTTGCTGTCGAACCAGCGAAGCAGTCCGTTGAGCGACACGCCGGTCAGTTTGCGAGCCAGGTACGTCTGCTCGTCTTCCCAGCGGATCTGGCCGTCCGTTACCAGGTCCAGGCCGGCCTCCGCCTGCTCCTGGAGCGCCTCGATGGTCACCTCGTCCTCAATTTGGCGCAGCTCCTGCTCGGTCACCTGACCGCGGTCGAAGCGGTTGATGGCGTTGCGGAGGCGGGCGGGTCGAGGTCGGTTCGGGATCTTCGGATAGCTGCCGACGGCGGTGGCGATCATGGGTTGGCGTTCCTTCGCTGCATACGACGAAGGGCCGTGCATGACGGCCCTTGGGCCTGACGATGCGCTCTCGAAGCGTGCCTTAAGTGTAGCACCGGCCTCCAGGCCGGTCAACGCGAGGCGAACAGCAAGTGAGCGCCCCGGGGGCTTCCCGGGGCGCTCACGGTCCGTTCGATAGCCGAATCTACGCGCAGGTGTCGCCGAATTGCAGCACCAGCAATGCGAGGTCCTGCACCGTGATCGAGCCGTTCGGACGCCCCCCGCCAAGACCAATACTCGGCGTGCGATCGAAGGCGGGGTGATATTCTGGCGGCAGCAGCGGCGGCGAAGATTGCCGGATCGACGGGTCGCCTACGGCGCCGAACCGGGCGACCAGGCGCCCGACGTCACCGATGGCGATCGCGCGGTCGCGTACATTCACATCGCTGGGCGTATCGAAGAAGTCCCAGTAGTTGTGCGGGTCTCGCGGCGCACCCTGCAGAGGGCCTGGGTTCGTCTCCTGCAGGTCGGTGCAGCCATCGTTGTCGTCGTTGGCATCGCTGCTGTTCGGGATCGTATCGCCGTCCGAGTCGCCCGCTGCGCTCTTCTCCGTCAGGAAGCGGACGGTGTCCACGCCTACCTGCATGCCGTGCAGGTTGTTGACCTCGGCGAAGCGGAGGCAGACGTTCTGCCCGACGAACGCCGCGGCGTTGGCCGAGACCGGGTCGTAGCCCGATACGATCTCGTCGCCGGGCCCGGTCTGGTAGAGGTTCATCAGGATGTGGGCCGCGTTCAGGGTAAACTCATTCGCCGTGAGCCCGGCCAGCGATACCAGGTCCGCGCGGAACTGCTGGTTCGGGAAGCGCCGGTAGTCCAGCGACAGCGGCGACACGAAATCATCCACGTGGTTGTTCACGTAGAGCTGGAAGCTGATCAGCGGTTCGTCCAGCACGCCGCAGCGGTAGAGCACGTGCGAACCCGCGCCCGTGGAGTTGGACATCGCCGCCTGGAAGCCGGCTGGCGGCGCCAGGACGCCGGTAAAGCCGCCGGTGCAATCGCCCACGGGCGCAAAGATCCCGCGCTGGTTGCACCACGAACCGAAGCTGCCGTCCTGCGTGATGACCGTCCAGCAGGGCAGCGCGTTACTGTTCGGCAAGCCCTCTTCAAACCCGAGGTTGGCGATCTGCGAGCAGGAGGCCACGTCCGCCCCGCCTAGCGAGAATGACAGATTGCCGCCCACGCCGAAGAGTCCACCGACTTGGAAGTAGTAGGTGGTACCGCCGTCCGCGAGGAGGCTGAGCTGCACCCCTGCCGCCGATGGGATATGCCCGAACTCGCCGAAAAATTCTTCCGCCGCGCATCCCACGTTGTGCAGGTCGTTCAGCTTGGTGCCCGTATACGCGGCGATCGCCGTGTTGAAGTTGCTCCCTCCCGTGCTCGCGACCAGCACCGCATTCTGGGGCGGCGTGAACGTGAACCAGACCGTCTTGCCCACGCCCGCGCAGGGCGGCTGCGGCTCGTCCGGCTCCATCGTCGCGTTCCGCGTGCTCACCTCCACCGTCTGTGGCGGCGAGAGCGGCTCCAGGATCTCGACAGGGCTGTCGAAGTCGTCGTTGGCGGCGGGGGGCGGGGGCGGCGGCTTCGTGCAGACGCCGTCGTCGCAGCTAATGAACACGCCGTCCGGCGCGCAGTCCGAGAAGTCATAGAAACTACCCAACGCCATCGCGAAGTCGAACGAATCGTCGCCGCCGATGATCTCAAGCGGGATGAACGCCGTGAAGCTGTCTTCGCCGAAGAAGATCGGAGCCGAGGTTTCGCTCGGGAAGCCGGCCGGCCTGACGCCTTCGCCGAAGAACCCGCCGAAGAAGGGGAGCCGCCCGTCGTTCACGCCAAACAGGTACCCGGTGGTCTCCACGCCAGGCAGACCCGGCGGGTCGGGGCAGATGAAGTCCACGATGGCGAAGAAGCCGGTGTTGGCGTCCTGGTCGACGTCGAAGTCGATGTAGCCGCCGACCTCCTGCCCGGTGTTCGCGTCGGCCGGGTCGACCGGCCCGTCGAACTGCACAGTGAGGTAGAACGTCGTTGCGTCCAAGGCGCCCCGCACCTCCGTGATGTCGTGGACCACCGGCGCGAACGGTGATGATACTGCGTCGCCGATCGGGTCGGGGTTAACGAAGCTGGGCGGCGGGACCTGGACGACCTCGGTATCGGCGCAGTCCGTGTTGTTGTCCTCCACCGGCTCCGCGATCGCGTTGCCCGGGTCGACCTCCGCGCAAGCCTGTACGTCGCCGGCGGCATTCACGTCCACGGTCAGCGCCAACGTGGCGCTCTCGTTCGAAGCGAGCGTGCCGAAGCCGCAGGTGACGGTGCTCCCTGCCGGCGAGCAGCCGGCGGGCGCGGGACCGGCCAGCGACACCTGCGGCGGCAGGACGACCTCCGCGATCACCGGCAGGGGCGTGGTGATCGAGCCCCGGTTCTCTACGGACAGATCGTAATCCATCTGCTCGCCAGTGAGCGCCACGGCCGGCGCCGAGAGGGCGACGGTCAGCTCCGCGACCGGCGGGCAATCGATGCTCGAGACGCCGCCGGCGGCAGCGCTATCGGGGATGGCGACCGGCGTGTCGAAGTCCGTGCAGAGCTGTCCGGCCGACAGCAGGCTGAAGCGGGAGATCTGGCCGTTGTCGACGAAGGGGTCGTCGTCAACGGCCTTCAGGTACCACGGCTGGCCGGCGGTCGGCGGCCAGAACGACGCGCACTCGCCCACGCCGAAGGACCCGGTGATGCCAAACGAGAACTGCGGCAACTGATCGACGATCGTGTCCTCGCAGAGGGGCGCCGCTGGGTTGCCCACGCCTACGTGGAGCTGGAGGACCGGCGGGAAGAAATGCGAGACGCTGACCTTCGCGAACGCCGAGTCGCCGCCCAGCGCCTTCCCCACGTCGATGCGGCCGGCGCCGTCCCAGTTGGGAGTATCGCCGTCGGGTAGGTCGTATGCCGTGTCCATCATGATGGTGCGCACGTCTTCGTTCGTGCGCGCGGGGTTCTGCGCCAGCAGCAGCGCGGCCAGCCCCGATACCTGGGGCGCCGAGAACGAGGTGCCGCTGGCCATGGCCGTGCGTCCGTCAAGACACTGGCCCATGTTGCCACACAGCGCCGGCGGCACGGCGGAGACGATGTCGACGCCGGGCGCGGTCACGGCGATCTCCGGCCCCCACTGGCTGAAGAACGCCTTCTGGTCCGGCGCGCCGAACGCCTCCGACGCGCTCACGGCGATGGCGTTCGGGTCGGAGGCGGGGAAGCTGACGCACCCCTGGTCGCTGTTGCCCGCGGACACGACGATGGTGACGCCGTACGTGTCGTGGGCGGTGTCCAACGCGGCGGCTACCAGCGGGTCGGAGAAGGGCTCGTTAACCGAGCAGCCGATGCCGAGGCTCATGTTGATCACGTCGGCGCCGTTCTCCGCGGCGTAGACGATGCCGTCGGCGATCGACTCGCTGTTACCGTCGCCGAATTGGAGCACCTTGACGGCCATAATCGTGCAATCGAAGGCCGTGCCGGCGCCGCTGACGCCGTTGTTCGCCTCGCCGCAGATGACGCCGCCGACGAAGGTGCCGTGGCCATAGTCGTCCTCGATGTTTCCGTTGTAGGCCGAACCGTAGGTGTTGCAGCCGTGCACGTCGTCCACGCAGCCGTTGCCGTCGTCGTCGATGCCGTTATCGGGGATCTCGCCGGGGTTGATCCAGATCTGTGGCGCCAGGTCAGGGTGGGTGACGTCGACGCCGGTGTCGAGCACCGCCACCTTGACGCTGCTGCTACCGGTCTCCACGTCCCAGCCGGCGGGGGCGTTGATCGCGTGATAGTACCAGTGCTGGATCTCCGTGTACGCCGGGTCGTCCGGCTCAATCGAGGTGGTGTAGGTGTAGTTTGGCTGGGCGGAGTCGACCAGGGGATGGCCGTCGAACTTGCGTGCCTCCGCCGCTACGTCGCTCCCCGGCGGCAGGCGAATTAGCGAAGCGCCAGTCTGCGCCGAGCGGTCGAGCTCGAAGCCGCCGAGCCCGGCCAGCGCCGAGAAGCGCTGCGCTGGCGAGGCGCCGTGGCGGAAGCGGACGAGCAGTTCGTCCGGGGCGAAGCGAGATGCGGCCTCGGGCTTGTCGGGCGTCGTCCGCGAATAGACCGTCCGGTCGGTCGGCCGCCCTGGGTCCACGGGCCCCGGTGGCTGGGGCGGATCCCCCCAGCGGCGGGGCTGCCCCTCGAGCGCTGGCGCGGTGGGCGAGGGCGATGCTGCGGAGCCGGTGCCCTCACGGAAGAACCAGAATGTGGCGAGCGCCGTCACGGCGACCGCCAGGACGCACGCAGCTAAGATGTGCCCGCGCATGTTACCTCTCCAATCTTCGGCGCCGCCGCCGATTCGCTAGCCCACGCGGGCGGGGATCACTGTGGGCAAATCATGGCACAAGGCATAACACGTGTCAAGTGCCAATGCGCCTTCGCCGTGACGCCGCCGCCGGGCCCGCTCAAGAGCCGGGCGATGGCCCGCACCATCGCGAGTAGGAGCAGCAGCCCTCCGCTGCGCTCGCGCGGAACTTCGTTCCGCCAGTACTTGCCGAGGATCATGTCTTCCTCCTTTCGCTCGCGAGCGCTCGTCATGGCGGCTCGCCTGTGGCCGGCCACCACGCTGCGAGCCGCCAACGCCAACCGTCAGCGCGCCTACGGCGCCTCGGCGGGGGCGGACGCTTGAGCCGAGTCTACACGGGAGGGCGTTCCTTAAACGTTCCTTGAAGCTACGGGCGGGTATTCGCTACCAGGACCATACGATCTCCCTGGACCGGGTGACCGACACCCCGCCCGGCGGGTAGAGCAGAAGGAAGAGGATATCCCCATGGGTGGTTAGACGGCGGCGGGGAGCGAAAGGTTCCCCGCGCGCGGGCTGGGGAGACAAGCCAGGCGCCCCGATCGCTCGAGGCGCCTGGTCTCTGTCGTTGGTAGCGGGAGAGGGATTCGAACCCCCGACCTTCGGGTTATGAGCCCGACGAGCTACCGCTGCTCCATCCCGCGCCGTTCCGGACGCTGGAGGCCTGGGCCTCCGCTACGGCTCAGCATAGCAACTGCCGGCTCCCGCGTCCAGCTTCGCGGTGTCCTCGCCACACCGAACGGCGTCTTCGCTCCTGAGTGAGTAGTGCGCGCTTTACTGCAGGTCAAGCCCTCGGCCATTAGTACGGCTCAGCTACACGCATTGCTGCGCTTCCACCTGCCGCCTATCAAACGGGTGGTCTTCCCGTGGCCTTACTCCCTTAACAGGATGGGAGGCCTCATCTTGGGGTGGGCTTCGCACTTAGATGCCTTCAGCGCTTATCCCTTCCAGACTTGGCTACCCGGCGGTGCCCCTGGCGGGACAACCGGTGCACCAGCGGTCTGTCCGTCCCGGTCCTCTCGTACTAGGGACAGCTCCCCTCAAGCCTCCTGCGCCCACGCCGGATAGAGACCGAACTGTCTCACGACGTTCTGAACCCAGCTCGCGTACCGCTTTAACCGGCGAACAGCCGGACCCTTGGGACCTGCTTCAGCCCCAGGATGCGACG
>Ga0247727_10009120_pt1 | contig 18125 bp, 21 predicted proteins | sample WisWelCaveWW1625_FD_202498 | JGI IMG/M metagenome (GOLD analysis project Ga0247727, IMG submission 202498) | Biofilm microbial communities from Wishing Well Cave, Virginia, United States - WW16-25 | ecosystem: Environmental > Aquatic > Deep subsurface > Groundwater > Cave microbial mat | place...
TTTTCAGCGCAAACCGATCCCGACAAAATTGAAATGGATTTGCGCAATCTTCTGCCAGCGCAACGCTACACGCGCGGCACGATTTTGCTGCAATGGCACGGCCGTTACACCTGCCAGGCGCGGCGGCCGCTGTGCCCCAAATGCGTGATCATCGACCTTTGCCCGTATGAAAAGAAAACGATCTGAAGGAGAGAATTGCTAATGCCTACTGTGAAACTGATGTTGATTGTCGTTTTAGGTTGGACGTTCATTGCCTTTGCCCAGTCTCCTTCCGTCGAAACTCGGCTCATCCGTTTGGAAGAAGGGCAAAAATCTCTTGACAAACGCTTTGATGATCTCAATATGCGTTTGAGCGATTTGCGGTCCGAGATGAACACCCGCTTCGCCGAGCTTCGCGAAGACATGAACAAACGCTTTGAGGCCCAAGACAAGCGTTTTGACACTTTGACGTTTTGGTTTCAATTAATCATGGGCGCTCTTGTTGTGATTATTGGTGGTCTTGTTGGCCAATGGCTATTCTTATGGCGACGCGTCATTCATGTTGAATCCGTCGTTGAAGGCCACCTCAAAGAGACGGAAAAGGATTTGCTGTTGGGATATTATCGCAAAGAGCTTGACGAGTTGAAACATGAAGTGAATAAATTAAAAGCGAAAGCGGCGACTTAAACTGTTGACAAAAAATTTAAGGATAACAAGCCATGACCGGCAACTTGCGAGTTCCCCCACGGCTTGAAGGTGAGCAGGAAGTTAAATCAAATTCGAATTGGAGAAAGCAAAACACCGGCGTCAATACTCTCGAGCAGGTTTCGCTCGAAGCGGTTATCAATGTTTTGATCAAACGCGGGATTTGTACTGAAGCTGAATTGTTTGCCGAGGAAAATCAACTGCGGACTTCCGAATTTCAGGCTTCGGAAGAAAGCCTCGAACCAACCTCGCGTTTCACGCCGGTTCAAACTCACAGCCAGCGACGCCGGCATCGACGCTCTGATAGCAGCCATTTAAGGAGTTGGGCGGCGAAACGGCAATGGACGAGAAAATTAGGCACATTATTTTTTGGATGGAAGTGGCACCGAAAAAAAAGCGATCCACAAATTTAACACATTGCATGTTTCTATTCGTTCTGTTGCTGGGAACAGCGGCGGCTCTGGCGCAGGATTTTCCCGAGCCGGCCGGTTATGTGAATGATTTCGCCAATGTGATTTCTCCCAACATCGAGACGCAAATCAGCGCACTTTGTCAGGAATTGCAAGAAAAAACCGGCGCTGAAATCGCCGTTGCCACTTTCTCAACCATTGGCAACGAAGATCCCGATGATTACGCCAATCGCCTTTTTGAAAAATGGGGCATCGGCAAAAAAGGCAAGGACAACGGCGTTCTGCTATTTATGACGTTGGGCGAGCGCAAAAAAGTGCGCATCGAAACCGGCTACGGCATCGAAGGCGTCTTGCCGGACATCACCGCCGGCCGCATTCTCGATAATTATGTCATTCCGGAATTTCGAGCCGGCGATTACGGCACGGGCTTGCTGGCCGGAACCAAAGCCATCGCCGGTGTGATTGCAGCAGATGCCGGTATGGAAATCACCGGCGCGGTGCGGCCAAATTTGGCACGAAGAAAATCGCGTGACGGATTTTCGCCGTTGACGTTGATCATCTTGCTGGCGATCATTATTTTATTCTCGCGCTCCGGCCTGTTGTGGCCGATTTTATTTTCCGGTGGCTTCGGCGGCGGTCGCGGACGTGGTGGTTGGGGTGGCGGCGGCGGTTTCGGAGGCGGCTTCGGCGGTGGCGGCTTTGGTGGATTCGGCGGCGGAGGCAGCGGCGGCGGCGGGGCGGGGAGAAGTTGGTAGATTGACGGATAAACCATGTTAGGCCTGCAGGATAGAGAGCTTTCATGCTATTAATGAGTATTGACAGCATCGAGATAAATTTTCTCCAATTGGGGCAGTTCTACTGAAATAGCAAGGAAAAACAATTCATGACCGAACCTGTAATTCCAGAAAGCCTCATTGAACATCTTAGAGCCTCTCGCTGCGTCGCATGGTGTGGCGCAGGTGTTTCCATGATGTCAGGAATGCCAAGTTGGAGAGAACTAATTGAACATATGATCGTAGCCTGCGCGCAGAAGGGACTGGGCAAGACTGAGGTGGATGAGCTTAGCGATATGCTTCATGAAAAGCTCTATGATGACGTAGCAGATTATTGCCGTGATTTCCTGAAAGAACTAGGATACGAGCAATGTTTAAATAATGTATTCCATAAGACTCAAAAGCCCTCTGCCCTTCACCAGCAGTTAATGAGACTACCGTTCTCTGCTATAGTTACCACTAACTACGATAAGATTATTGAAAATGTTTACACTCAAATCAAAGAGGAGTCTACAGTAGTACTTACTAACCGGAAAGAAGAAGTTAGTAGATTATGGCCTCGCTTAGTGCGTAATGAGCATTTCATCCTAAAAGCACATGGTCATATAGACCAGCCCGATACAATTGTTTTGTCAGGTCGTGATTATACGAAACTTGTTTTTGGTAACTTTGCCTTTATGCAGTTTCTTCAAATGCTATTCATGAGCAAATCTATTTTGTTCGTCGGTACATCTTTATCTGATGTCTATATTCGGCGAACTTTGGAAGAAACGCTGTATTTAAGTGGTGGATTTGGAATGCCCCATTTCGCAATTTGCCCGAGACTTGGGCCTATTCGTTCTAATTTATGGCTTAAACGATTTAATATCTCAGTCATTCATTATGATTCCGATAGTGACGATCCTGCATCATATCAGGCTGTAGTGAATGTTCTTGATAAGATCTACAATAGACTTCAGAAATAGTCTTTCGATGCTATGAAATTTACGAGAAGAAAGATTTAGCAATGAATACAACAAATGTCTAACAAAAAGTTATTGGTATGACGAAGGCAAGCGTAAAGCACGATTGTTTGCTGCGGCGTTTGGAATGACTGCTGATGATGCAGAGACCCTACATGACATAGTATTACAAATCGTGAAGACACACGAAGCGCGATTAGGACGACGTGATGAATACAATCAAATTACTCGACGTTGTGGCGCTTACCGTAGATTTGCCCGAATACAATCTTTGGCGAGGCCAAGTTGGGACATTGGTGGATTTGGCGGCGGTGGCGGCGCGGGGAGAAGCTGGTGATTTTAGAATATAACCTCATTTTATGTAGACTTTGCACTATGGCGCAATTTTATAATGTTGAAGAGACTTCATCATTGCTGCAGCTCATCGATGAGATTGACGCCATGCAGGCTAAAATCAACTCACGCAAGCCTCTTCAAGAAGCAATATGGGCGACGATTCAAGAAAAGCTGCGAATTGAATGGACGTATGATTCCAACGCCTTAGAAGGAAGCACATTAACTAAGGGAGAAACTTATTTCTTTCTGCGCGAAGGCTTGACGGTTGAAGGCAAGCCTTTCAAAGATTTTTTAGATGCGCGTAATCATGCTGAGGCCATTGAATATTTATATCAGATTATTAAAGACGAACGCCCGTTAACGCCCGGATTGATGAAAGAATTTAATAAACTATTATTGTCAGGAGTTACTCACACCGAAGCCATCGATGCAATGGGGCAAAGAGTTAAAAAGCCTGCAAATCCCGGCGAGTATAAACGATTGCCCAATCACGTGCTGCAACCGGACGGAACGATTCACCGCTACACCGAGCCGTTGCACGTGCCGGCGGAAATGGATGAACTTTTTCAATGGATACAAGCAGCGCTGGCGCGAAGACCTCCTGTGATTATTTCGGCAGTCGCGCATTATAATTTCGTGCGAATTCATCCTTTTGACGACGGCAACGGACGAGGCGCAAGAATATTGATGAATCTCATTTTAATCAAAAACCAGTATTCGCCGGCGATAATAAGAAAAGAAGAAAGGCGCGCGTATTTGGAAACTTTGGGATGGGCAGATGCGGGGAATTTAGGGCCATTTGCCGAACTGATCGCGCGCAGTCTTTTGAGCACGCAACAAATTATCTGGCAGGATCTCAATGAGAATGCAAAATGAACGTGCCGCGATTGTCGAACTATAATGAAATGATTAATCTTTGCGAGGAGGAACGAACGCATGAAAAAATTTCCGGAAACGCCGGAAAGTATTTTTAAAGAATACACGACGGATTGGCAATCCGCAGTTGGTCATGAGGTGGAATCGATTATTCTGTACGGCAGCGCGGCGCGCGGTGAATATGTCGCGGGAAAATCCGACATCAATTTTCTCGTCATGCTCACGCCGGTTGGCATCACCAAATTGCGCGAAGCCGTGGAAATTACCGAGAAATGGCGGCCAGCCGGCGTGCAGGTTCCCCGCGTTCTCACGCGCGATTACATTCACGCTTCGTTGGATAGTTTCCCCATCGAATTTCTCGACATGAAATTGTATCATCGTGTCGTGTTCGGATCTAATCCGCTCGCCGATTTGGAGATTTCGCCGCAAAATTTGCGTTTGCAATTGGAGCGCGAGCTGAAAGGTGATTTGCTGCATTTGCGCGAAGGCTTGCTGGGCGCCGGATATGATCGCAAAGCCTTGCGAGATTTGTTGCTGCGTACCATTCCAACTTTCGCCGCGCTCTTTGAAGCCGTGCTGTTTTTGAAAAACGAGAGCATTCCCAAAAGCAGCAAAGAAATTTTTCAAAAAGTTGCCGCTATCGCGAATTTAGAAAGCGGTTTTATTACGAATCTTTTTGATCTGCAGGAAAAAAATGAGCGTCTGTATCGCGAAGAATTGTGGAAAATCATGGAAGATTATATCGCTCAAATTGAAAAGCTCACGCATTATGTTGATCGGATGTAGTCCCGGCCCCTTGTGGGCCGCTGATGAAGCATGATTTCGTGGTTCCTAAAGTGCCCCACAAGGGGGCAGGACTACGAACGCTATATTTGGAATACTAATCTAAAAAGGAGGATTTGGAAATGAGCCGTGGTCTAAAAACTATTCTCATCGTTGCCGCTATCGCCCTCGTGCTGGTATTTTGGGTTCGTGGCGGATACAACAAACTTGTCAATCTCGACGAAAACGTCAAGCAGGCGTGGTCGCAGGTGCAGAACGTTTATCAGCGCCGCGCCGATTTGATTCCGAATCTCGTCGCCACCGTGCAAGGCGCCGCCAACTTCGAGCAGGAAACTTTGCAAAAAGTTATCGAAGCGCGCGCCAATGCCACGCGGCCGGAAATCAACGCGGATAATTTGCTGAACGATCCACAAGCTTTTCAGAAATTCCAACAAGCGCAGGACAACCTCGGTGCGGCATTGGGCCGCCTGCTCGTCGTCGTGGAAAAATATCCCGACCTGAAAGCGAATCAAAATTTTCTCAATTTGCAAACGCAATTGGAAGGCACGGAAAACCGCATCAGCGTCGAGCGCGGCCGCTTCAACGAAGCGGTGCAGGGATTCAATTCCACCCGCCGCTCGTTTCCAACCGTGATCTTCGCCAATATGTTTGGCTTTGAGCAGAAGCCATATTTCGAAGCCAGCGCCCAGGCTCAGGAAGCGCCGAAAGTTGATTTCGGCGGGAATAAATAGAGCTGTTAAATAATAAGGTAGAATGGTAGTTTTCACGACCCCAATTTAACACGGAGCCACAGAGAAGGAAGATAACACGGAGATCATATTTAAATATTTTTCTCCGTGATGCTCCGATAACTCTGTGGCTCCGTGTTTGAAAAGCTTTTTGAGCGATGCGATTTTAGTGGGTTTAAGTTTGAACTGATCATGACTATTAACGCTCTCCCCATCATCATCGGCGCGCTGGCGATTTATGCGATTGCGTATCGTTATTACAGCGCTTTCATCGCCGCCAAACTTCTCGCGCTCGATGATCAGCGCGTCACGCCGGCGCATAAACTGAACGACGGCCAGAATTATGTGCCGACGAATAAATGGGTTCTCTTCGGCCATCACTTCGCGGCGATCACCGGCGCGGGTCCGCTCATCGGTCCGGTGCTGGCGGCGCAATTCGGATTTCTCCCCGGCTTGCTGTGGCTCGTCGTCGGCGTCTGTATCGGCGGCGCCGTGCATGATTTCATTATTCTCGCTTCATCTATTCGTCGCAACGGCAAATCGCTCGCGGAAATGGCGCGCACTGAAATCAGCCCGGTCACTGGAATTGTCGCGGCGATTGCGATTCTCTTCATTATCGTGATGGCATTGGCGGGATTGGGACTCGCCGTTGTCAATGCGCTGTACGACAGCTCGTGGGGCGCGTTCACGATTACCATGACGATTCCGATTGCGTTGTTCATGAGCTTTTACATGTATCGCTTTCGCCCCGGCAAAATTGCCGAAGCCTCGGCCATTGGCGTCGCGCTGCTCATCATCGCCGTGATTGTTGGGCGTTTCATTCCCGAATCATCATTGGGGCCGATGTTCACGTTGACGAAAAATCAAATCACCATCGCCATCGCGGTGTATGGATTCGTCGCCTCGATCCTGCCGGTGTGGATGCTGCTTTGCCCGCGCGATTATTTAAGCTCGTACATGAAAATCGGCACCATCGCCTTTCTCGTCATCGGCATCATTCTGGTGCATCCGGATTTGCAAATGCCGGCGTTCACGCAATTTGTTCATGGCGGCGGGCCAATCGTTCCCGGCAAGCTTTATCCGTTCGTGTTCATCACCATTGCCTGCGGCGCGATCTCCGGCTTTCATGCGCTCATCGGCTCCGGCACCACGCCCAAAATGATCGACAAAGAATCGCACGCGCGACCCATTGGTTACGGCGCGATGTTGATCGAGAGTCTCGTCGGCGTCACCGCGCTCATCGCTTCTACCGCGCTGTTTCCGGCGGATTATTTCGCCATCAATGTTCCGGTTGAAAAATTCGCTCAACTCGGATTGAGTGTCGTTAATTTGCCCGAGCTTGAAAGACAAGTCGGCGAAACCGTCGCTGGACGAACCGGCGGCGCGGTTTCATTAGCGCTTGGCATGGCGCAAATTTTCACTGCACTGCCCGGCATGAAAGGCTTGATGGCCTACTGGTATCATTTCGCCATCATGTTCGAAGCGCTATTCATTCTCACCACAATTGACACCGGCACGCGCGTCGCGCGCTTTCTCGTGCAGGAATTTCTCGGCAAATTTTATCAACCGCTGGAGCGTACGAATTGGATGCCCGGCACGATCATCTCCAGCGCGCTGGTTTGCGTCGCGTGGGCGTATTTTATTTTCACCGGCAGCATCAGCCAAATCTGGCCGATGTTCGGCGTCGCCAATCAACTGCTCGCGGCGATTGCGCTGGCCGTCGGTACGACGATCATCATCAATGCCGGTCGCGCGCGATATGCATGGGTCACCATTGTGCCGCTTTCATTCGTCGGCACGACCACTCTCGTCGCCGGTTGGAAAAACATCACGGATAATTTTTGGCCGATGACACAAATTCCGGAAAAAGTTTTTCAAGGTTATCTCGACGCGGCGTTGACGGCGATTATCATGATTTGCGCCGTGATCGTATTTGCCAATTCGATTTTGCGCTGGTATCAAGTAATGAGCGGCAAACGCGGTATTTCTCCGGAGCTCGCGCCGGCGGTTGAATGAGGTAAATCCAAACATTTGGAGATTAGACTTATGGAAAGATTAAAACTTTCGCCCAAGGCTAAAGAGGTTAAAGCCAGATTAATTAATTCAAAAGATTCTGAAAGAGCGGGTTATATTGCTGCTGTGGACCCACAAACGGGGGAAATTTTTTACGGCAAAACGGTGGCAGAAGCTGCAAAGGAAGGACGGAAAAGAAAAAACGATCCGAAGGCGGTATTTTTTTTCGTTAGGGTGGGTTACCCATCTGTTCATGTGCTCAAAACCGTGAGGCTACAAGGATATATCCATCAAGATTATTTTCCTAATTTATCTTAGTGATGTGATAGTGGATACTTTGCGATTGGCCGAAGTAGAAATTATAGAAATGCCAGATGAGTACCTCATTGGCATGGCTCTCATGAGAGTCATGTGTAGAAGAGTGATTTTTGCATTTGAGAATAATGAGATTCTTTTTGAAGCTTAAAAATGTTTTCCTATTTGGTTCCTCCTGCTTGGGCGAAGCGCCCTTTTAAATTTGCGTTATCACCTTTAGGCTTGTTTTGATACCCGTGTTACTTGAGCCGAATATTGCTTGTAATCCTCAACATGCAAAATTCCATCGATATTATCCTCGCTTTCGTCGAAAAGATCAACGCACGTATTGTGTCGATGGCAAATTATCGGAAGAGAATAAATGGGAAATTCCAGTAGCTTGGAAAGCCGTCGTTAAAGATGGTTTAATTGCCGAATGGCGTGTTTACGCGGATAATTCACCAATATTTCGAATTATGGAAACAATTAAGCAAAATCTTGATGAATGATAAGTAAACTTTTTTTATGAAGGTAAGGCACAAATGCGAACGACGTTAACCAAAGAAAAAATCTTGCAAAGATTAAGAAACGAGCTGCCATACTTACGAGAAAAATACGGCGTTGAAAAAATAGCCCTCTATGGCTCTTTTGCAAAAGGCGTCCAGACCAAGAAGAGTGATATTGACATTCTTGTTCAACTGGTGAAGCCTCTGGGCCTGGAATTTATTGCGCTCGTTTATCATCTCGAGAAGATGTTAGGTAGAAAAGTGGATCTCACTACATTTGATACTTTGAATCGAAGTGTAGAAAAACCCCGCTACAGACCCATTGTTGTGGATATCGAAAGGACGTTGTATTATGTCTAAACGAACAAACAAAAACTATCTTAGTGATATTCAAGAAGCGATGCAAAGAATTGTGGAATACACAACCGGTCTGACATACAAACAATTTATACAGGATGTCAAAACGCAAGACGCCGTGGTTCGTAATCTTGAAATCATTGGCGAAGCAACGAAAAATCTATCCAGCAGCTTGAGAAAGACGCATGCCAAAATTCCATGGAAAGAAATGGCAGGGATGAGAGATAAAATGATCCACGATTATTTTGGCGTCAATTATGAGATTGTTTGGACGGTCGCGACTGAGGAACTTACAACACTGCTTCCTAAAATTCAAAAACTACTGACAAAGAAAGCAACAAATAAGCCAAAAAATAAACCATGAAAGTAACCATTTCAAACCAACGATGCTTTGTTAAATGGCTCGTATTTACCATCTTTGTTTCCCTTTTGATCCTTGCTTGCGGGCGAGTTGAGAAAAGAGGAGAAGCGACGATTGAGCCGAAAGACGTCGATTCGACGCGTTTGCCATTTTACCTCGACGAAGTTATCGCCAGCATGGCCGAGGGTCAAATTGCTTTCAACGTGCCAGATTCCGTCGTCGAATTGGATCAATCTTTCACGATTCAGCTTCTTCTCGATCCGGCGAAATCCGTGGGCGAGCTTGAAACGATGCTGCAAGCCTCGGGGGCTGCGGAAAAGTATCAAATCAAAATTTCAGAAAATATGCAAGCGCGTTTGACCGGCAATGGTTTTGAAATATCCCCGATTACGCCGGAAGAGCAGCTCATCAGCAAGCGGGAAACGACGGAATGGAAATGGGAAGTCAAAGCCGTGAAGTCCGGCCAACAAAAGCTTTATTTGGCGCTGAGCGCGATCCTCAAATTTCAGGGCGAAACCAAAGTTCGCGTCATCCGAACCTTCGATCGCGAAATGCTGGTGAGAGTTTCTCTCGGCAAGCGCATCTCAACTTTTGTGGGAAAAAATTGGCAATGGCTGTGGACGGCTTTGGTGATCCCCGTGATGGGTTGGCTGTGGAAACGTAAATCAGCTAAGAAACATGGCAGGAAGTAGTTTTATATCGGTGATCAAAACGCCGTTATTCGCGAGAACAATAGCGGCGATACGAAGATCAAGCGTTCCTATTTTTGTTTTTAAATGTTTAATGTGTTCGTATTGTGCTGTAGCGTTATCGTCGAAACGCAGCATGCGAATGCGGCTGAGTTTAATAGTATCCAAAATGCGTAATCGAAGATCGTTCATTTACGCCCTCGCGGACGCTTGCGATATTTTTTTATCAGGCGTTGATATTCGTCCCAAGTCGGATCATCGCGCCACATGCCGGCCATCGCCAGCCACGGGTCATCTTCTTGATGGCCATTTTCGGTAATCGTAATGGTCGTCAATTTGGAATTGATCAGTAATTGTTGTACTTTGTCGCGAACTTTATTGATGGCATCTTGTTCGGTCTTCCCATCAGCGCGGCATTCCGGAAGCGCCGGAATCATCGCGGTATAACCGCCGCGTTTGGGTTGAATCAGAACGGTGTATTCCATTGCAAACCTCGTTATTCATTTTTGTTTTTAATATAATATTTAACGACTTCTCTTGCAAGCGAGAAAATCTTAAAAAAGCGCGACCATCTTTTTTATGTCTTCGGAAAATCATCCTTCTCCGGACGCCGGCTTCGATGCCGCCGGCGCGGAATTTTCGCGGCGGCGCAAAATCGGCTTTTGGCTCGGCGTGCCGCTTTTTCTTTTTTTATTGTGGCCGGCATTGACGCCCGGTTTGAGCGAAGCCGGCCGCCGCTTGCTCGCAACCAGCGGGCTCATGGCATTTTGGTGGATTACCGAAGCGATTCCGATTCCGGCCACCGCGCTGCTGCCGTTGTGTCTTTTTCCATTGCTCGGCATTTTGCCGATGGCCGAAGTCACAAAGAATTATGGCGATGAAAACATTTTTCTTTTTCTCGGCGGATTTTTCATTGCGATGGCGATGCAGAAATGGAATTTGCACCGGCGCCTGGCGCTGCACATCGTCCGCCTCATTGGTACCGCGCCACGCCGCCTCGTGCTCGGTTTCATGTGCGCCACCGGCTTCATTTCCATGTGGATTTCCAACACCGCCACCGCAATGATGATGTATCCGATTGCTTTAGCAGTGATCCTGCAATTAACCACGGAACAAAGCGACCAACAACTGGCAACGGGCAACGGACAACAAGCAACAACCAACTTTCGCACTTGCATGATGCTGGCGATTGCCTACGCGGCAAGTATTGGCGGCATGGGAACCGTGATCGGCACGCCGCCGAATCTCATTTTCGTTTCTGCGGCGGAAAAACTTCTTCCCGGCACGCCGCGCGTGAACTTTTTGCAATGGCTCGCGTTCGGTTTGCCGCTCATTCTGGTTTTCATTCCGATCACGTGGTTTATTTTAACCAGATTGCTTTTTCCAGTCACCGCAAATTTATTTTCCGGCGGCAAAGATTTGATCGCCGCTGAGATCAAAAAACTCGGCCGCATGTCTGCCGGCGAACGCGGTGTGCTGGCAATTTTTTTATTGACGGCGCTGGCGTGGATTTTCCGCGTGGATTTGAAATTAGATTTTGCCACGATTCCCGGCTGGGCGACGCGATGGGGAATTGACGACAAAGTTTCCGATGCCACCGTGGCGATGATTGCCGGCGCCATTTTATTTATCATTCCAACAAACTTCCGTCGCGGCGAGTTTTTATTGGATTGGGCAACGGCGGCAAAAATTCCGTGGGGCATTCTTTTGCTTTTTGGCGGCGGCATTGCGATGTCGGCAGGATTCAAATCAACCGGACTCTCAACCTGGTTGGGCGAACGTCTCACGTTATTGGGAGCTTTGCCGACGCCGGCGCTCATTGCGATCATTTGCTTATTGGTCACCTTGCTTTCGGAGTTGACTTCCAACACCGCCACGGCGACGATTTTCATGCCAATTATGGCGGCGACGGCGCAGGCTTTAAATCTGCATCCATATCTTCTGATGATTCCGGCCGCGCTGGCGGCGTCTTCCGGTTTTATGCTTCCGGTGGCGACGCCGCCCAATGCCATTGTGTTTGCTTCCGGTTATGTGAGCGTCACGCAAATGGCGCGCGCTGGTCTGTGGCTCGATTTAATCGCCGTGATTTTGATTACCGCGTTGATTTATCTCATCGTCATGCCGGTTTTTCAAATTAGTTTTTAATTTAAATCATTGCTTGTTGTTTCATTGAACCACAACCCCATAGTGGAGGATTCTATGAGTACCATCAACGATTCCACGTACAATCCGTGGCAAGCCGCCATGCAAGTTTTTGACAGCGCCGCCGATATTTTGGAGCTGGACGACGGCATCCGCGGCCGCGCCAAATATCCCGAGCGCGAGTTGACGGTGAATTTTCCCGCCAAAATGCGCGATGGCCGAATTCAGATGTTTACCGGCTATCGCGTGCAACACAACACGGCGCGCGGCCCGGCCAAAGGCGGCATTCGTTACCATCCCAATGTCACGCTCGATGAAGTGAAAGCGCTGGCGAGCTGGATGACGTGGAAATGCGCCGTGGTGGGAATTCCGTTTGGCGGCGGCAAAGGCGGCGTGATCTGCAACCCCAAGGCGATGAACGAACTGGAACTGGAAAGTATGACGCGGCGTTTCGCCAGCGAGCTTGTCAACTTCATCGGGCCGGAGCGCGATATTCCGGCGCCCGATGTTTATACCAACGCTCAAACCATGGCATGGATCATGGACACGTATTCAATGCACAAAGGTTACAGCGTGACCGGCGTGGTGACCGGCAAGCCGCTCTCCATCGGCGGCTCGAAAGGCCGGGTCGAGGCCACCGGCCGTGGTTGTGTGTTCGTGATTACAGAAGCGGCAAAGCATTTGAATTTAAATTTGACCGAAAGCACCGCCGTCGTGCAAGGCTTCGGCAATGCCGGATCCATCGCCGCGCTGCTGCTCATCGCTGAACATGGCGCCAAAATCATTGCGGTGAACGATTCGACCAGCGGCATTTATAATGAAAATGGTCTCGACATTCCGGGGGTGATTGCATACAAAGCCGAAACCGGTCACGTCAAAGGCTTTCCCGGTTCGGATAGAATCAGCAACGAGGAGCTGCTGGCGTTAAACTGTGACGTTCTCATTCCGGCGGCGCTGGAAAACGCCATCACCGCGCAAAACGCCGCCAACATTAAAGCGCGAATTGTGGCGGAAGCGGCGAACGGTCCCACCACGCCGGAGGCCGACAAAATTCTTTATGAGAAGGGAGTTTTCCTTTTGCCCGACATTCTCGCCAATGCCGGCGGCGTCACCGTGTCGTACTTCGAATGGGTGCAGGACAATTACTGTTTTTTCTGGAAGGAAAAAGATGTGAATGAAAACCTGCACGAAATGATGGTCAATAGTTTTGAAGAGGTTTTGAAAACAGCGAAAAAGCACAAGGTCGACATGCGACGCGCGGCGTATGTTGTGGCCGTGAATCGCGTCGCCGAAGCGATCAAAGTCCGCGGCATTTATCCATAGCCATTCCATGCTGAGGAGAGGGGCAAATCTTAGCGCTCCTCTCTTTTATCATCACTTTGATTTTCCTCTTGACATTCCCGCTCCAGAGCATTAAATTTATTTCTTTGCAATAAACGAACCTGTGTGATACAAAAATTTGCGCCGTATTCGAACGACGGCTTCGCTCGGAACGTTGTCATCGCGTGGCGACGAAACTTCCGGCCTCTGGATAAAATATATAAAAGAGATTCGGAGTTTTGGCCCATCCTGATTTCCGTCGCATGCCTTGCGGTCGGTTGCAATCCTGAAGAGCAATCCGAGCCCTCGGATGCTGCGCCCAATCGACGGTCCGCGCTTAAGTCCGAGTCTGTTGTTGATACAAATTCTAAAATAACAATTCACGGTCGCGTTCTTTTCAAAGGCCAGGCGCCGGCGCCGAAATTAATCCGTATGCACCATGATCCGGCTTGCGCCGAGAAAAGAGGAACGCCAGTATTTTCGGAAGAAGCGGTGTTCAATTCCGACAGCACGCTGGCGAATGTGTTTGTGTATATTAAAGAGGGATTGAGTCAAAATTATGCCGTGCCGAAGGCGCCGGTCATTTTAGATCAGCATCATTGCCGTTACGTGCCGCACGTATTCGGCCTGCAAGTCGGACAAACGCTGAAAATTCTCAACAGCGATCCGACCTTTCATAACGTGCATGCGTTGGCGCAAACAAATAAAGCGTTCAATCTCGGCATGTCGAAAGTCGAAAAAGTGAAGACGCGCGCGTTCGACCACGCCGAGGTGATGATTCCGCTTCGCTGCAATGTGCATCCGTGGATGAAGGCGTATGCCGGCGTGCTGGAACATCCGTTTTATGCGGTCACGGATACGACCGGCAAATATAAATTGAACGCAATACCCGCCGGCGAGTATGTGATCGCCGCCTGGCATGAAGTGTTTGGCACGCTGATGCAAACCATCAATATGGCAACAGACGAAACTAAAACCATTGATTTCACTTTCACGAGGAGATGAAGGAGAATATTTATGCTTGATTGGCTGCCACCGAACGTATCCACTTACGGCGGTGAGATCGACAAGTTCTTTTATGTGATTTATTACATCACGGCGGTGGTTTTTTTTCTCGTCGCCGGCGCCATGATCCTCTTTCTCATTAAATATCGCCACCGGGAAGGCCGGCGCGCCACCTACACGCATGGCAACGCCACGCTGGAAATCGTGTGGACGGTCGCCACATTTGTAGCAATGCTCATTCTGGCGCTGGTCAGCAAACCGTTGTGGGGCCGCATCAAACAGCAAGTGCCGATGACGCAAAACATGGTGACCATCCAGGTCACCGCCAAACAATTCAATTGGGAAATACTTTATCCCGGGCCGGACGGTGAGTTTGACACGCCAGCGGATTCCGCCGCCGGTACGCTCGACGATTATCAAATCGACAACGACATGCACGTGCCGGTCAACACCGTCGTGCGGTTGATGTTGAAATCGAAAGACGTGATTCACAGCATCTTCGTGCCGCAAATGCGCTTGAAACAAGATATGGTGCCGGGGCACACGATCACGGCATGGTTCAACGCCGAAAAAGACTATATATTACGTTTTAGCCTGGGCCTGGAATTCCAGGAGGCTTTGGATAATGCGAGCATATCCGACGACTTTTTGCTGCAGTTCAGTTCAATAGGCCTGGTGCAGCATTTCAAAAATATGGAGGAGCTTCAAAAAGAAAAAACGCCGATACTCTCAAGCAATGCGGTTGTTTCCATTCAGGAAGCCGGAAACAGTTGGATATTGAATGATGAAAGCCTCAAGCGAAAATATATTGTCAAAAAAGAAAATGGCGCATTAAACGTTTATTCTAACCTCTATGAGATTCCCTGCGCCGAGTTGTGCGGCTTCGGCCATTCCGGCATGCTCGGCCATTTGTACGTACACACGCCGGAAGAGTACGAAGCATGGAAAATCCAGACCTGGCCGCCCGCCACTGCCGCACCGGCGGATAGTTCAAATCTTGAAACTCCCCAACAATAATAATGAGGCGCAAGTAAAATGAGCGAAGTCACTGCAACCAAACCTCACGATGCACACGCGCATCAAAGTTTTATCAGCACGTATATTTTTTCGCTGGATCACAAGATGATCGCCAAGCAGTTTTTGATTCTCGGCTTGCTGATGTTGCTGCTCGGCGGCGGCCTGGCATTGTTGATTCGCTGGCAACTGGCGTATCCGGAAAAACCGCTGCCGCTGCTCGGCGCTTCGAAACAATTTGTCGAAACCGGCGATCCCGATACGACTTCATCGTGGGATAGAACCTGGGCCGAGTGGCTCTCGAGAGAAGAGAAAGATCAAAACTGGCTCGCGCGCAACGTGCCGCAGGGCGTGATCACACCGGCGTTTTACAACTCCGTGTTCACGATGCACGCGACGATCATGATCTTCTTCGTCGTCATGCCGATACTCGTCGGTTGTTTCGGCAACTTTCTCATTCCGCTGATGATCGGCACGCGCGACATGGCCTTCCCAACGCTCAACATGCTGTCGTTTTGGATGGCCTTCGTCTCCGGCATTGTGATGCTGGCCGGTTTCTTCGTTCCCGGCGGGCATGCAGCAGCCGGATGGACTTCGTACACGCCGCTCTCGGCTGACCCGCAATGGAGCGGCGTCGATTGGGGCCAGAATTTGTGGTGCATCAGCCTGATCATTCTCGGCATCTCCTCGCTGATGGGTTCCATCAATTATATTACCACGATCATCAACATGCGCGCGCCGGGCATGACGCTCTTCCGCATGCCGCTGGCAGTTTGGTCGCTGTTCATCGTCGCGATTCTGTTGCTGCTGGCGCTGCCGGTATTGACTGCGGCGCTTTCGATGTTGTTGTTTGATCGCATGGCCGGAACGCATTTCTTTAATCCCGCCGGCGGCGGCGAGCCGTTGCTCTGGCAGCATCTCTTCTGGTTCTTCGGCCATCCGGAAGTTTACATTCTCATTCTGCCGGGCATGGGCCTCGCCTCGGAAATTATGCCCGTCTTCGCCCGCAAACCGATTTTCGGCTACAACGCGATGGTGTGGGCCATGGTCGCGATTGCGTTTCTCGGCTGGATCGTGTGGGGCCATCACATGTTTCAAAGCGGCATGAGTCCGGCGCTCGGCACGACCTTCATGGTGTCGACGATGTTGATTGCGGTGCCGTCGGCGATCAAAACGTTCAACTGGCTCGGAACGTTGTGGGGCGGCAACATTCGCTTCACCGTGCCGATGCTGCACACGCTGGCGTTTGTTTCGATGTTCGTCATCGGCGGCCTCTCCGGCATTTACATGGCCTCGACGCCGGTTGATATTTTCATTCACGACACCTATTACATCGTCGCGCACATTCACTACGTCGTCTTTGGCGGCAGCATCTTCGGCATGTTTGCGGGAATCACTTACTGGTTTCCAAAAATGTTTGGCCGCATGATGAGCGCCAAACTCGGCAAAATTCATTTCTGGCTGACGTTCATCGCGTTCAACTGCACGTTTTTTCCGATGCACATTCTCGGCGTCGGCGGCCACATGCGGCGCATTTACAATCCGCTGCAATATGAATTCCTGAAAGACTTTCAAGGCATGAACGAATTCATTTCCATCAGCGCCTTCGTGCTCGGTTTTACGCAGTTGCTCTTTGTCTTTAATGTTATTTATAGTCTGAAGCGCGGCAAAGTCGCGGAAGACAATCCGTGGCAGGCCAACACACTGGAATGGACGGCGCATTATCCCATTCCGCACGGCAACTTCGCGGCATTGCCGGCGGTTTATCGCGGCCCGTATGAATATAGCTCGCCCGAAGTCGAAGAAGATTGGCTGCCGCAGACAAAGAAATTGGCAACAGCGCCAGCGAGTGGAAATGGGCATCATTAAAAATTCTTACTCTTCATCATACTCGTACTCTTACTCTTTTTGAAAATAAAAGCGAGTAGGAGTATGAGAAAGAGTGCGAGTAAGAGTCGTTAACTTTATGGAAGAAGCCAAACTCCAGTTTCGCAATCGCCGCCTGCTGATGATCCTGCTCGGCGTTCTCGTGACGCTGGTGATTATCACTGTATTAACTGCATTGATCAAAAACTAAGGTTTGAAAAAGACTCCAGCGAATAGATGAACGCCAACGGATAAATTATCCGCTGGTCTTAATCTATCCGTTGGGGACGTTTTGGATGCGGGGCGTATCCGTATCAGGTGAGATTTGGCAGCAGAAACCCTCTTCGCCGCCGAAATAAAAAAACGCGATGACGATGACATTGCGTTAAAAAAAAGTTTTGGCCAGGGGCCGCCGCCGTTCTTTGAAGAGCCGCCATTCGATCATGGCGGCAATGGCCGCGGCGACGGAGCGCGCGCGCCGGTCGGCAATGTTTATTTGGCGATGCTGCTGTTCATCGGCGCGGATGTGATGTTCTTCGCCGGACTCATCGGCGCGTTCGTCGTGTTTCGTTTCGGCGCGATGGATTGGCCGCCGCTTGGACAACCGCGTCTGCCCGTTGCAGTCACCGGAATTAATACGCTCGTTTTATTGGCAAGCGGCTTTACGATGTGGCGAGCGTGGCGTCAACTCCCAGATTGGAATCGCCGGCGCATCACCAACGCTTTGAATTTCACCGCGCTGCTCGGCGTCATCTTTTTGCTGGTGCAAGGTTTTGAATGGACGAAACTCATTCGATTCGGCTTGACGATGCAATCGAGCGTGTACGGCGCAATCTTTTATACGTTGATCGGTTGTCATGCCATTCACGCGCTCGGCGCGGTGATCTGGCTGTTGATCGTGCTGATGAAATTGCAGCAAAATCGTTTCACCGCCAAAAAACACGCTGGCATCAAGCTCGCGGGAATGTACTGGTTTCTCGTCGTCGCCCTGTGGCCGATGTTGTAT
>Ga0247727_10009121_pt1 | contig 18125 bp, 20 predicted proteins | sample WisWelCaveWW1625_FD_202498 | JGI IMG/M metagenome (GOLD analysis project Ga0247727, IMG submission 202498) | Biofilm microbial communities from Wishing Well Cave, Virginia, United States - WW16-25 | ecosystem: Environmental > Aquatic > Deep subsurface > Groundwater > Cave microbial mat | place...
CTTGAGTTCTTCGAGCTTCATGAGGGCCTTCATCTGCCCAGCATGAACCGAAATCCAATCCCTTTCAGACCCCTCTCATGTTAGAAATACGCCCCCCGCTCAGACTCATTTCATATTGGAAAAGACTGTATGTGTCGGGATGCTTGTTCCAGATGGTAATATTGTATTCATTTTCGCCAACTGCTTTGGCAAAGCGGTAAAGGTAATCATTTCTAGCAGGAATATTTCCCGTTCTTCTGATCTCTTCTACAAGGCGTATAGAAACACCCATCCTCTCCATAAGTTCTGGAATCGTGATCTGTTTGTCGTTCATCAGTGCCTTTACCCAGTTATCCAATTCTGTGGGTCTAGGAACGTTTGCAGCATCCAACCGAATTCCCTGTCTCCACTCTGGACCTAGTAACTTGTCGAGCTGACGGCGTTTGGCTTCACGCAAAGCCGTGTTTCGCGCGGCGGCGCCGAGATATCCCTGTGCCTTGTTGACCCCGATCGCTCTCGAGAGTTTGAAGATTTCTGCTTTTAACACGTCGACGTGCGCAAGCTGCTCCGGTGTGAGTTGCGCCATGCGGGCCAGAATCGTTTCCGCCTTGCTGATCCCTTTTCCTGCGACCCGCCCCCCAACCGCCATGACAAAACTCGGCCCTCCCATACTGCCGGCAGAGAATTGATAGTCCAATATTTCTTCTTCCAGAGAGCCACTGCCGGTGAACAGATGGACAACCCACTGCGAAAAACTGTTGATCGTGCTGCGAGATAAACCAAAGATAAGAGGCCCATAAGAATTCACGATTCGTCCGCAAGTCTCTGAACATTCATGTAAACGTATGCGCATACACGTCTTACGACCATCAAGATCGACGGCATTCAAAAAATTATTCGACGCATAGGCATAACTGCTCTCACCGGGCTGATCAACGGGATCAACAGCACCAAAGCGGCACAAATCCGAGTTATACCAGCGGGCGCCAAAATCAAGCTCGCCTAGCCCACGGTCTTCTTCGTGACCGAAACTGGTGTAAGCCACATTTACCGCTCGTGAGCTGGTCTTCGAAAGCGGCTTACCGCACGGACTGTATACGGCTTGATATAGAATTCGCGCTGTCCCATCTTTTGGAACGTGGGTATCGCAGCCGCCAGAATTGAGGAGGAGCGAAACACTTACCAAGATAAGTATTGCCTGCGTGATGATTGTGTGTGTTGCGCATAGAGGCCAGCGTTTCGGTACACCGCAAATTCCTGACATCGCCGAATCGTAGCAAGGCGAAACGCGGCGAGGAAGCACAACACTGGCGCCCCGGAGAGGACTCGAACCTCTGACCCGCTGCTTAGAAGGCAGCTGCTCTATCCACCTGAGCTACCGGGGCCCCCTGCCAAACTAGCAGGCTCGAAGCAAGCCGTTGAGAGAGCGCCTTGAGTGACGTAGAGACTCGTGTGCCAACCGCGAGCGCGTTGACACCCTTTAACGCGCTGGATAGGTTGGGCTTTCCCGCACGGTGGGCGTAGCTCAGTTGGTTAGAGCGCCAGACTGTGGCTCTGGAGGCCGGGGGTTCGAATCCCCTCGCCCACCCCAGTTGCGTGAAATTTCAGACACACGCAGGCTTTGATTTTCCCGCGGGGCTCCCTTTGGACAAGTCAGAATATCTTCGATGAACGGCTTCTGAGCGCGCGCTAACATGGTTTTAAGCTGCTTTTCGATGAGGCGGAAGAAGACCATGATGAACCGGATTCGCGTCGCGCGCCAAGCACTGGGATTAACGCAAAACGAACTAGCGGAAAAGGCAGGTATCTCAGCCAGAACGATTCACGCCGTAGAAAAAGGGCGCACCTGCAGACAGGCTACCAAGCGCCGAATCCTAACGGCGCTCAACGTACCGTGGGACGCGCGCGCTGAATATTTCCCGAGCGTTCGCTCGGTGCGTCGCTTGTCCGTAGTTAGCGCCCGTTCTGCCTAAACGGTGTACCCAGTCTCCGTGGTGACCTGTTATCCGAGATAATCACAGGGTACGGTCTCATTCTACGAAACCAGGTATAGACACCGCCGTCATCCGCTTACAACGCGCCGGTAGCTCAGCCGGATAGAGCACCAGGCTTCGAACCTGGGGGGCGGGGGTTCGAATCCCTCCCGGCGCGCCAACCAACTTCGCGGGCCCCGCTGCTCCAGACCATTGGACCAAAGTGCTTCGCTCGCTCAGCCTTATATACGGCAACCCGTTCCGCTAGAATATCTCCGCATCTGGCGAGACGTATTGCGTTGCAGAAAAGACACCGAAACGGTCATCACGGTGCCGATCTAAAAACAACCAATGAATTCAATCGACATGTGGCGTGAAAGCACACCCTTTCCACGAATTAGAGGATCGTTATGCAAAAAAAAATGTGGCAATGAACACCGATCGTCACGAGAGCTCACTTCTTTTGAGCCGCAGACAGCTACTGCTGTGGGCCATGGCCGCCGCTTTGCCCTTGGGCGCGCTCTCATGCTCGGGCAGGCGAGAGGACGAACCGTTACAAGTGGGCGGCTTGCCGGTGACCTGCAATCTCACCCTTCCAGTCGCCTGCGTGGCGAAGGCAGCTAGCAACCGCGCTGCCGGGACTGGTAGCGATCCTCGTTTCGAATATGCATACAGCAAGTACAGCGGCTGGCCTGAGATCAAGGAATCTCTCATGGCGGGCAGAATCCAGGCGGCCTACATGCTGGCGCCGCTGGTCATGGATCTGACGGGCAAAAAGATTCCAGTGAAGATTGTATCGCTCGGCCATCGTTCGGGCGCTGTGATCATGGTCCACACCGATTCCCCGTACCAGCATTTCAGACAACTCGCCGGAAAGCGCATTGCGATTCCGAGCCGTTTCGCCGTCGATTTTTTGTTTCTGAGAAAAATGCTCGCGCAAGAAAACATGACGGCAGAGGACGTCGAGACCGTTGAGATGGCTCCTCCCGACATGCCGGCTGCTCTCTACGCCAACGCGGTGGACGCTTATTGTACCGGTGAACCTTTCGGTGCCGCAGCACAACGCGCAGGCTATGCGAAACCTCTGCGCATGACGCGCGATGAATGGCGCAACTACATTTGCTGCGTCCTGACGGTTCGCGAGGAGCTGATCCAGGAAAAGCGTCCGCTGGTGCAGGATCTCGTCAACCAAGTGCTGGGAGCAGGCTTGTGGTTGGACGCCAAACAGGAGAATCGCGACAAGGCGGTCGCGATCGCAGCCGGCCGCGACTTCTTCAATCAGGATCCGAACATTCTCAAGTTCGTCATGGAGAATCCGACGGACCGAGTGACGTACGGAGACTTGCGCATGATCCGGTCGGAGTTCGAGGAGCTGATGCAACTTTCGATCGAGGCGGGCACACTCAAGCGACCCATCCCGTACGAGAACTATATGGACGAGAGTTTTGCAAAAAATGCCCAGCCGACCGCGATCACCCTTTAAAATGAGGACGAAACTCTTCAAGCATGCCCTCATGCCGTTGCTCATGCTTCTGTCCCTCGCGGCTGTGGCGAGCGCCGCAGACAACGCGAATCTCAAAGCGGGTGTTTTCAGCCCACCCCGAGCAGCACCTGACTTCTCTCTGCACGGATCCAATGGCACGGAATTGAAACTCAACCGCTACCGTGGCAAGGTGGTCATCCTGGCGTTCGGTTTCACCTCTTGTCCAGACGTCTGCCCCACGACTCTTGCGGTGCTGGCGCAGGCGCGCAAGCAGCTGGGCGAGAAGGGCGACGAAGTTCAGGTCATCTACATCACCGTGGATCCCGAAAGAGACGATGCCGAGCGTTTGCGAAATTACCTCGGGAGCTTCGATCCAACATTCATCGGCGGCACGGGTACTTCCGAGCAACTGGCCGCCGTGTGTCAAAATTATGGGATTGCCGCTACCCGAATAACTCGCGAAACGGACTACGCGTTTAACCATTCATCCTACACCTATTTGATCGATCGCGAGGGGAACCTGCGCGCGCTCATGCCGTATGGACAAACTCCGGACGCTTACGTGCATGACGTCAAAATTTTGTTGAAGCAGTGAGCGCGTACGCTAGCGCGTGTACTCCAAAAACACAGGTGTGAAAACTCGTAGAAAACATTGGATTTCGGTTCTGATCGCTGGTGGCGTGCTCGGCGTGGCTGCGTGGACAGCACTGGCTCCGATCCATCCCCATTCTGTTTCGAGAGACGAGATTTTCGAGATTCCGAAGGGAACCTGGGCCCGTCGCATGACAGGAGATAAAATCGAGATCCTGCCCAACGAGATTCGGCTGACCCTAGACATCAGGGACATTCTTGTTCTCAAGAATCTGGACGATGTACCGCAGATCTTCGGACCAACTCTGATGATGCCCGGTCAGAGCTTCCGGTTGCCGTTCGCGGTAGCATCTAGTTATCAATTTGCCTGCACGGCACACGCAAGTGGGCAAATGACCGTTATTGTTGAACCGTTTCCAGCGACTATGTGGGCGCGGATTCGCTGGCGAGTGCGGGAGTTTTTGAAACTGCAAGGGCTGCAACGAGATAAAGCATCGACATGATGAAGATCAAACAGGTTCTTCCGTCCGTGGTTGTGATAGTGCTTTTGATCACCGTCTGGTGGGTAGCGGTTACAGCGACCGGAAGCGTCATTTTTCCCACTCCCTGGCAGGTCGTGACCGGCACGCTCGAGCTGATTAAAGACGGAACGTTGTGGGAGCACATAGGTGCATCGCTACTTCGGGTGGGCACCGGATTTTCGCTTGCCGTTATCTTGGCTTTACCGCTCGGCCTGTGGATGGGATGGGTCAGAGGTGCGTTCAACACGCTCAACCCAATTTTTCAGATGTTACGGCCCATCTCACCCATCGCCTGGATTCCGATTGCCATTCTCTGGTTCGGTGTAGGCAATGCATCGCCGATCTACCTCATTTTCATTTCATCGGTATTTCCGATGATCGTACAGACAACCGCCGGGGTACACACCATTGAAAGACGCTATCTGCGCGCCGCTGAGAACTTCGGGGTTTCGCGCTACACGCTTTTTACTCGGATCGTGATCCCCGCTGTATTGCCTCAAATTGTCGTAGGGATGAGGATCGGCCTCGGTGTAGCGTGGCTCGTTGTTGTCGCCGCGGAAATGATCGCACTGCGCTCCGGGCTCGGTTATCTCATCATCGACTCGCGCAATGCTGGCAACCGTTACGATCTGGTGGTCGCCGGAATGATCATCATCGGATTGATCGGGCTTTTGTTAGATGGCGTGACGCGGCTCTTGGAGGGGCTCAAATCGGTCAGGTGGCGTTATGCGCACGAAGATTGAAGTCAAGGACATCAAGAAAAGCTTTGTATCGGACGGAGGCCTGCTGCGCGTCGTTGAGGAAGCCAGCCTGACTGTCGGCGATGGTGAATTTGTGGCCATCGTGGGCCCCTCCGGCTGCGGAAAATCGACTCTCTTGAGCATCATCGCTGGTTTTATTCGCCCCGATCAGGGATCCGTCATGATCGATGGTTCGGAAAAAAACAAACCGAATTCCAAGGGTATCCTGATTTCTCAGCAGGGTTCCGTCTTTCCTTGGCTTACCGTGCAAGAGAACCTGATGTTCGGGCTCAACGGCCGCGCGCGCCTCGAAAAAATGGAACTCGCCGACTACTACGCCGCCATCGTGGGATTGAAAGGCTTCGAGAAGAGTTACCCGCATGAACTGTCGGGGGGCATGCTCAAGAGAGTAGAACTTGCACGCGCGCTGGTCGTGAAACCGGAAATTCTCTACATGGATGAGCCGTTTTCGGCCCTGGACGCGCTCATGAACCTGCGCATGCGCAATGAGTTGCTTCGGATTCTTTCCGAAGAGCGACACACCGTCCTGCTCATCACCCATGATGTCGAGGAAGCAATTCATATGGCCGATCGGATCATGGTCCTTTCTCCTCGCCCAACAAAGATCCAGTCGACCTTCGAGGTGACGATCCCGCAGCCAAGGAAGTTGACGAGCCCCGAGGTGCAGGAACTCAGAATCGCCATTCTTCGCGAACTTGGAGTCGACCGTTCCGACTGACGAAAACAGGCGTGGACAGAAACGACAGTGCTGGCTCCTTCGTTCACGAATAGCGCTGCTCGCCCTCGCCTCTCTTCCGGCTATACTCATTGCATCGCTGAATGATCGGCGATCGAATACTCTCTAGTCAAAGGAATTAGCGGTGAAAGACACACATGCATCTGAGAACGGCATCATCTGGGTCAGTTTGATTTTCCTGATCGCCACACCTATCGCAGCTGCGATCCTGGTGCCGTGGTACCTCCTGACCCATGCTGTCCCGACGGCCGCCATCACCACCGCTCTGATTCTCTGGGGAATAACTGGTATGGGCATCTGCGCGGGCTACCACCGCCTTTTCGCGCACCGCTGTTATAAAGCCAACCCGTTGCTGCGCGCCTTTCTTCTCATCGCAGGAGCCGGCGCCTTAGAAAACAGCGCCATCGCGTGGTGTGCGGCCCATCGCTTTCACCACCGCCACGTGGATACGGACGAAGACCCGTACAACGCGAAGCGCGGCTTTTGGTTTTCGCACATCGGCTGGGTGTTCCGCCGCGGCGCTCATCACGGCGATCTCAGTAGCGTGCCGGATCTCTTGCAAGACCCCCTGTGCCGTTGGCAAGACCGCTACTACTTGGTGATCGGCGCTCTATTCAACGTAGGCCTTCCGGTACTGCTCGGCTGGCTCACCGGGGACGTGCTGGGTATGTTGATCTTCGCGGGGCTCGTGCGGGTAATCGTTGTCCACCACTTCACCTTCACGATCAATTCACTGGCGCACATGTGGGGTCGGCAGCCGTGGTCTCCTTCCAATACCAGCCGAGACAACTGGATCATCTCGCTCATCAGCTTCGGAGAGGGCTATCACAACTACCACCACAGTTTTCAGAGCGACTACCGCAATGGCCCTCTCTGGTACAACTACGATCCCGGGAAATGGTTCATTTGGAGCATGAGTCGGATCGGACTCGCAAGTGATCTGCACCGCGCGCCCGCCGACGTCGTATATAGGCGCCGTTTCAAAGAAAAGCGCGCGGCCCTTTCCGAACACCTATCCCGTTGGGGTGAGCGGATTGAAGAATGGAAAGCCCGGCCGGGGTCTCCGTCCCTGTGCCCACGACAGGATCTCCTCAACCACTTATTGAACGCTGAAGCGCAACTGAAGTCCGCGCTCGCTGAACTCAAGGCAGCGCGCCTGCGTCTGACGTCGGAACCGCTGGAGCGAATCGGAGCCGCTTGGCGGGCCCAGCGCCGAGCGCAGTTTCGCAGAGCAAAACGATCCGCTCAGAAAACCTTGCGGCATTGGGAAATGCTCGCGCAGAGCTACATCGCACGACTCGATCCTGCTCCGGAATTCGGCACATAGAGTTACGCGACGCCACGTTATACCGGCCACCCGCTCTCCTCAGGACACCTCTCAAATCCGCCTTCCGCACATCCGTTAAGACCTGGCATGCAACACGCGCAAAAGCCACACGCGCCCCCTACACAGCAGCCGGTTCAGTCGCCGCGCAACCTCCAGGACGCTCTGTCGGTGCTGCTCGAAGCGGGGAAGCTCGAATTAGTCCCTCTGCCTCACATCGCTCAACAAGTGCTCTCCACCGCAGGCAGCGATGCGACCTCGGGAACGGAATTGGCCGATGTCGTGCGGCGCGATCAGAGCCTGGCGGCCAGCGTGCTGCGCATGGCTAATTCCGCTGCCCTGGGCGGGCGGGTCAAAATCGTCTCACTCGAGCAGGCCGTCACGCGTCTAGGTATGCAACGCATCCTAGAAACCGCCGTCGCAGTCTCACTGCGCGCCCAAACGCTCGGTGTCACGCGTTTTGAAGCGGAACTTCAGCTTTTTTGGCGCCATGCCTTTGCCAGCGGTCTCTACGCCAAAGAGATCGCGCAGGTGCTGCGCGAGAATCCGGAAACGAATTTTCTGTGCGGGCTCCTGCACCAAATCGGGAAACCGCTCGCGCTGCGTGCCATCGCCAAACTACTCAGCACCGGAAAACTGCGGGCCAGCGACCAGGAAATCGCGGACGCCGTGGCCAAGTTTCACACGCGCTGCGGCGTTGTGGCCGCGGAACGCTGGGATCTGCCGCGCACCATGCAGGAAGTGATCGCTTGCTGGCACGATTTCGAGAAGGCCACCACCTTTCAACAGACGGCCATGATTACCTGCCTCGCCAGTCAATGCGCGGGCTTGGCTTTACAGCTCGACGCCCAGAGCGAGGCAACCCTGCGCGAACATCCGGTGTGTCGAGCACTCAACCTCACGGAAGAAAACCTGGCGCGATTCTTGGGAGCACGCGAGCGCATTCTCGAGATCGTCGCCGCGGCGACGCCGTAACCTCTCCCAGCGCGACCTGCACAACCGTTGCAGACATTCTGCTCACGGGAGAAATACCTGTTGCACTTCCATTGTCCGTCCTAAAGCCGCGGCACCAATCACCCGACACGAGTCCAGGTAGAAAACTTGCCTACCTAGAAGAAAACCCTCTCGCTGGCCCGGAGGCTCCTGACATGCGGATCGAACAAAGCGCGCTCTTCTCGGTCCATGCACTCCAAAACACCAAACGCACCCAGACCCGCCTTTTTGAACGTCTGGCGTCGGGCCGTCAGGTCAACCGCGCCGTCGACAACAGCGCGGTGCTCAGTCTTTCCCAAAAATTCGAGGCGGCGGTGCGCAGCATGGATCAAGGCGCCCGCAATCTCTCCGACGGCATTAGCGTCGCTCAAATAGCGGAAGGAGCCCTGAACGAAAGTTCGAATCTCCTCGGCCGCATGCGCGAGCTGGCGGTACAGGCCCAGAACGGAACGCTGAGTGGCGAACAGAGGGCCGCGCTACAACAGGAGTACGACGCCCTGGCCTCCGAGATCTCCCGCATCGCGGAGAGCACCGAATTCAACGGCCGGCAATTGTTAAACGGCGACCTCTCGAGTGAACCCGTAAGCTTCGAGGACGGCGCAGCGGGCAACGTAGAGTCCACAGAACTCCGTGTCGACGATCAGTCCGCGGCGAGCCTCGGTGTAGAGGGGCTGGATCTTTCCGACCCCGCCGCGTTGGACGCTTTGGACGCTGCCATTACTTCCGTAGCAAGCACCCGCAGTAGCATCGGAATCACCGCAGGGCGTTTGACTTCAGAGATCACGTCGTTGCTCAACAACATCGAGAACACTCAGGCGGCGAACTCACGCATGGTCGATACGGATTACGCGAATGAACTTTCGCAACTCACGAATAATCAGATCCGCGAACAATTTCAGATCGCCGTCGCGGGGCAGGCCAATCTCGTATCAACCAGCGTGCTCCAACTGCTGAAATAACCGCGCTCAGCGGCACCGAGATCACCCGCCAGTAAAACAATCCCCAGCACCGTCGGGCGTAGAACACCCCTGCGGCCGCGGATGCAGCATTGGCCTATGGAGATCACTAACGGCCCCAAGCACCACTCAACTGCTGTCACAAAAGATCTCCATGAGCAGTGGAATCCCGTCGGTGGTCGTGGCGCCGCTTCGCTCTCGCGCACATCTCGGGTTACCTTGAGCCGCTACTGGACTCATTCTCTCCCCAAGGAGTGCATTGGGTGAGCAATTTGCTCTCACAAAAAAGTATTCCGCCGCGGGAACGGCTAATCGTGGCGCTGGATGTTCCGAGCCCGGCGGAAGCGCTGGAACTCGTCGAACGCTTGGGCGATCAAGCCCTTTTCTACAAGCTCGGCCTCGAGCTCTGCATGGCGGGCGGCTACTTCGAGTTGCTGGAGGAATTACGCCGGCGCGGGAAAAAGATCTTCGTCGATCTCAAATTTTTCGACGTACCCGCCACGGTGGGACGGGCGGTACGCCGGTTGCGCGAGCGCGGCGCCAGCTTCGCGACGGTGCACGGCAACGACGCCATGCTGGAAGCAGCCTGCCGGGAGAAAGGCCACCTCCAACTGCTGGCGGTCACCGTGCTCACGAGTCTCGACCGCGGTGACCTCGACGATCTGGGCTTCCGCGTCGACCTGGAGAAGTTGGTGCTCTCCCGCGCTCGCCGGGCACTCGCGCTCGGCTGCGACGGCGTGATCTCTTCCGGCCTCGAGGCACAGGCACTGCGCAACGAACTGGGAAATAAGTTTCTAGTGATCTCGCCCGGCATCCGCCCCGTCGAGAACCGCGAAATCGATGACCAGAAACGTACGGTGAACGTGGAGGAGGCCTTTCGCAACGGGGCCGACTACATTGTGGTCGGCCGGCCGATCCGCGACGCCGCCGACCCGGCGAGCGCGACCGCTGCGATTCAGGAGACGATCCAAAAGCTCTTTGTGAGGCCAGGATCTGACCCAAAATGAGGTGCGGCGGCCCAGTTCACCGACGCCGCGAGCGGTAATGGATGCGCGCCTGGACATCATGCCTCATTTTGGGTCAGACTCCTGGCAGCCATCCGCCGCTACAGTGATGGGGCGGTCTACGAGGGAAAAAACGATGGGCATCGACATCCAACTCTTGCAGGAGCAATGCGAGCGGGTTCTCGAAACAACCGACTTCCCCGAGCTGGGCCGGTGCTACGCCGGCAAAGTGCGCGACAACTATGTGCAGGGCGACCGGCGCACCATCGTCGTTACAGACCGCGTGAGCTGCTTCGACGTCGTGGTCGGCAGCTTGCCCTTGAAGGGCCAGGTGCTGAACCAAATCGCCGCCTTCTGGTTCGAGAAAACACGCGCGCTGGTTCCCAATCACCTGCTCTCTGTATCTGATCCCTGCGTTTCCGTGGTGCGCGAGTGTCGACCCTTGCCCGTCGAGTTCGTTTACCGCGCCTATCTCACCGGCTCTACGGCAACTTCGATCTGGACCGCCTACGCCCGCGGCGAGCGCGTGTATTGCGGTCACCGCCTGCCGGAAGGGCTGCGGAAACACGAGCGCCTGCCGCAGCCGCTGCTCACGCCAACTACCAAGGCCGAAAAAGGCGCCCATGACGCGCCGGCCTCACGCGAAGAGCTAATCGCACACGGCATCATCTCAGCCGAAACTTATGACGCCGCAGCGGAAATCGCGGCTCGCTTGTTCGCCGCAGGCAGCCGCTGGGCGGAGAGGCGCGGCCTTATTCTCGTCGACACCAAATACGAGTTTGGTGTGGATGCCGACGAACAACTCGTTGTCATCGACGAGATCCACACGCCCGACTCCTCCCGCTACTGGTACCGCGAAAGCTACGAGCGTGCGCTGGCCCAGGGCAACGACCCCGAAGCCCTCGACAAGGAATACGTGCGGCGTTGGCTGATTTCGCAGAACTACCGCGGCGAAGGCACTCCACCAGAACTGCCTCTCGCAGTGCGCTGCGAGGCTGCCCGCCGCTACATCGAAGCCTACGAACAAGTCACAGGGAGCGCGTTTGTACCGAACACTGAAGAACCCAGCACACGCATTCGCCGCAACTTGGGTCTCGTAACCGTCGCGCGGCGCTAGCCCGGATTATTCATGAAGCGCCTTAGCGAGACTGCGGAAATGTCCGGGATGGCGAATGATTTCAGCGTTTGACACCGGAGGCGTACTGGACAGTACGTCGAGGAGCCAAGTGCTGAAATCATTCGCCATCCCGGACATTTCCGCAGTCTCGCTAAGGCGCTTCATGAATAATCCGGGCTAAAAGCATCGGGCTTCGGCGCCTCCCATGACGGACCCGAGCACCGAGTTCCTCAAGCCAAAGTCCTCACTTCACGTTCGGCAGATACAAAATCTGGACATCCACGAGCTAGAAACCGCCGCACAACTCCTGGCTCGAGCCTTCCGCGACAACCCTCTGAACTGCGCTGCCACCCGCAGCACACGCCCGGCTCGGCGCCTGCGTTGCAACCTCGCCGGCATGCGTGCTCTGCTCTCGGTTGCAACGGAGCGAAGCCAGATCTGGTTCGCTCACGCCGGCGCAGAGCAAACAAGCTCGGGAGACCCAGCAACGGTGCTCGGCGCAGCGGTAAGCGTGCCGCCCGGCGCCTACCCTCTGCCCCCTCCTTCCTTCTCTCTTCTCCTGCGCACTCTGGCCGAACAGGGACCTAGGGTCAGCCTGCGCTGGGGGCGAATCTTTGAAACGCTGTCCTCCCTCCGCCCTCCCGAACCCCACGCTTATCTCGCGCTGCTCGGCGTCGCGCCCGAAGCTCAAAACGGTGGAGTCGGAAGTGTCCTCCTGCGGGCGTGGCAGACTTCTCCCGAAGCTCGCGGTGTCCTGCACTATTTGGAAACCGACCGCTGGGAAAACGTGCGCTTTTACCGCCGAGCCGGCTTCGGCATCCGGAGAGAGCTCGAAATTTTGGGTGCGCATATCTGGTGCCTGGCCCGCGCTGCAGATCTATGAGATCTTGTTCGCACAAGCATGGAACCGCGTGAAGCCACTGAAAAAGCACCGCTCAAGCCCGATGATGGCCGGTTGCTCCGCGGCCGCCGCAGCCGCGCGCGGATCCGTGAAGCCGCCAGAACTCTCTTTCACGAGCGTGGCTTCGATCGCGCCACACTGCGCGAAATCGCGGCGCGCGCCGGCATGGGGGCCAGCTCGATCTACCGTCACGTGCGTTCCAAGGAGGAACTACTCGTGACGGAACTCGCCCAGCACCAGGAAAAAGCTTGGCAACAATTCCGCCGCGACATGCCCCAGCCGGAGAACACACGGCAGCGAGTGCAGCGCTTTCTCGATATCCAACACGAATTGCTCAGTGCCGACGCCGATTGGTCCCGAATCGCGCTGCGCGCCACGACCCACGGCGAAGGACGCGCGGCACGGCACGTGCTGGCCCTGCACGATCGCGGCATCGGCCTCTTGGCCGAAATCCTCCAAAACGGACGCATGCGCGGCGACCTTCGGCGCGAAGTCGACGTGCTGGAGGCAGCCAGGGCCATCTTCCACATCGCCCTGGGAGCGCGCATTCCTTGGGCCAACGGCCTCATTCCCTCTGAAACCTGCCGGCGCTCCATCGCCACCGCCGTGGATCTGCTCTTCCACGGTCTACGCGCGGAGAACACCCCGCCGACGGAAGCACAGGCTTAACCCGGATTATTCATGAAGCGCCGTAGCGAGACTGCGGAGATGCCCGAAATGGTGAACAATTTCGGCATTTGGCACCGGAGGCTGACTTCCCAGTACGTCGAGGAGCCAAATGCCGAAATTGTTCACCATTTCGGGCATCTCCGCAGTCTCGCTACGGCGCTTCATGAATAATCCGGGTTAAGAAAACGCGGGAACAATGCGCGCCGTTGTGATCGATCGCTGGTTGTCGCCGGAACAAGTACAAGTCCGGGAAATTCCCGAGCCGCAGCTCCGACCGGAAACCTTGCTCGTCGAAGTCCGCGCGGCCGGCTGCAACTTTTACGACACGCTGATCGTCGAAGGGAAATACCAACTCCGCCCGTCGTTTCCGTTCACTCTGGGCGGCGAGTTGGCGGGAGTTGTACGCGAAGTCGGATCACAGGTGAACGGCTTCCACCCCGGTGACCGAGTGCTGGCTGCACTGCCTTACGGTGCCTTTGCGGAGCGCGTACTGGTGCCGGCGTCAGCGGCGCACGTCTTTCCCGAAGCGATGTCCTTCGAGGAGGCCGCCTGTTTTCCCATCGCTTACGGAACCGCCTATCTCGCCCTCGCTCACCGCGCCCATCTCGCTACAGGTGAAACGCTTCTCGTGCACGCCGCGGCGGGCGGCGCCGGCCTCGCCGCCGTGCAGATCGGTGCTGCACTCGGCGCACGGGTGATCGGCACCGCCGGCGGGCGCGAAAAATGTACCGTGGTCCTGCGCGCCGGGGCCGACCTCGCCGTCGATTACCGCGAGGAAGATTTCGTGGAAAAAGTGAAGGGCGCCACGGAGAACCGCGGGGCCGATATCATCTTCGATTCCGTCGGCGGCGAGATCTTCGACCGTTCCCTCAAATGCCTCGCCTGGGAAGGGCGCCTTCTGGTGATCGGTTTTGCCGGTGGCCGCATCCCTGAATTGCGCGCGAACCGCGTCCTGCTCAAAAACATCGCGGTGATCGGACTGAACTGGGGCTCCTACGCGGAGCGCGCGCCCGCGCGCGTGACGGAAACCTTCGCAGCATTGTTCGCCCTCTACGAGCGCGGAGCGCTGCGGCCCCTGATCTCCGCGCGCTACCCCCTCGAAAAAGTGGGGGAAGCCCTGGACGCCCTGCGTGGCCGGCTCAGCGTCGGAAAACTCGTGGTGACGCCGTGATAGAAGAGCACGCGCACGGTGTCGTCCGCTTGCTGCCCCTGGTTCTCCGCCGCCGGTTGGTGCAGGCGTGGCAGCGAACGCGAGCCCCCTTTTACCGCGGTTCGCGTTATCTCTGCCCTTGTTGCGGAGGACATTTCCGGAAATTTTTGGACGCGGGTTCCAAGCAGCGCGCCAACGCCTTGTGCCCGCGCTGCGGTTCCCGTGAGCGCCATCGCATGCTGTGGCTTTTTTTAAGCCGCGAGACGCCCCTCGTGGCGAAAGTCGATGCAGCCGCCGCACCGAAACTGCGCGTGCTGCACTTCGCACCAGAACCGCAGTTCCAAGCGCGCCTCGCCGCGCAACCCCACCTCGACTACGTGAGCGCCGATCTCAACTCACCCTTCGCCATGCAGCATGCGGACATCACGCAGATCCCCTACCCGGACGCGAGCTTCGATGCTGTGCTGTGCAACCACGTGCTCGAACACGTGCCCGATGACGGCAAAGCCCTGCGCGAACTCTTCCGCGTGCTGCGGTCCGGCGGCTTCGCCGTCCTGCAACACCCGATCGCCCAGAGCCTGGCGCAAACCTACGAAGACCCAAACATCACCGAACCCGCTGCCCGCGCGCGCGCTTTCGGCCAGACCGACCACGTGCGCGTCTACGGGCGCGACTTCGGCGACCGCGTACACGCGGCCGGCTTCTCCGTGGAGTGGATCGATTACGCCGCGGCGCTCGGCCCCGCCGCCTGTGAACTCCACGCGCTCAAGGAACGCCAGCGCATCTGCTACTGCACCAAGCCAGCGCAAGCGGGCGTTCCGTGCCAAACTGCGGCGCGTGTGGAACATAATTCGTGAAGATTTCCGGGCTGTTCTGCGCAATGACCCCGCCGCCCACAGCGCCCTGGAGACTCTGCTTTTCAGAGCTTCCTTCCACACCATCGTGCTGCACCGTGTGGCGCACTGGTTCCACACCCGCGTTCGGCTCCCTCTGCTTCCGCAGTTTCTGGCCTTGCTCGGACGCGTCTGGAGTGGGGTGGAAATTCATCCCGCCGCCCGGATCGGCAAGGGTTTCTTCATCGACCACGGGACGGGCGTCGTAATCGGAGAGACGGCGGAGATCGGCGAAATTTGCCACTCCTTGCTTCCCGCGCGCGCAGGTCCCGTAAAGAGCCGGCCGGTAGTTTCTATACAAAGCCCCTTGGGGAAACAGGGCGGGCGCCTACTTTCTCGGATGCGTGCGAAAAATCCACCTCCTAGCCCGCATTTCTCCGCTTTCCGGAGCTCGGCAATCGCCTAGAATGTAGAACCCGCTTGTAGGAGGTGCGCCCCCGTGAAACCCGCAGGTTGTTCTTTGAATGTTGTCGCCGTCGGTCTGGGACAGGCGGGCGGCAACCTGGCCGCTGAATTTTTCCGGCGCGGCTACCGCGCGCTGGCCCTGAACACGGCTCAGACTGATCTATCGGCCTTGGGCGAAACCAGCCCTGCTCTCTCACTGCCTTCGAGTCAGCGCCTTTACATCGGCATCGATGGTTACGACGGTGCCGGCTGCGATCCCAACTATGGGCGCCAGTGCCTGGAGTTGCACGCTGACCGCATCCGCAACGCGATCGCTGAGCACACGGAGGGAGCCGACGTCGTCGTGGTGACAGCTGGCTTGGGCGGCGGCACCGGCTCGACGGTGGCGGAGTTGATGCAAATGCTGCGCGAACTCTCACTGCCACTGGTGTGCCTCACGACGGTGCCGAGCCACTATGAGAGCGGCATCAAGAAAGTCAACGCCGTGCGGTCCATCAATGAACTGGTGGCGACACCGGGATTGGGTTGCATCTTCGTCGACAATTCCAGGTTGGCCCAGAGCCACAAAGATGCGTCGCTCAACCGCTATTACGAGCGCATCAACCAGTTTGTCCTGGAGCCGCTCGACGCCTTGAACCGCCTGAACGACCGCGAGGAAATTCACGCCATCCGCACCTTGGACGGCGAAGATTTTCGCACGCTGCTGCTCTCCGGCGGAGTGCTCAACTACGCGGTGGTACCGCTCTCCAAACTCACGGTGGGAACCGCCATGGAGTGCATCCGCGACGCGCTGCACAAGAGTGCCATCATGCCGCCCGGTTTCAGCTTGGCCAAGCTGTCGTCGCTGGGCCTCGTGATCGAAGCCTCCGAACGAACGCTCTCGGACACCTCATTCACCTTCTCGGAACAACTCCACGAACAACTCAAGAACGAATCAGGCGGCGCGGCCATCACTATGGGGCTTTACCGCGTGTCGCAGCCGGAGGGAACGGCCGCCACGCTGCGTCTATTGTGCAGCTGCCGCAGCCTGCCGGAAGGGCTGCGCGAAGTGGTGACTGAAGCACAGCGGGAAGGCAGTCTGATCCAAGACAAACTCCAGCAGGGACTCAAGGCACTAGAGCTGGGAGAGGTGGAAACCTTCGAGTTCTTCGGAACAAACCTGCGCAGCGGGTCTCTGAGCGGGCGACGGCCGCGTCTCGAACGGGCCCAAGCCGCGCGGGCACCTCGCACGCCGGCGCGACCCATGGTGGCTGAGACGCCACCGCAAGAAGCACCGCTTCCACCAGTTCGCCCTGCGCACACCACCGCACCTGTCGCGACAGATATCCCCCTTCGCGCTCAGCCCGTCTCGGAAGCGCGTAGCAAAACAACAACGCGACGGTACGTGGAATCTCCTTCTGTCGAGGAAGATGTCACCCTTATCGCCAAAGCTCCCGCCGCAAGGATAATGGAATCTGGTGTGACGCAGCCCTCGCCCGCAAGCAGTGGAGAGCGCTGGATCACAGAATCAGAGCCTGCTGCGCCTGAATGGGAACCCGAAGAACCGGCCTTTGAACCTGTCGCCGAAGCCGGAGCTGAAGCTGCGGAAGCCTGGACCTCAGAACCGGAAGTCGAAGCTGAGGAGGTACCCGAACCGGTCGAACAGCCGAAGATCCAAAAATTCGCCACAGCCGAGGAGGCGATCACCTCGGAAGAAGAGCGGCAGTTCTATACAAAATTGGCACGCGAGTTTCGAAAGACGCGCTCCGATGAAAAACGTACGCAGATCGCCCGTCAACTTGAGAACGACGTCCGCTCCGAGCGTTCCATCATCCGCTACTACGCTGTCAAAGCGATGGCGCAGATCAACCACAAGATGTTTGAAGGATCGCTCACCCGTGCGCTCAAGGACGCGAATCCGCACGTTCAAAAGCGCGCCCGCGAAGCCCTAGACCGACTCCAGCGCTCCGCTTAGGTTTTTGAACCTCCGGTCCCGGCCAAAAATCGGCCTCTCTGGCTCTGTGATTAGCGAGAGTCACCACAGAGTCAGCGTTTGCCGCACCCTTCACGTCAGCGATGTTTTTGAGGTGCGGTTTCCGCTCAAGTCGACGGAGTGGCGCCTTGGCCGAAGCGCAGCACCTCCTACGGAGATTCAAACATTGGCGCGACTCTCCCGTCGAGAGACACTTTGGGGGAGCGTCGAAGCGACGAGCTAGTACCGCATCACGTTTGATATTGCGGGCAGGTGCGGCGGAGGTGGATGTGGGTTGTCTTGTCTCGCGCGCCGCTTTTGCACAGCGAACCGAGGCCGGGGTGTAGGTCCTTTGCTGGAGGCCCTGGTGATCCTACGTGGCCAAGGGATCTCTGCGAAGCAATCTCCTCGAAGCGTGAGAAGAAGTGCGCACGCTCGACAGAGCCACAGGGCCGGAGGCAAAGGAGCCTACACCCCGGCCCGGGCACTCGTCCTGTGCATCACGGCTTGCAGAGTCGGCATACACGCACACCCGCAATATCAAACGTGATGCGGTACTAGCCGCCAGCGTATGGACTCGCGACATCAAAAAGGCCCACCGCGTGGCGGCGGGGCTGCGCGCCGGCACTGTCTGGATCAACTGTCACAACGTCTTCGACGCGGCAGCTCCCTTCGGAGGCTACAAATGGAGCGGCTACGGTCGCGAAAACAGCCGCCA